>Ga0334886_1000519_pt1 | contig 58537 bp, 55 predicted proteins | sample GraSluR1_MG_9_FD_207232 | JGI IMG/M metagenome (GOLD analysis project Ga0334886, IMG submission 207232) | Sludge microbial communities from methane-producing bioreactor in Wageningen University, Netherlands - Granular Sludge_27_06-R1 | ecosystem: Engineered > Bioreactor > Anaerobic >... | reverse complement strand
CCGTGGGAGAGTAGGTCACTGCCAGAAACCTTTTCTTTTTTCTTTCGAAATGATACACAAGCTCCGGAGTCCTCTTGTTGCAAGAGAACTCCGGAGCTTGTGCTTTTTATACCCTTGGTGGCGGGCGAATGGAAAAGGAGAATGCCTATTCTTCGGGTAAAGCTTCGTGGCTCAGCGATTTTGCAGCATTGTTGAGGCTACAAGGATCTGCCCCACCGAAACCCCCTCATCGTTAGGAGCAATACGCCGATGAAGCAGCGGGGTTAGCCCGTACCGCTCCAGCCTTTCCGTCGTTTCGTCCACAAGGAGACGATTTTGCCATACCCCCCCAGAGAGTGCCACCTTAGAGATTCCTTCGGAGGCGCAGATGCTTTGGGCTGTCTTTGCCAAAGCAGAGGCGAGCCCCTTATGAATGCCTGAGGCCAGGCTTTCACGTGATAGACGATCTCTCTTTGCCACAAGCCAGCGTACCGCAGGACGCCAATCTAGATGATAGATGTCGTTTTCTTCATGGATTGCAAAAGGTGCTTCCGGGGCATGGAAATCCAGGGCAAGCGCTTCTAATTCCAGAGGGGCCTGTCCGTCGTAGCTACTCTCTTTTTTTCCCGTGATAAGGCTGCTGATGCCATCGAGGAGACGTCCTGTGGAGCTTGTAAGAATATTTGCAGCAACTATCCGGGGGAGCTGTTCGAAAAAAAATTGTCCTTGAGGCCAGAGATGGAGAAGCAGCTCCCGAGCTTCTGAGAGAGGAAAGCTTTCCATAAGAAGAGAGACCGCAGATCGCCAGGGTTCAAAAATTGCCCGATCTCCTCCGAGAAGGGGAAAGGGGCGCAGAAAACCCCTGCGGGAAAAGGAAGCGTAGTCTCCGTAAAGAAATTCTCCTCCCCAAATCGTGCCGTCCGTGCCGTACCCCGTGCCATCCAGAATGATACCGAGAGCCTTCCCCTCTTCGCCATGCTCAAAAAGACAGCTTGCCAGGTGCGCATGATGATGCTGCACCGGAAGACCTCGGAGGGGGTCCTCTGGGGATATCCTAAGAACCTCTGAGGCGGCTCGTGTGGAGAGGTACTGGGGGTGAAGATCGTAGGCAAGGTACTCCGGAGAGTAGCGAAAGAGTTCGAGAAAGTGTCGAAGAGAACGTTTATAAAGCCTGTGAGTCCCCAGGTTTTTGAGATCTCCCAAATAGGGCCCCGGAAGAAGGGTGCTCTTTTGAGCAAGGGCAAAGGTGGCTTTCATTTCGCTTCCTGCGGCGCAGATGGAGGGGACCTCCTCTTTCAGGAAAAAGGGGCTCGGCACATACCCCCTGGCTCGGCGGAGAAAGAAAAACCCCTTTTTCCAGGGAGCCAGGACGCTGTCATCCAGAGGGTGGAGAATCTCCCTATTATGCCAGAGCACGAGATCCACCTCTTTTTCCCTAAGGAGATTCAGGGCGGTTCGATTGTCGGTAATAAGAGGATCCCCGCTGTAATTTGCGCTCGTCATCACCAGAGCTGCAAAGTTCTTGAAAAGGAGAAGATGGAGCGGCGTGTAGGGGAGCATGATGCCGAGCCGGGATTGATCTGGTGCTACCAGAGAAGAGAGCCCCGTATCTTTTCGGGATTCACAGAGAAGAATAGGAGCCTGGGGAGATGCGAGGAGTTTTTTCCCCTTCTCCGTCAGCAATACCAACTTCTCCGCCTCCTCCAGATTCGCTACCATAAGAGCAAAAGGCTTGTCCTGCCGTCTCTTATGGTGGCGAAGTCGTTGCAATGCGGCGCTGTTTCGGGGATCGCATGCGAGATGAAACCCCCCAAGCCCTTTGATGGCGGCAATCCCCCCATGGTGAAGAATTTCCGTTGTTGCCTCCAGAGCCGCATCTTCCAAAAAGGTCAGACCTTTTTTGTGGGATCCGTAGAGGATGGGGCCGCACTCGGGGCATGCCACGGGCTGCGCATGATAGCGTCGGTTTTCGGGGTCGTGGTACTCTCTGGCGCAGAGAGGACAGAGAGAAAAGGCCTCCATGGAGGTATTAGGGCGGTCATAGGGGAGATTCCGGATAATCGTAAATCGAGGACCGCAGTTGGTGCAGTTTGTAAAAGGGTAGGCGTACCGGGGATTGCCGGGGGTTTCCATATCCTTTCTGCAATCCCTGCACGCAGCAACATCGGGAGGAATAAAGCTTTCTCCCCTGTTCTCCGAGTCGCTTAAAAGGATAGAAAACTCGCCGGGTGCACCAGCAGAACGTGTCTCTTCCAGAAGAAGCTCTGTCGCTGCTACCTTCGCCAGAGGCGGAGCCTTATGAGCAAGTTCCTTCATGTAGCGTTGGATATTTTGTAAGGAGCCGAAAAGATGAAGTTCTACCCCTCTTCCTGTGTTCCGGACGTTTCCGGTAAGCTTCAGCAGATCCGCAAGGTTTTTGCAGAAAGGGCGGAATCCCACCCCCTGGACAATGCCGAAAACTCTATAATGCCGATGATGCACCACAAAATCATCTCCGTAAAAACAAAGTGTGCCAATTGCTGCAAAAGCTCATTATATACGTTTTTTTAGCAGGAGAAACAGCTTTTTCCCTGTGGGGAGCGCTTTTTCGAAAAAAATATCTCTCAGAGGGAGTGAAGCCCGTTGAAGCCCCTCAGTCCGGACGCTGTGAAGCTTTTTTGAGAATGTCGACTCCCCAGGCCTGGCTTTCGGAAATCGCCCGGGGGGTCTCCTTTTTCAGCGGTTCGCAGAAATCTATGCACCCCAGAAGGTGGTTTCCCTGAGGGAGAGCAGCCTCCATTTTTGTGAAAACCTTTCCTTTTCCCCCTCCATGACAGCAGAAAAGGGCCAGCTCCTTTCCGAAAAAAGGGTGTTCCTTAAACAGCGTATTCCATGCCGGGGCATGAGTGCCTCCCCAGACGGGTGTTCCGAGAAAGAGGAGATCGAACTCCTGGGGGTTTTTGGAGAGAGGGGCCAGAGGAGGCTCCTGTTTTAATAGGGCTGCCTTTCCTCCAAGGAGATATTTGAGAAATCCCTTGGCAGGAATATCCTTGAGAGGGGAAAGCTGCAGAATTTCGGCCGTTGTCGCCTGGGCTATTTTTTCTGCTATAAACCGGGTGTTGCCTTGAAGAGAATAGTAAATAACGAGAGCACGCACACAAAACACCTCTTTCCCAAAGGTTAAAGAGAGAATTTTAAGCAAAAAATGATCCCAAAGAATCACAGATCACTCCCTTTTGATAGTACCATGGAATTGATAAAATAGAAAAGGGTAGAAGAGGATGGAAGAGATGAAACGTTGTCCTTTGTGATAAACGTGCTACGAACGACTCTTCCTGCTGCACAGCAGAGCTGTCTATTCTAACGTTTTTGCTCCTTTGATCCGTTATCTCCGAAGGATTGTCTTCACTTTTTCAGCGTTTCCTCCGATATAGGAGATACAAGGAGCACCTGCCTGAAAGGGGGGAACCGTATGGATTCCGTAAACCGTATCGGAGCAAAGGCGCCTCTCATAACGCCTCCCTCCGGGACCAGGGCAACTCGGGAGGAAGATCTTGCAAAGGCCTTGCACGATGCCAGGGGAACCTTGTATCGTGCTCAGGATGACATGATGGAGCGCCACCAGGAGACGGTGAAAAAGGGGCTTGAAGAGAACAAAAAGGTATGGGAAAAGCGGAGCCGCCAGGAGGCTCTGGATAAAGCCAGGGAAAATCGGGAGGAATACTTTAAAGCCCGTTCCCAGGAGGCGGAAGGGCGTGAGCGTGCGTTAAGCGCCCTTCTCGTGAAGAAGGAATCTCGCTCCTCTGAGAATCAGGCACTTCTTCTGGAAAAACGTGCCTCCGAAGAAGAGAATCCTGCCCTTGGAGCAGCAGCTCAGGAGCAGCGTCTGCGAGCCATCCGCGAGGCCGCCGCAGAAGAGGAGACGCTACGGCAGGCTCAGAGCAGGAAAGACCAGAGATGGGTTCTGTAGAGGCGCTTTTCGCAGAAGCGAAGAACAACAAAAAAGGGGAGGATCCCCCCCCTTTTTTTTATATCTCAATTTGCCGGAGCATGTAATGCTTAGTGAAGCTCGGGAATCTCAAGCCCTGCTTCGGTGTAGTACTTTGCTGCGCCGGGGTGGAGAGGAACAGAGAGTCCCTCAAGAGCGGTCTCCAGGGTGATAAGCTTTGCCTTGGCATGAACGTTGTCGAGATCCCGTACATTCTCCCAGAAAGCCTTGGTGAGCTTGTAGACAAGATCCTCAGGAAGATCTTCCCGGCAGACCAGCATGGCCATCACTGCGGGGGTCTGTACGTCGTGATCCACGCCGGTGTAGGTTCCTGCAGGGATAACGCTCTTGGCGAAGAAGGGATACTTTGCGGAAAGGGCAGTGAGGAATTCGTCGCTGAAGCTTACGAGATCCACGTTCTTAAGGGTGGCAAGATCCATGATGGAAGCGGTGGGATAGCCGGCTACCACAAAGCCTGCGTCAATCTGTCCATCTTTGAAGCGGGAGGTGGTGTTGTTGAAATCGAGGAAGTCCACCTTGGCATCTTTGTAGGTCATTCCCGCTACGTCGAAGAGAGCCCGTACATCTGCTTCTACGCCGGAGCCGGGGGCGCCTGCGGAGATCCGCTGCCCTTTGATGTCGTCAAAAGTTTTGATCCCCGTCTCTTTCAGAGTAATCATCTGCACGTGCTCGGGGTAGAGTACCGCTACGCCCCGGACATTCGGAAAGGCTTTCTTGAACATCTCTTCGCCCTTCCATGCCCAGTAGGCCACATCGTTCTGGGCGAAGGCCATTTCGATCTGCCCCGTGCCAATGAGGTTCATGTTGGCCACAGAAGCGTTTCCTGTTTCGGAGGTAACCTGGACATCAGGAACGTTGCTGTTCAGGATCTCTGCCATCCCCCCGCCCAAGGGATAGTAGGTTCCCCCGGTGCCGCCGGTGGCGATGGAAAGAAATTCCTTGGCAAAAGCAGCGCCGCAGAAAGTCGCAGCAAGAACGAATACGGTAAGAACAAAAAGTGTGACTTTTTTCATTACAGTACATCCTCCCCTCAATTTTGGAAAATCGCAGAAAAGCGATCTTTCCCAAAGAAGCCAAACAACCTACCCTTCAGACGAAAAAACGGAATTTTTATAAAAATTGTTTACTCCCACCCCCTTCACAAAAACTCTATTACAGTATATTATCAGTCGCTGGTATCATCAAGAGTAGAAATGTAGCAATCTGGGTTTATCCGAGTACGGTCGTTTCGTTCATTCCTTCTTAATTACATCTCGTATTGGCGTATCGGCCCGCAGAGGATACTATAGTACCACAGAAAAGGGTGGCACAGGCCAATTTTGGGAGGGAAGCCTATGTTTTGGAAAAACAAGGGGAATTTCGAAGAGAAATGTACAGAGCGAGAGGAGCAGGATATGGAATTCTCATCTCATAAGGTCCAGGAAGAGCGAGACGAAGCGGAAGTCGAAGAAACCTCCGGATCACTGCTTGATATGCAGGTGCGTTTTGTCATAAAGGACCGGAGCCAGATTGGGCGAGTGGCTCTGATTTTGGCTTCCACCACCGACGACCAAGAAGAGAGCGCAATTCGGGAAAAAATTCTCGCAGCGGGGTGGAAGTCTGTAGCCACCGAAGTGGGGGGATTGGCGGGGGGCCTCCCTCAAAAGGTGACCCGAGCAGTGGTGGGGGCGGCCCTTAATTCGGGAGTGGTGGAGAAGCGCAGCAACGAGATGCACGCTCTCATGCACGCCGCTCTGGAGGCTACCGGGGGGTTTATGAGCCCCAGTATGCTCGAAGCGAGTGTGGGGGCAAAGATCGCCATAGTGCGCAACGATGCGTGGTTGGCCGTGGCCATTGTGGGGGATACCGCTTACCATGCGGTGGCGCATCACGAGCGTTGTGGCCTCGGAGTTATGCACGTATAGCCGAGCTATACCCATACTAAAAAACAAAAATCTCTCCTCGATCTGGACGAGAAGAGTTGTTTTTTCGTCGTATTTTGTCAAAAGCGCCCTTGAATTCTCCCTCATTCGATGCTATCATTCATGCTTGTTGCATGGATGTGTGGAGTAGATAACCTATGGAGGTGTTCCAAGTGAAAGATAAAATTCATCCCAACTACGACAAGTGTACCGTGAAGTGTTCTTGCGGCAATACCTTTGAAACCTGTTCTACCCAGTCGGAGATCAAGATGGGGATATGTTCCGTCTGTCATCCCTTCTATACCGGCGATCGTAGCGGCAGGGCGCAGCAGGCGGGGCAGGTGGAGAAGTTCCGCCAGAGATACGCTGCTTCGGGGTACGGCAAGGACGAAAAGTAGCAAAAAACGATTTGCCGCAGAAATGGGGGGCTTCTGCTCCCCATTTTTTGCATCTCGAACATGTGTCATCCTAATTTTACAAAAAGGAGCGGGGTTTTGAAAATTTCTGTTTGTTTAATTGCCCACACCCCTTTTCCCGATCGTTGCGTTGCTCAGGCCGCCCGCCTCTGTTACAGCAGGGGAACCGCAGCGGAGCGTTTTGCTGAAGATCTGGAGGATTCCCAGGTGGAAATCTTTCTGGAAAAGCTCTCCCGTAGCGGCCACCTCTCCCCCTTCGAGCATGTCTCCTTTTCCTTCGGGGTAGATCATATCAGCCGGGTCTGTTCGCATCAGCTTGTGAGGCATCGCCTCGCGAGCTACAGCCAGCAGAGCCAGCGATATGTCCCCATGGAGATTTCGTCGGTGGTCTGCCCCCCTACCGTGCAGGCTCATCAAGAAGCCCGTGAGATCTTTGAGAAAGCCCAGAGAGAGGCTCACGAGGCCTACCGCAACCTCTGTTCTCTCGGCATCCCTCGGGAAGATGCCCGCTATCTTCTCCCCCACGGCTTTGAAACCTCCCTGGTGCTCACCATGAACGCCCGGGAGATGATGCATTTCTTTTCCCTTCGGCTCTGCCGTCGGGCCCAGTGGGAGATACAGAATGTTGCAAAGGAGATGCTTCGTCTGGCAAGAGTGGAGGCACCGCATATTTTTGCCACAGCCGGGCCCTCCTGTATATCCAAGGGATCCTGCGAGGAGGAGAGACCATGTGGAAATCCGTATCAGAGTATGGAAGAGTTGCTCGAAGAGTAGTTTTTGCCGCAGCGGGGCTTATTCTAATGGGACTTCGGGCCTTCACAGCCGAAACCAAGAGGATTCCTGTGGGAGGTCAGGCGGTTATCGAAGGAGTGCTCATGCGGGGAGATGCCCGCTGGGGTCTCTGTGTACGTAGACCCGAAGGGGATATCTGGAGTACCGTCTGGCGTGGAAACCCCTGGTCCAAACGAGGTCTCTGGAAGTTGCCGATCTTTCGGGGGGTGGCCACCATGGCGGAGATGCTCACCGTGGGGATGAAGGCTATTTCTCAATCTGCAGAGATCGCTCTCGGAGAGGAAGAGACTCTTACATGGAAAGATCTTGCTCTCTCTATCCTCCTCGCCATCGGCGGGGTGGTGGGGCTCTTCCTCCTGCTCCCCATGTGGCTCGGGGATCTCTGGATGGAGCACCTCGGAGGCGGACTTGTGATACGTCACGTGGTAGAAGGATCTGCCCGGGCGGCTGTCTTTATCAGCTATGTAGGCGTTCTTGGGCTCTGGAGTGAGACGAGACGCTTTTTTGCCTATCACGGAGCAGAGCACAAAACGATCAATGCTTACGAGAAAAATGCTCCCCTTACCCTGGAATCGGTGCGTACCTTTTCCCGAATTCACTCCCGCTGCGGCACCTCGTTCCTTCTTGTGGTGGTGATGGTAAGTATCGTTATTTTTGCTATCGTGGGGAATGGCCCCCTCTGGTGGAAGGCTCTCTCCCGGGTTCTCTTCCTCCCTGTGGTTATCGGGGTCTCCTATGAGTTTATTAAGTGGGCTGACACAAGCCCCCGGCTGGGCAAAGCCCTTATAGCTCCCGCGCTTTCGCTCCAGTATCTCACCACTCGAGAGCCGGATATGGAGCAGCTTGAGGTGGGCATCGCCTCTCTTGAAGTGGCCCTTGGAAAGGATCCAGAGCAGAAGGCCCAGGACGAAGCCATAGAAACTACGGAAGGGTAGACGTCGAAGATTATGAATCTGGCAAAAAAACTTGAAGAAATAGAGCGTTCCTATCAGGCTTTGGAGGCAAAGCTTGGGGATCCTGAAGTGCTCTCTCGCCCCCAGGAGCTACAGCAGCTCGCGAAGCGCCATGCGGATTTGGAAGATCTCATGGTGGCGTGGCGGGAGTATCAGGATCTTGCTTGCCGCCGCGAAGATGCTCGTGAGCTTGCCTCGTCGGGGGATGCCGATATGGAGGCTCTGGCCGAGGAGGAGCTGAAGGATCTGGAGCCCCTTTTGAAAGCCAGGGAGGAGCGCATCCACTTTCTTCTTCTTCCCAAAGATCCCGACGACGAAAAAAGTGTCATCGTCGAAATCCGAGGCGGAGCAGGCGGGGATGAGGCGGCCCTCTTTGCGGCAAGCCTCTACCGTATGTACAGCCGTTATGCCGAGCGGGAGCGGTGGAGAGTGGAGATTCTGGATCTGCACGAAACGGAAATTGGGGGCATCAAGGAAGTAGCCTTTCGTATTGACGGTAAAGGTGTCTATAGCCGTTTCAAGTACGAGAGCGGGGTGCATCGGGTACAGCGGGTTCCGGTAACGGAATCCTCCGGCCGTATCCATACATCCACCGCTACCGTGGCGGTACTCCCCGAGGTGGAAGAGGTGGATGTGGAGATTCGTACGGAGGATCTTCGAATCGATACCTACCGCTCCAGCGGTGCTGGGGGGCAGCATGTAAACATGACGGATTCGGCAGTGCGCATCACCCATCTCCCTTCGGGGATCGTGGTCTCCTGTCAGGATGAGCGCTCCCAGATAAAGAACCGTGCCAAGGCAATGGCATTCCTCCGAGCCAAGCTCTACGATGCAGAAACTCGCAGAGTCCATGCGGAACATGCTGCGGAGCGAAAGGGTCAGGTAGGAACCGGAGACCGATCCGAACGTATCCGTACCTATAACTTTCCTCAGAACCGGGTGACGGATCATCGCATCGGGCTCACGCTCTACAAGCTTGACCAGATGCTCGAAGGAGATCTCTACGAGATGATAGACGGTCTCACCATGGCAGACCAGACTGCCAAGCTTCAGAGCCTGGAGGAGTAATGTCTCCTTCTTCCATTGGGGAGCGAAAGAGAGAGATTACGGATCTTCTCTGCCGAAAGGGGATAGAAAACCCCCAAGGTAATGCAGAAATACTGCTCTGTGCCGCCCTGGGATATTCCAGAGCGGCTCTTCTTTTGCATGCTCCGGACGCCATGCCTCCGGAAGGGGAAAAACGCCTGAAGCCTCTCGTAGAGGAAAGGCTCAGGAGAGTCCCTCTGGAGTACATTCTCCAGGAGGCCGTCTTCTACGGCCGTCCCTTTTCCGTAGGTTCCGGGTGCCTTATCCCCCGCCCGGAAACGGAGCTTCTTGTAGAAGAGGCCCTTGCATATCTTCCAGAACGTGGCAGAATTGTAGACTGGGGAACCGGTAGCGGCTGTATCGCTGCAACCCTTGTACTTGAACGTCCTGCCGCCGTATGTCTTGCAGTGGACGCTTCTCCTTGCGCCTTACGGTGGGCCTGGAAAAACCTTCGCAAGCACAATCTTCTGCAGCGGGCCTTTCTCTGGCATGGAGATCATCCTCAGGACATCCCCTGGAAAGAAAATCTGGATCTCGTGGTAAGCAATCCTCCGTACATCCCGAGAGACATGCTTTCGGGGCTTATGCCGGAGGTGCAGCGGGAGCCCTTTATCGCCCTTGATGGTGGTGCGAGCGGATTGGAAGCCTACAAACTCCTCTTTCCCTGGGCAAAAAGGGCTCTTGCACCCGGAGGAATCCTGGCAGTGGAGATCGGGGACTCCTCTCAGGTTTCTCCTCTGCTCTCTCTGGGAGGCCACGATATGGTTCCTTTAAAAGTCCGAAAAGATTATAATGGGCTCGACAGGATAGTCCTCTGGAGAAAATCCCCGTAGCGTGCTATGCGGGCGATGCTGTGTCAGAAGTGTCTACAAGGTGGTCCTTTAGGGATCGTTGCATTGTGCAGAAGAGTCATACCATGCTAGGAGGAGAACAGTTATGGAAAAAAGAGAACTTGTCATTATCGGAGCAGGCCCTGCGGGGATGACCGCGGCCATTTACGGAAGGCGCGCGGGGCTGGATGTGCTTGTCCTTGAAAAGGGGATTCCTGGTGGGCAGATCAATACCACCGATGAAATCGAAAACTGGCCCGGAGTTCTCATGTCTACGGGACCCGAGCTTGGGGAAGCTTTCCGAAAGCATGCTGAGAAGTTTAACACAGAATTTCGCTCTGCTTCGGTGGAACGTCTGGAGCTACGAGATGGCAGCAGAGTGCTGGTCACCGATCAGGGAAAGATCGAGGCGGAAGCCCTTATTCTTGCTACCGGAGCCTCCTTTCGCAAACTGGGCTGCCCCGGCGAGGCGGAGCTTACCGGCAAAGGTGTGAGCTACTGCGCTGTCTGTGACGGAGCCTTTTTTGAAGACGAAGTAGTGGCGGTTATCGGAGGCGGTAACACCGCAGTGGAAGAGGCGGTCTACCTCACCCAGTTTGCCTCCAAAGTCTACATTGTGCATCGTCGGGACGAATTCCGGGCAGATCGGGCCGCCATCGACCATGCCCTGAGCAACGAAAAGATTGAGCCCGTCTACAACTCCGTTGTTGAATCCATTGAGGGAGACGGGCTTGTGGAGAAGCTGGTGCTTAAAAACATCAAGACCGGAGAGATTTCGGACCTTGAAGTAGCGGGGGTCTTTGTCTTCGTCGGCACCGTCCCCAACGATGAGGCCTTCAAGGGCTTCGTCAAGACCACCAGAGGGGGATGGATCGACACAAACGACCGCATGGAGACCTCTGTAGAAGGTGTCTTTGCAGCAGGAGACGTGCGGGACAAATTCCTCCGCCAGGTGGTCACCGCCGCAGGGGATGGTGCGGTGGCAGGCATGAGCGCCTATGGCTACATCTCTCAGCAGCAGCATCTTCGCCACAAGCTTCTTGAGCCCCAGGAGGTTTTTGCCCTCTTCTACTCCAGCATCAATGAAAAACATGCCCATCTCGCGGGAGAGGTGGAGAGCTGGATGGAGACGGCAAACACAAAAATCGTTCTCATTGATGCCTACAAGAACGCCGGAGTGGCACAGAAAATGGGGGTTTCTGAGCTTCCTTCGCTTCTGCACCTTCGTAAGGGAGCCGAGGTTTTCCGGAAGGCGTGCCACGCCCTGGAGGACGTTACCGCCCAGATGCAGTAGTGTCCTCTCGTATTTGATATCTGCAGAGCCGTTACAATCCCTGAAGCCCTCTCCCCCGGAAAAATTTCTTTACTTTGGGGGGGGGGAGGGTTTCTGTTACGGAAGGGGGAAAACAATGATACTCACAGTAACCATGAACCCGGCGGTGGACGAAGAGTATTTTCTTTCGGAATTCCACGCGGGAAGCTGGTTTCGGGCCAATAAAGTAGTGCGCTCCGCCGGAGGAAAAGGTGTTAACGTTTCCGTTATCCTCGCCCAGTTGGGGTATGAAAATGCTGCTATGGGATTTCTTGCGGGGTACAACGGTGAATATATTCGGGACGAACTCCGAAAATATCAGATTACTACAAACTTTGTGCACGTTCCCGGAGAGACGCGTACCAACGTCTTTGTGGTAGACCAGACGGGGAATCTCGAAACGGGGATAGCCGAACCGGGGCCCTATGTCTCCGAAGAGGCCCTGGAGCGCTTTCTCATCAACTACAAGCGCATGCTTGGCCGGGCAGACTTTGTCTTTATAGGAGGATCCCTCCCCCCCGGGGTCCCTCAGGATATCTACCGGGAGCTTGTAAAACTTGCCAGGGACGGCGGAAACGAAGTCTTCGTAGACGCCGCGGGGGTGGCCCTTGCTTCGGCCATGGACGCAAAGCCTACCTTTGCTAAAATCGACCGGCGTTATGTCTCCCGGGCCACAAGCACCCCCTTTGTCTCTCTCGATAGTATTATCGAACTCTTCAACCAGGCCCATGCTCAGGGGGTTACATGCTGTCTTACGTCCTACCGCTCTTACGGCGAGGTCTTTTCCCTCCCCGGGGGGGTCTATCTTGCAGAGATAGAGCGTGAAGGGGTGGTTTCCATGCTTGGAGCGGGGGAGGCCCTTCTGGCAGGATTCATCGTGGGAAGAAAGGAAAACATGCCCGATGAGGAACGTATTCGCTTTGCCATGGCTTGTGCCTACGAAGACTCTTCTCATGCCGAGCATGGTATCCGGAGCCGGAAAGCCGTGGAAGACTTGATGAATACTGTTCGGGTGGAACGCCTGCAATAGCGGGGAGGAGAAGTCATGCGCATAGGAGACGTGATGGATCGGGATCTTACCTCGGTAACCCCGGAACGTGTTATAGGAGAGGTTATCGAAATTCTCGCCCGTCATCGGCTTACCGGAATTCCCGTGGTGGACGATGACCTTCGAGTGGTGGGATTCATCAGTGAAAAAGATATTGTTCGGGCGGCCCTGCCGGGATACTTCGACTATCTTCAGGATGCTTCGTTCATCCCCGATTTCGGACAGTTTCAGTCGAGACTCCGGCAAATAAGCCGTCATAAGGTTTCCCAGTATATGACCAACGATGTCGATCTTTTCGAAGAGGATGACAGCGATTTCACCGTAGCCATGACGCTGGTGCAGCACGGCTATATCCGGGGCCCTGTGGTGAAGGACGGTATTTTGGTGGGTATGGCAAATCGAAGTACTCTCCTGGAACGAATCCTTACGGAGACTGAAGGCTCATAGACAGTGGTCCCGACAGAGAGAGAAGATCTTGTATCTCCAGTCCTGGGAAAATCCTCCAAATCTGGGTCCCGAGTATAAGGTTTTTCTCGTTCTTGCCGATACTTACCCCAGGAGGGATGCCTGATGGGACAAAACAAACTTCAGCATGCCCAGGATACGTACAGGGAAAATCAGATCCGTACGGCATCTCGGGAGCAGCTTCTCGTAATTACCTACGACATTGGCATCAGTGCATGCCAGACTGCGGAAGAGGCCATTATCAGAAACGATGTGGAAACCAAGAACATATCCCTTCAGCGGGCCCAGCGGGTCCTGCGGGAGCTTATGGTGAGCCTCAACCCCGAACGTGACAAGGAGCTTGCGGGAAATCTTACAAACCTCTACGAATTCCTTTTTTATCAGCTTGTTCAGGCCAATGTTTCGAACAAGGCGGAGCTTGTCCAGGAAGTTCGAGAGATGCTTATGGAGCTTCGAAATACTTGGGTGAGTGCCATGGAAAAGCTTCTCACAGAGGAGGAGGAGCGTGTTCCCCGTTTGGGAGAGGAGTCTGTCCTGGAACCTTCTGTGAGTAACGGTTCCTATCAGTCTCCTTCGAACAAGGGAGGGTTTACTATTGCCGGCTAAACTTTTTCAAAACCTGGAGGAACTTCTCCGAAAGGAACGGGAGGTGTATTCCCGCCTTGAGAGGATGGTGGATGAAGAAGAAGCCCTTATAGAGAGTCACGATTGGGAGGGGCTTCTCAAGCTGCTTCAGAGCAAACAGTCCATTATAGCGGAGCAGGAAGTCCTTCAGAATTCCTGGGTCTCCTTCTCCTCTTTTTTGGATGTTCACGAGGGGAGAGAGAGCGCTGCTTTCTGGGATGCGGTAAAAGAAAAGGTAGGGGAAAGTTCCTACACCTGCCTCACTGACCTCGTAGAAGATCTTCGCGGTGCTGTCCTTGGGATCGTGGCGAGGGAGGAAAGCCTTCGTGATCAGGTGGAACTGCATTTGGGAGAACTCCGCAAGAAGATGCTTCAGGTGCAGAAGGGAAAAGCCGCTTATCGCGGATATGCCAAAGCAGGAAACATCTCCGGTCCCTAAAAGCATGTAAACGATAGTAAGAAATGGAATGACAATAAAATGAAAAAGCTCCTCCGGGAACTCTCCTAAAGAGACCTTCCGGAGGAGCTTTTTGTATCTGTACATGGTGGACACGGTGGTTTGCGGACTAGGAAGATATGAATGCGTAAGCGATCGGCTTCTTTATCCTAATCAGCCCTGCTACAGGCTCAAGCTCGCCACCGCCTCCCGAAGCAAATGCGGAAGGGTTTCCAGCAGAAAGGGGAGATGTATCCGCTCGGTGCGCTTGTGTGCATCCTTTCCCACAGGGCCGAGATTGCAGATGGGGATGTTCAGTTTCACGAGATCCTCCGAAGGGAGTCGATAGGGATCTCCCCATCCGGGGGTGTTCTGTTCCAGAATCTTGAGTTCTTCGAGTCCCTCAGCAAAACCGCAGTAGGAGAGATCGCAGACCCCCTCAAAGAGATCTGCCTGGAGGAGTTCCGTACCAAGCTCACGTGCTTTGGCCTGTACTGCCTTTACCATTTCGAGAACTGCCCTGTCACCGACAGTCGCCCCCCCATTGATTCGAGGAGGATAGAAGGGGGGGAGAAAACCGAAAACTACCAGAGGTCCTTCCAGGGAGCATTTTTCCAGCATGTGCTCCGTAAGCCCCAGGGCCCGGTCGCGCTCGTCCCATCCAGAGGGGCAGGAGGCGAGAAACGTTGTCATCTCACGCACCCCTTCATCACCTCGTTCTTCCAGATAGATTTGCCGCAACTCCTCAAAGGAGAGCACTCTATCCTTTTCTCGATCGGGGAGGGGGGCCTTTCGGCTCTCCCAGAAGGTTCCTCGCCAGGCTTGCAGCCGCTCCATGGCATTATCCAGCCCCTGTCGGGCACAGCGGCGCAGCTCCTCAAGAATGTCGCCTGGCTGTTTGGATATGGGGAGATAGCCGTAGTAGGCCATGGCCTTCGCCGCGATGGTGGAGGAGTAATCCTGACGGATATCCCGGATCTTGTGGCACCCGTAGGGGGAGTAACGCTGTCCCTTATGGATGTCCGAAAGGGAGGCGTTGCCATCGAGTAGCACGTTGATCGAGGATATCAGAGCCGCAGCACTCACCCCTTCGTAGTACTCCCCCACGTGGGTCTCCCGGCCAAGGCAGAAGAAAAAGGGATTGATTTTGCCAATCGTTCCGGTATAAAGCGTGGGGAGTGTCTCTACGGTACGCGAGAAGACGGGCTCGGTATTGATGCACCCTAAAAATTCTAGCCCCTCATCTTCCTGCAGACGAACAAGATGGTGCACAGCCCCGAGCATACCCAGAGAATTATTCTCCTCGTCTGGAACGAAAAAGACCCCTATGTTTGCCTCAAGCTCTTCGGGATGTTCTGAAGCTTCTGCAAGAAGCACCGAAGCGGCGGCCACGCCGGACTTCATGTCCGAAACCCCCCGGCCGAAGAGCCACTCCCCGGACTCCAGATCTCTGCGGGCCTCCTCGGACAAAGGCTGATCTGCCATGGCCCTGGTGCAGGCCTCGGGATCAAAGGCCACATTTTTAAGCGATCCGTAGACATCCGCATTCACCACATCCATATGCCCCGTGAGGAGCACCGTTTTCGGCGTTTTTTTCGAAGCCCGTACAAGAGCAAAGGGAATGTGACGTTCCAGAGCGTCCCCCTCCACAGGGAGGAGCCGGAGATCTTGGGGATGTTCCTGAAAGTAGGGAAGCTCCCCAAACCAGTCATAGAGAAAGCGGGCAATGCGGTTTTCTTCCGAAGCCTGAAGAGTGACGCTCGGTATAGCCACAAGCTGTAGAAGAAGATCGTATACCGGATGTGATTGCGAAGAGCAGACCATAAACATCCTCCTTAACAAAAATATGAGGTTCTTCTCCCTCCAGGGGAATTAGAACCGGCCTCCCAGTACGAGCCTCGGAAGCCACAGAGCCAGATCAGGAAAGTAGGTTACCGCAAGAAGTGTGGGAAGCCAAGCGAAAAGAATAAAGGTCATGGCGGGCTTCAGCATCTGGGAGACCGGGGTTTTGGCGATACGTCCCCCGAAGTAGAGGGTAGGTGCCGTGGGAGGAGTAACGTTCCCGAGCCCCAGATTGACCCCGATAATGGCGGCAAAGTGGATGGGGTGCACCCCAAGGCTTGTCACCACCGGAAGAAGGATGGGGGTACAGAGAAGCATGGCGCTCACGTCGTCCATGATCATGCCGATGATGATCATAAAGATATTCAGCATTAGGAGGATCACGTTTTTGTTGGTAGAGATGGAGCCAAGAAAGTTCATGATCATGGAAGGGAGCCGCTCCATAACATAGATACGGCTCAGCATCATGATGCAGAACATCATGAGCATCACCACCCCTGTAGTAGTAGCGGTATCCACCACGACTTCGATGAAGTTATCTTTGTTAAGCCCTTTGTAGATAAAGAACCCTACGGGAACCGAGTAGAGTACCGCCACCGCCGCAGCCTCGGTGGGAGTCATGATGCCGCCGTAGATCCCTCCTAAAACGATGATGGGCATGAGCAGGGCGGGAAAGGCGCTCTTCGAGCGTTTCCCCAGAACCTTGAAGGCCTCTCCCGCCGGAAGAGGGGGGGCCACATGGACATTAGGGTCGTTCCGAAGCATGAAGATGTTGAGCACGCTCAAAAGGATCATGAGAAGGATCCCTGGCCCCACCGTGGCGAGAAAGCACGCCAGTACAGATTGCTGCCCCACCCAGGCGAAAAGTATCATCTGGGAGCTTGGAGGGATCAACAGCCCCAGAGGAGCGGCGCAGGAGACCAGAGCGGCGCTGTGTCCCATGGGGTAGCCGTTTTCCCGAAGCCGGGGAAACATGATGGAGCCGATACAGGAGAGGGTGGCGGCACAGCTTCCGGAGATGGATCCGAAGACGGCGCAAGAGACCACCGCCACCGCTCCGAGCCCCCCCTTGACACGTCCCACGAAGACATCCACCAGATTGACCAGGGAGGTGCCGATGCCTCCTTTGTCCATCATCCCTCCCACCATGATAAAGAGAGGAATCGCCAGAAGCACGATGGAACTCATCTGGCTGAATCCGTAGGGGAGGAGAAAGGAGGGATCGTATCCCTGAGTAATCACCATGAAAAGGGTGGAGAGCATAAAACAGAAAGGTACGGGAAGCCCGAAAAGCAGAGTAACGATAATAAGAAGCAGTGCAATGATAATGGCCATCCTGGAACCTCCTTAGGAAGCCGCCCGGGGCTCTTCTTCAGAACCCAGGCCTGCGAGATCTTCGAGAACGTGAACCCCCGTGTAGAACGTCATGAGCAGATATCCCACGAGCACCGAAGATTGGGAGAGGAAAATGGGAATCCGCAACCCTGTGGTGCGGGGCATCTCCTGAATGCTATAGCCCACCATGCCTATGGCCCACCAGGAAAAGACAGCACAGAGAATAAGCATGGTGATGTGAATTCCCAGAGTAAGAAACTTCTGCATTTTGGGGCTCAAAAGCTGGGGGATAATATCTGCAGTGACGTGGCTTTTCTCGTAGACCCCGTAGGAGCTACCTATCAGATAGAGCCAGAAGGCGGCGATCACCACGATCTCTTCAATGCCAAAAAGATCCGATTTGAAAACGTACCGCAGAAGAACCACCGCACACATGATAAGCACCACAAAGATGCTGCTCACCACAAGAATAATACGCTGGAGTTTTTCGAGAATCTTCCAGAAGAGGGATGCCTTGAGAGCTTCAAGCCGATCCATGAATCTTCCTCCTTTGCCGTTACAGGAGGCCGGGCAGGCCGAAGAGTGGCCTGCCCGGCACGAGTGGTGTTTTTGTTCGTTACGAGAGAAAAGACGAGAAGAAGGAACTACTGAAGGGACTCTTCAATCTTCTGCATTACTTCTTGACCGTAAATCTCAGCAAGTTCCGGCCAGGCGGTGCTCCGCACGTGCTCTGCAATCTTGGCAATCTCTTCGGGGGTGAACTCCACGATTTCGATCCCCTTTTCCCGCATTTTTTCGATATACTCCGCATCTTCCGCCTGGCAATCCACAAAGCTCTTATCCGCTTCCAGGTTGATGGCTTCCATGAGGACAGCCTGATCCTCCGCAGAGATAGACTCCCAGAGCTTTTTGTTCATCATGAAGGCGGTCTGGTCGAAGAGAGAATTGTAGGGAAGGTAGTATTTGATAACGTCGCCGAAGACCTGGTAGTTGATCACTGAGGAGCCGCCGAGCCAGCCGTCGCAAACTCCGGTTTGGATGGCGCTGTAGGTATCTGCATAGGGGATGGTGGTGGTGCGGAAGCCCATACCTTCGCCGCAGAGCTTGTAGGCCGCCACGGGGGCCACACGAATAAGCATATCCTTATCCACCTCGGGATTGGCGGGGTCCTTGGGCATTTTGCGGGCTCCGATACCGATAAATCCATCTCCGTAGAGCCGAAGAAGCTTTACTCCCAGATTGTCCAGGGAGGAATCCACGGTCTCGTAGAGATAGGAACCCGGAGAGAGCTGCTCTGCAATCTGCTCGTAGCTGGATCCGAGGTAGGGGAGGGAGCCCAGTTCAAGAAGCTTGTCGAAATGGCTGGGAAGGAAGATGAGACCCATCTCAATGGTGCCCCGGCGAATCTCCTCGAAGACCTGGGTGTAGTCACCGAGCTGATTCATGGGGAATACATCCAGTTCAATGCGCCCCTCGGTTTTGGCCTCCACATACTCCTTTACCGCCATAATGCTCTTGGTGCCCCGGTACTCCAGAGGGGAAATCCCCGCTACCTTGAGCTTCAAGGTCTTTGCAAAGGCCCCGGAAACACAGAAAGCCCCCAGAATAAAGGTTACCCCCAGCAACACCGCTACCAACTTTTTGTTTCGTGCCATACCGAACTCTCCTTTCAATTTCTCCCAGATAATACAGCCATCCCAAACACCCTTTACCGCACAAACAGCCTTTCCATGCCGAAGAAAGCACCACCTGCCTTTCATAAATCCTGTGAGATGTATTTCATACTAAAAACTAGCGGCGAAACTGAAGCTTGTAGGATATATCCTCCGCTCCGGAGCGGAGATGCCGAAGCCATAGAATTACTTTTTCATCCGTCACATGTTCTTTCGGAGCCGCCAGAGAGAGGCAGCACCAGACCCGTTTATTCTTGCCGAAAATGGGGACGGAAAAACTCACCTCTCCCAGATTAAAAGTTTCCCACTCCTCCGCATATTCCTGAAAGCGGATATGCTCGTACTCCTTCAGAAGGCAGGAGGGGTCCATCTCGGTGTAAGGGGTACGCTTTTCCAGGGGCATGGAGGATATCATGCTTTCCACCGCCTCTCTTCCCTGAAAGGCAAAAAGAAGCTTCGCCGAGGCGCCGGAGTTCACCGGCAGGGATTTGCCGATAAAATCCTGATAATCATAGACCCCCCCTGAACGGGAACACTTTACCGCCGGATAGGCTCGGTCTCCCTCCCAAACGCTGATGTAGACACTCTCTCCCGTAAGGGAGCAAAGCTCCTGAAGCACCGGGAGGGTAATCTCCTCAAGGCCGATGAGGCGACTGTAGACCTTGCCGAGCCGGAGCACGATGGCCCCGAGATGGTATTTTTTAGATTCCGGATTCTGGGTAACGAAATGCTGTTCCTTCAGGGCCGCCAGAATCTTATGGACCCCGCTTCTCGGAAGATTCAGCTCTCGGGCGATCTCCGAAAGGCCCATTTCGTAGGGAGGGTCCCCTAGAAGACGAAGAATGGTAAGAGCTTTATCTATGCTCGACATGCGCTCCTCCTTGTTTCCTATATGGAAAAACTATTTCTTGCACAGAACCATTGTATCTTTTTTTAGCGAGGATTGTCAAACAAAAAAGGCTTTTTCTATTTCTTTGAAAGCTTGAGAACGGAAAAAACCCCGGCATCTCCGAAAAATCGGGTGTGCCGGGGTTTTTTCTTAAGTAACTTGGAGAAGCTTAGGAGGGGTTCCTTTCGAAGCAGAGATGCCCCTTCTTGTTCCCTAAGCGAGGAATCTCCCGGGTTTGATCCGGCGTGCAGCAGAAGGAGATATCTTTTTCAAACCCCTGACCCTCAAGTATTGCAGCATGTTCCGAAAGGCGTACCGCTTTTTCGAGTTCCGGAGCCTGGCGCTGCCAGCTCCAGAGGGCGATGCTGGCTCCATCCTCAAGAACTGCCCCGGGGAAGGTGCGGCGGAAAAGATCTGCCAGATATCCCGCCCCGAGGGTGTCATCCAGAGCCGCTTTGCCGTACCTTCCCGCACAGAGAATCCCTGTTCTTGAAAAGGGCGCACAGCCCCGGATTACCGCCGAAGCGTTTCGGATGGAGGCTGCCAAAACAGGCTTTCCCGAAGCGGCAGCCTTGAGTACTGCTCTCGTGCCGTTGGTGGTGGTCATCACCGCCTCGGGGCGGCTCTGGCAGAGTCCCTCTGAAAGATCCCTCGGGGAGTTTCCCAGATCGAACCCCTCGGGGGGGAGGCTGTTCCGCTCCCCCATGAGAAGCACCTTTTCTCCAAGAGTTTTTCGAAGCTCCCGGGCCTGCTCAGGCGTTGCCACAGGATAGAGCCGTTCCCCCCCGAGAGAGAAAAAGGTCACCATGGTGGTGGTGGCCCGAAGAAGATCCAGCACAAGCCAGAGATCCACCTCCGGAAGAGGCTCCTCCGGAGAGAGTACTACCGAGAGTGTGCGTTTCTGAAAAGAGAGAGACATCAGGCTTTTTCTGAAGAGATCTTTTCGTCTGCCCCGAGAAGAGCGATGTTGTAAAGAACATCCACGCATTTTTCCAGGGAGGAGATGGGGAGAAACTCGTACCGGCTATGGAAGTTATGCCCCCCGGTAAAGAGATTTGGCGTGGGGAGCCCGTGCCAGGAGAGTCTGGCACCGTCGGTACCCCCCCGAATCGGCACCATTCGAGGCGTAACCCCACAGGCCTCCATAGCACGAACCGCCAGCTCCACCACTTCGAAACGCTCTTCAATGCGCTCCCTCATATTTTTGTAGCTGTCGCTGATCTGCAGAGTTACCCGGTTACCGTGCATCCGGTTCAGCAGAGCCGCCGCCTCTCGGGCAATCCCCTTACGTCTCGAAAGGCCTTCATCGGTAAAATCTCGGATGATGTAGGAGAGTTCCGCCTTTTCCACGGTGCCATAAAGAGAGAGAAGGTGGAAAAAACCCTCGTAGTTTTCCGTAAGCTCCGGCACCTCTTCGGAGGGGAGAAGCGAGGCGTACTTCTGGGCCAGAGTGAGGGCGTTCACCATCTTTCCCCGAGCCGTACCGGGATGGGTGTTTCTTCCGGTGATGCAGACATCCAGAGAGGCGGCGTTAAAATTTTCGTACTGTAGCTCTCCCAAGGGCCCTCCATCCACGGTATAGGCAAAATCCGCTCTGAAGCCGGGAATATCGAAATGATCCGTCCCTCGGCCGATCTCCTCGTCTGGGGTAAAAGCTATACGGATCTTCCCGTGAGGGATTTCGGGATGACTGAGAAGCTGCTCCATGAGGGTAATGATGGCGGCTATCCCTGCCTTGTCGTCCGCCCCCAGCAGGGTGGTACCATCTGTGACGATAATATCCTTTCCAAGATAGTCCAGAAGCTCGGGAAACTCCTTGGGATCCAGGGTTATCTCTTCTCGGGGATGCAGAGAAATCTTCTTGCCGTCGTAGGCTGCCACAATTCGGGGTTCTACCCTCTCTCCCGAAACCTCAGGCGAGGTGTCAAGATGAGCGATAAAGCCTATTACCGGGGCATCCTCTACCGTGCCGGGGAGGGTGCCGGTAAGGTGTCCCTTGGGGGAGAGATGCACCTCTTCAAGCCCGAGAGCGAGAAGCTCTTCCATAAGAATTCTGGCAAAATCCATCTGCTGAGCGGTGCTGGGGGATGCGACCGAACTCGCTTCGGGGTTTGAGGCACTTGGAATGGCAACGTAGCGAAGAAAACGTTCGATTACTGGGGATGACATAAGAATCTCTCCTTCATGTAGTCTGATTGGTTTGGATGACTTTTTTATAAGATGCACGAATTTTGCGTTCCCTCCGGAAGAGTGGGTGCGGGGGCTCCGGCAGATTACCCCCTGTTCTCTCCCCGGGCGGCGAGATAGATTCCCACAAGAATACAGGCTCCTCCAAGAAGCTTTTGCAGCGAAACGGACTCTTCCAGGATGAAATAGGCCAGAAGCGTCCCCCCGATGGGTTCTCCCAGAAGGCTCACCGCCACAAAGCTTGAGGAGAGCCAGCGAAGAGCCCAATTGTAGGCGCTATGTCCCACCATCTGGGAGATGAGAGCCATGCCGAGAAACATGAGCCATGTTTGAGGGGTGTAGGGCCCCAGAGAAAGATCCGTCAGAAGAAGAGCCCCCCAGAGGCAGCAGGCGGCGCTTCCGTAGCAGACGAAGGTGTAGGATTGCAGCGAAAGAAGCGGGCGAACCTTGCGACCTAACATGATGTAGCATGCGGCGGCGAGCCCACCCAGAAGGGCAAGAAAGTCTCCCCAGAGAGCCTGAGGCCCCAGGGAAAAATCTCCCGCCCCTACCACGGCTCCTCCGGCGATACTGATGAGAATGCCCACCACGGTCTGTTTTGAGGGCCGTTCTCCTGTAACCCAGGGAGCCATGATGGCTGTCCAGAGGGGGATGGTATTTACCAGCACCACGCTGCTTGCCACGGAGGTGTAGGAGAGAGAGGCTATCCATGTGGCGAAGTGAAGGGCCAAAAAAAACCCCGCTCCCATACTGTAGAAAAGGGTGCGGGAGGTCATCCCCCGAAGCTCTTCTTTTTTTGCCCACAGGGTAGGAGGGGCCAGAAAGAGGGTGGCGAACCCCACGCGGTAGGCGGCGATGGCGAGGGATGGAGCTTCAGCAAGGCGGGCGAAGATGGCTCCCGTGGAAACTGCCAGGGCCCCTATGCAGAGCACCAGGTAGGGATGTATGGAAGGGGTTTCCGATTTCCTTATGTTCATGAGAAAATCCTCCGAAAGGTAGAATGTGGACCCTGTTTTCGTGTACAATAGAGCGCGCTTGAAGATCATCATACTTTGTTGAAGGGAGGTTTGCAACGAGATGTCTAGGGATTTGTGCAACTTCCTTACCTCTGGTGTAGCTCCTCCCGCTCTTTACGAGGTCTGCCGTGAACAGATTTTTCTTTTTGATGCCTCTGGAAATATCGTGGGTGCCTTCGATGACCTGGAGAAAGATCTTCCCTGGATTGAGGCCTCCACGTTTCCCCGAAGGATAATGGATCTCTTCCCTAACGAGCCCCTTCGGAGGCGTGCCATGAAAATTATTTCCCGACCGGAGCAAACCATTTCAGAGTCTTACCCCTTCTCTTGGACTCCGGATGATCATACTTCCCGCAGGTACTGGGCCCGTTGGTGCTTCATGCAGGGTGGAGGCGGCGTTCTCTTCCTTCGGGACGTTTCTGAAGCCTTCTGGGCGGAGCAGGGACTATCCGTGGTGGCCCGGATTCTCCAGATTTCCCCCGGAGGGGTGGCGGTAACCGATCGGGAGGGCACTATTCTTTCAGTGAATCCTGCATTTACTGCTATTACAGGATATACCTCCGAAGAGGTGTTGGGGAAAAATCCCCGTATTCTCAAATCGCAGCATCACACCCCGGATTTTTACGAACAGATGTGGCATCAGCTCCTTTCAGAAGGCCTCTGGGAGGGGGAGATCTGGAACCGCAAGAAGAGTGGCGAGGCCTATCCGGAGTACCTCTACATTGCGGCGGTTCACGATGAAAACGGCCATATTCATCGGTTTGTATCGGTCTTTTACGACCTTTCGGAGCTTAAGGAGATGCAGGCCCAGGCGCTCCACCATAAGCACCACAGCGATCTTACATCGCTTCCAAACCGCCTCTTCTTTGCGGATCGTCTCTCGGTGGCGATCCAGCAAAAGAAGCGCCATGAGGCCTCAAAGGGCAACATTGCGGTCTTGTATGCGGATCTTGATCGGTTCAAGAAGATCAACGATAGCTACGGCCACGTGGTGGGAGATAAGGTTCTGGCCCGGGTGGCTCAGCTTTTTAAAGAGACCGGCCTCGAAGAGGAGACCCTCGGCTACATGGGAGGGGATGAATACGCCTTTTTCTTTCTGGATGCTCCCATGAAGACCGGACTGATTCCGAGATTGAACAGCATCCTGGATCTTATCCGGTCTCCGCTCTTGCTGGAAGACGGCACCCTAGTGCAGCTTTCGGGGAGCATGGGGGTAAGCCTCTTCCCCGAGGATGGAGAAACCCCGGAAGAGTTGCTCCAGCACGCGGAAATCGCCATGTATCGGGCCAAACGGGATGGAGGAGATCAGTACGCCTTCTTCTCCCGGGAGATGCACGAGGAGGTACAGCGGCGGGGGGTTCTCGAAATTGGGCTCCAGCGCGGCCTCATGGAGAATGAGTTTTTTCTCCTTTACCAGCCCCAAATAGATCTGGAGACCCAGCGAGTGAGAGGGATAGAAGCCCTCTTGCGCTGGGGATGCGGGGAGCGAGGAGTCACGGTGCCTCCCGGGGAGTTTATTCCCCTTGCGGAGGAGTCTGGCCTTATCGTCCCTTTGGGGGAGTGGGTCTTTCGAAGAGTCTGCATGGATCTGATGGCCTGGGATCGCGAGGGAGGAGCCCCCATAGATTTTTCGGTGAACATCTCTCCTAAGCAGCTTCATCGGGAGGACTTCTACGACACAATCTCTCGGATTCTCCAACAGACCCGGGTGGATCCGAAACGGCTTATTCTAGAGATTACCGAAAATGCCATGCTCGGCATCCGGGAGAATTTAGAAGACCTTTTCCATCGCCTTCGAGATCTTGGTCTTCGCCTTTCGGTGGATGACTTTGGTACGGGATACTCATCGCTTTCGTATCTGCGCCATATCCCCGTGGACGAACTGAAGATCGACAAAGTTTTTGTGGATTCCCTCGGCCAGGATCCCCTCGGAGAGGGGCTTATGAAATCCATCGTCTCTCTCGGAAAGAGCCTGGGGCTCTCCATAGTGGTTGAAGGGGTAGAGACGGAGGAGCAAGAAGAAGTGCTGCGAAAATTTCAGGTCCCCCTGAGCATCCAGGGGTTCCTTTATGCCCGGCCAATGACCCTTGAGGAGGTGAAGAGCCGTTTCTTCTCTGCCTGACAATGCCCTGGAAGGTGTCAGAGGAGGAAGGCGGCGTATTGTATGAGCTGTACTCTTTCACACGAAGCTATTGAGAAAGCTAAAGATTTTCACGGCCATTGGTGCCCAGGCCTCGCTCTGGGGATCCGGGTTGCAGAGCTTGCTTTGCGAGAGGTAGGGCGATCCTCGGATGAGGAAGTAGTAGCCCTGGTGGAATGTGACATGTGTGGCGTGGATGCCATTCAATCTTTGGTGAGCTGTACCTTCGGCAAGGGGAATTTGCTTTACCGGGATTACGGCAAGGGGGTATTCTCCTTCTGGCGTCGTGGAGATGCTAAGGGAATTCGCATCTCCCGCAAAGCCTCCTCCCGGCCCGAAGACCCCCGCATAGGGGAGCTGAACCGAAAGAAGCGGGAAGGTGCCCTTACCTCGGAAGAGGCGGCGCTCCTTCAGAGAGACAGGGAAGAGAAGTGCCGCTCTCTTATGGAGGCTCCTCTGGAAGAACTTTTTATCTGGGAGCTTCTCGAAGAGACCCCTCCTCCCAAGGCGGTGATCGAACCGTCCTATCCCTGTGACTGCTGCGGAGAGCTTGTCATGGCCTCCCGGCTACGGTCGGGGGAGGAGGGGAAAAGCCTCTGCATTCCATGTTTCGAAAAACGAGACTCTGAGTAGGCTGTCCCAATTGAAATTATGGATAGATAATGGTAGAAGAGGCCGCCTCCTTACCTTCGTTGTGGAGTGCTTGGTGAGTCAATTTTATGCTGGGGGTGCTCTCTTCTCGCAATTTTAGTCGGAATGATTCAGTAGAGTGGTTTGTGGGATGGTGGACCGGGCGAAACTCCTTACGGAGCTTTCGCCCGGTTTTTATTGTTCGGGGATGCTTGAAGGGATGGTTTGCCCGGGGCCCTCTTATTTTTCCGTAGAGTGGAACGATATATTGGTTGACGGAACAAAAGCTTATCGCTATAGTGTGGATATTATTTTGTGAGTGATACAGTTTCGTAAAAGATATGGCGCAATGAGAGGGATGTGAAAAATGGCGGAAACTAGCGGTATTCGCGTTTTGGAAAGGGCCTTAGGAATACTCAACTATGTTGCCCAATCCAACGAAAGGGCTGGAATTACTGATATCGCCGAGGCCACAGCGCTTCCTAAGGCCACGGTTCATCGCATACTACAAACTCTGGTTGCCCGAAAAGCGATGCTCCAGGATGAAAGTGGAGCCTATATGATAGGCCCAACAGTTTTAAACTGGTCCGATGGTTTTCGGACACGCACCGCCCTCCCCAACCTTGCTCAATCTGTATTGAGAGATCTCTGGAAAGAGACGAATGAAACCGTTCATTTAACAGTTTACGATGGTGATCAGGCCTACTATGTAGACAAGTTGGTGAGCCCTCACCCCGTGGGAATGCGGTCTCGTATAGGGGCTTCGTTATGTCTTTCCGCTACCGCTGCGGGACGCGCTATTCTGGCTGCTCTTTCCGAGGAAGATCTGCGGCGATATCTCGGGTCTGTTACCTTGGAAGCCAAGACAAAAAACACCGTTTGTACCGAGAAGGGGCTTCTGAATCTTATCCGTGAGGCAAGAGAAAAGGGTTATGCCGTGGAAAATGAAGAAAACGAGATAGGCATTCGTTGTCTTGGTGCAGCCATTTTGCGAGGGAGCGAGGGGCGTCCCTTGGGGGCCGTAAGCCTTTCCGTACCGGCCTACCGTTTAAAAGATCCTGATGTGCCGGGTTTGGGAAAAGCCGTGAGTGAGGCTGCCGCAAGAATCTCCGCCATTTTAAATAATTTCGAGTAAATATTGATATTCCGAGAATCGGTGTGTCGGATAGAGGAGGAATCTGTAAAATGGTGATGAAAAAATACGAAGTGCTTCAAGCAATAGAAAAAGCCGGTGTGGTGGCGGTGATTCGGGCCAGGGACAGCCGGGAAGGAATGGCTTTAGCTCGGGCGGTCCAAAAAGGGGGCATCCCCGCAGTAGAAGTTACCATGACTGTGCCGGGAGCCGTTGGGATTCTCGAATCCATGGCCTCCGAAGGTGGAACCATCCTGGGAGCTGGCACGGTGCTGGATCCTGAAACTGCTCGTATCTGTATTCTTGCGGGGGCTCAGTATGTCGTTTCTCCTCATCTGAACGAATCTGTGGTAACCCTCTGCAACCGTTATTCCGTACCCTGCATGCCCGGAGTGGGTACGCTCACGGAACTCGTGCGGGCTCTTGAACTCGGAGTGGACGTGGTAAAGGCTTTTCCCGGAGACGTGCTGGGCCCGGACTTTGTGAAGGCCGTGAGAGGCCCGGTGCCTCATGCGAAAATCATGCCCACCGGGGGGGTTTCTCCTGATAATTTGCAGTCCTGGTTTAATGCCGGCGTTTTTGCGGTGGGCATGGGAAGTTCTCTCACCAAGCCCGGCGGAGTGGCGGGAGATATGGATCTTGTAACCGCCACGGCTCGTAATGTGGTGGATAGCATCGCAGATATTCGAGGGAGGAAGTAGCGCCATGGCATCTATAGCAACCTTTGGAGAAATTATGCTGCGCCTCTCTCCCCGGGGGAAGGAAAAGCTCTTCCAGACCCAGGATTTTTTGGGAACCTTTGGAGGGGCTGAAGGAAACGTGGCGGTTTCCCTGGCGAATTACGGTGAAGATGTGGCCTTTATTACCGCCCTTCCCGCAAACCCCGTAGGAGATGCCTGCGTGGCGGAGCTTCGCAGGTTTGGTGTGGATACCTCGCTCATTCGGCGTAGCGGTGATCGGGTGGGAATCTATTATGCCGAAACCGGGGCGTGTTGCCGCCCCTCCAAGGTGGTCTATGATCGGGCTCATTCTTCTATTGCCCAAGCGAAGCCGGGAGATTTCGATTGGGATATGCTCCTCCGAGGAGTGGAGTGGTTTCACACCACGGGGATCACTCCCGCCATTTCCGAAGGAGCTTCGGATTTGGTGCTGGAAGCCTTAAAAGCCTGTAGGAAAAAGGGAATCACTGTCTCTTGTGATTTGAATTACCGCAAAAAGCTCTGGAAGTGGGGCAAGTCCGCTCCGGAAGTAATGACGGAAGTGACGAAATATGTGGATGTGGCTATCGCTAATGAAGAGGATTGCCAAAAGAGCCTGGGCATTGAGGCGGAAGCGGATGTTACCTCGGGAGAGCTGGATCGTGGTGCCTATGAAGAACTTGCGGAAAAGGTGCTTGTCACTTTTCCGCAGATGAAATTCCTGGCCGTAACCTTGAGGGAAAGCCTCAGTGCGGATCACAACAAGTGGTCCGCCATGCTGGCCATGCGGGGAGAGAAGCCCCTTTTCAGCCGTCGCTACGACATTCTTCCCATCCTTGATCGTATCGGAGGGGGGGACTCCTTTGGAGGAGGATTGATTCACGGTCTCCGATCTTTCGAAAACCCCCAGGAAGCTCTGGAGTTTGCCGTGGCAGCCTCGGCACTGAAACATACCATTTATGGTGATTTCAACCAGGTTTCCCGGGCGGATGTACTCTCTCTCATGGGAGGAGATAGTTCTGGTAGAGTGCAGCGGTAGGAGGAAGGATAGCAGCTTGCCGGGGTTTTCTAGCTGCTTTTCAAAAAACTCCGGGGGGTCTCCGAAAGGAGCGATGAGAATGGAACAGCTTAACCGAAACTTTTTAAAGAATTACACCCCCAAGGGGGGAGTCGCGGTCTCCCCTCTGGACGTAGATCTTCCAGAAAGAGTTCTCCAGTTTGGGGAAGGGAACTTTTTGCGTGCCTTTGTGGACTGGATGTTTGATAAGCTGAACCGAGAAAACCTTTTTAATGGCCGGGTTGTGGTGGTGCAGCCTATAGAAAGAGGGCTTGGAGAGACCCTCAACCAGCAGGATGGGCTTTATACCCTTCTCCTCCGTGGAGTAGTGGAGGGCGAACTCAAGGAAACGCGCGAGATTATTACCTCCCTGAGTCGTTGCATCAACCCTTACGAGAATTGGGAAAGCCTTCTACGGTGTGCGGAATCTCCGGATATGGAGATCGTGGTTTCCAATACCACCGAGGCGGGAATTCTCTTCGATCCTTTCGATACGTATCGGGAAGGACATGTGCAGTCCACCTTTCCCGGTAAGCTCACCGCGTTTCTCTATCACCGTTGGAGGCATTTTGACGGGGATCCTTCCCGGGGAATGGTGATGATTCCCTGTGAACTAATCGAAGAAAACGGGATCAACCTCAGAAAAAGAGTTCTCCAATTCGGGGAGCACTGGAATCTTCCCGGGGATTTTCTCCGATGGATTAAAAAATCATGCACCTTCGTGAACACCTTGGTGGATCGCGTTGTTACCGGCTATCCTCAGGGAGAAGTCTCGAAAATCGAAGCGGAAATCGGCTATTCCGATAAACTTTTAGACACAGCAGAATACTTCCATCTTTGGGTGTTGGAAGGGCCAAAGGAACTCTCCCGGAAACTCCCCTTTCACGAGGTGGGGTTGAACGTGGTCTGGACCGAAGATCAGCGTCCCTATCGCAACCGCAAGGTGCGTATTCTGAATGGGGCTCACACGGGAAGCGTTCCCGCCGCCTTTTTCTGTGGTCTTGATACGGTGCGGCAGATGATGGAAGATGATCTCACCGGACGATTTGTGGACGAACTTATAGACCGGGAAATACTCCAGGCCTTTCTGGATGATCAGGATAGCAAGGTTCTCGAAGATCTTGCCAGGGCTGTAAAGGATCGGTTCCGCAACCCCTTCATTTCGCATCGTCTTCTGAGCATTATGCTGAACTCCTCCTCAAAATTTGCTGTGCGGAATCTTCCCAGTCTTCTTGATTATCATGAAAAATTTGGAGAACTTCCGAAAAGGCTCGTCTTCTCTTTGGCGGCACTTATCACCGTATACATGGAAGGAGATCTCTCCCAGGGGATTCTGAAATCTCAGAGGGAAGGGGTACCCTTTGAGATGCAGGATGATGCGGCGTTCCTTGAGTTTGCAGTACAGACATGGAAGGATTATCAGCCCACAAGAGAGAACGCTCTCAGGGTGGCCTCGGCATTTTTGAGCAACGAATCCGTCTGGAAACGTGATCTTCGGGAGATTCCGGGACTTCTTGCTATGACTGGGGAAAACATCCTGAACATTACCACCCTTGGAATGAGGGCCGCTCTCGAAAAGGTGCTCGGACAATGGGGTTGAACCATATCGTTTTCTCTCCTGGGGATACCGTGGCGATTCTCTTGGAACCCGCCAATGCCGGAGATGTTATAGAGTGGGATGACGAAAAGATTACGCTCTTCTCCGGGGCTCCTCAGGGTTTCAAGATTGCCCTGAAGGATGTGGAAGAAGGGGCGGAGATTCTGAAATACGGAGAGCCCCTCGGTGTAGCCACCCGAACAATCCTGCGGGGAGAGGTAGTTCATTCTCACAACCTGAAATCTGCCCTCACCGGAGAGCTTCACGTTCCTCCCTGGGAGCGGCCCCTGTCTCCCGAGCCGTTGCTGGAGGAGCCGCAAGGCGGAACTTTCTTCGGATATCGGAGGCAGAATGGACGAGTGGGAATACGGAACGAACTCTGGATTATACCTACCGTGGGATGTATTAACGGTCTTCTTCGGGGGCTGATCCAAGACTATCCCAAGCCTCGGTGGATCTCCGCCGTCCGGGTGCTTGAGCATCCCTGGGGCTGTTCTCAGCTTGGAGATGATCTGGATAACACCAGAAAGGTGCTAGCGGGACTGGCGCATAACCCCAATGCTGCAGGAGTACTGGTGGCCGCTATGGGATGCGAAAATCTCCAGCTTGATTCCATGGTTCCTTTGCTGCGGGATGTGCCGAACCTGGCTTCCCTTACCATGCAGCAAGAAAAAAATGAAAAAGAGGCAGTATGGGGTTACCTCAACGAACTTGCAGAAAAGGTAGAGCGGGATCGTGTAAAATGCCCTCTTTCAGACCTCGTTGTGGCCGTGAAATGCGGTGGAAGTGATGCCTTTTCGAGCATCACCGCCAACCCCCTCCTGGGACATGTGACGGACAGAATCACCTTCTCCGGAGGGACCGTCATGATGGGTGAGATTCCCGAAATGTTCGGAGCGGAAAAAGGTCTCTTTGCACGCTGTGCCTCCGAAGATGTACATGAAAAGCTTGCCCGAGCGCTCCGTTCCTTCCGGGAGTATTTTATGCGGCATCAACAGCCGGTGTTCGAAAACCCCTCGCCGGGGAACAAGGCGGGAGGTATCAGCACCCTGGAAGAGAAATCCCTTGGAGCAGTTTCGAAAAGCGGTAGATCCATCGTTACGGATGTTCTTGCTTACGGTGAGGTGTATGCCAAGTCGGGGCTGAACGTGGTCTATTCTCCGGGAAACGACCTCGTCTCCTGTACCGCCATGGCTGCGGCGGGGGCTGGAATGATTCTCTTCTCCACTGGTCGGGGGACTCCCTTTGGTACGGTGGTTCCCACGGTGAAAATCGGCACCAATCGGGATCTTGCGGTGCAAAAACCCCGTTGGATCGACTTCGACGCTTCGCCGGTGATAACCGAGGGAATGAGAGGTCCCGCCCAAAGGCTTATGGACCAGATTGTCGAAATTGCAGAGGGGAAAGAGGCCCGGAACGAAGAGAACCATATCGCGGAAATCTCGATCTTTAAAGACGGAGTTATTCTGTAAAAACACTAAAGGGGTGACTGCCCATGAAATCCATCGTTATCAATTCCCCGAAAGATGTGCGCGTTGTGGAGGCCCCCATTCCGGTGCCTAAAAGGGGAGAGGCCCTGCTGAAAGTCCTCTACGGAGGAATCTGCGGAAGCGATTTGGGCTCCTACCGGGGGACTTTTGCATATTTTTCCTATCCGCGGAGGCCCGGACATGAATTTTCTGCAGAGATCGTGGAGGTGGAGGAAAACGAACAGGGTTTTCAAAAGGGGGATCACGTAACCTGTAATCCCTATTTCAACTGCGGTGCCTGCTACTCCTGCAGGCGAGGACTCGTCAACTGCTGCACTTCTAACGAAACCATGGGCGTGCAACGTGAAGGAGCCTTCGGAGAATACCTCATCATGCCTTTGGAGCGTATCTACTCCGGCAAGGGGCTGGATCCCAAAATGCTTGCCCTTATTGAACCTTTTTGTATCAGCTATCACGGTGTAAAGAGGGGGGGCGTAAAGGAGGGAGATAAGGTTCTCATTGTCGGAGCGGGGACCATCGGAACTCTGGCTCTGGTGTCGGCTAAGCTCTTTGGTGCCCAGGTCTATCTTTGCGACATTGCGGAGGAAAAACTGGCATATGCGCAGAAGCACTTCCGCCCGGATGGAATCATCAACTCCTTGGAACATCCACTGGAGGATGCGGTGCAGGAATATACTGGAGGAGATGGTTTCGACGTAACCATTGAGGCCGTAGGTCTTCCGTCCACCTTTCAAAGCTGCATAGATGCGGCTGCCTTTGGAGGAAGGGTGGTGCTCATAGGAGTGGGAAAGAAAAACCTTGATTTTAATTTTACCATGATTCAGAAGAAGGAGCTGAACCTCTACGGTTCACGGAACGCCCTTAAGAGCGATTTTCTGGAACTCATTGATCTATGTGGTACGAAGGGAAATATGAACTTGGAGAAGATCATCACCCATACGTACAAAATGGAGGACGCTCCCCAGGCTTTTGAGGATTTCGATTCCTCTAGGGGCTCCATGCTCAAGGTGATGCTGGAGTTCTGATCCCTTCTTTAAAATAGACTGTTTGGTGAGAAGGTGTTATTTGTTCTGGGTGTATGGGTTACACAGTAGCAGTTCAAAAAACTTATTCTTTGGAGGTATGAAAATGAGAAAGCTTTCTTTACTATTTGCAATTTGTGTCCTTGGCGTGGCGATTCTGGGAGTTGCCGGAGCAGCCGAGAAGGTTGTGACGGTGCAGATCGGATTCGAAAATACCATGCAGGAGCCCATTGGGCAGGCTCTGACAAAATGGCAGGAACTCGTGGCAGAGAAGAGCAACGGAACCATGAAGGTGGATATCTTCGCCAATAGCGCTTTGGGGAATAAGAAAGATATTATTGACATGATGCTCCTGGGAGAGCCCGTCATAACCCTTGCGGACGGAGCATTTTATGCGGATTACGGTGTGCCGGATTTTGGCATCGTCTTCGGGCCCTTCCTTTTTGATGACTGGGATCAGTGCTGGGCTCTTACGGAATCCGATTGGTATGCGGGACAGAGCAAGGCCCTGGAAGAGAAGGGGCTTAAGATCCTTGCCTCCAACTGGGTTTACGGAGCTCGCCATACCCTGACCACCAAAAAGGTGACCTCCCCTGAAGATTTGAAGGGTTTGAAAATCCGGGTTCCTGCCAACCGGATCCAGACCGAGGGCTTTATCGCTTTGGGAGCTGCCGCCACGGGGATGTCTCTGGGAGATGTCTACCAGGCCTTGCAGGCGGGGGTTATCGACGGAGCGGAGAACCCTCTTTCTACACTCTACGGAAGAAAACTCCACGAAGTGGCCAAGCACCTTATTCTCGATGGACACGTGCTTAACTTTACCACCTGGATCTGCGGAACCCTCTTCTTCGATTCCCTTACGGAAGAGCAGCAGGAGATCCTCATCTCCGCCGCAGTTGAAGCAGGAATCTACAACAACCAGCTCGCAGAGAATGCAGAGAAGGAATACCTTGGTATGATGGTAGCCGAGGGCGTTATTGTTACGGAAATGACCCCGGAATCCCAGGCAGCCTTCAAGGAAGCCGCCCAGTCCTTCTATTCTCTGGGGGATAAGTTTGGCTGGTCCGAGAACCTTTATGAGACTGTACGAAAGGCTATGGGAGCTGAATAGTACGAACGTGACCACCTACAGCCCATGTGCCCATGGACAGACAGAAAGCCGCACGTCTCCTCTCGTGCGGCTTCTTTACACAGAGTAAGGGTGATCCATACATGAATAAACAAATCCGTAGCGGGCTCTCCATCCTGAAAAATCTGGACATCATTGTGGCAGGCCTCGTGCTGGTGATCCTGGTGATTCTGACCTTTTCCGGGGTAATCATGCGTTATGTCGTGGGGCGGCCCTATACGTGGCTGGAAGAAGTACAGATGGCCTGTATGGTCTGGATCGTCTTTGCCTCTTCCGGAGCGGCTTTTCTTACTGGGAGTCACGTGGCCATAGAGATGCTGGTGGAGCTGCTCCCGCTCAAAATGCAGAGAATAATAGAAATTGTCATCGTCTGCGTGGTGACCTTTGTTATTGCCTACCTCGCTTTCAAAAGTGTGGATTACATCAAGCTCATGCTGCGAAGCCAGAAACATACGAGCATGCTCTCTCTGCCGTATTCCAGGATATACAGCATCGTTCCCGTTTCGTGTGTTCTCATGCTTTTGAAGTATTACTATACCCTCTATTCAAAACTGGTCTCCTCCAGAAAAATCGAAGCCGAGGTAAAACAATGAGTACCTCTGTGGCTGTGGCATCCGTACTTCTACTAGTGCTGCTTTTTCTGAAAGTCCCCGTTTTTGTCTCCGTCATGGGGGGCTCCATAACCTATTTTCTCCTTACTCCTTCTACAAACCCCATTATCTTTGCTCAGAGAATAATCGGTGGTACCGAGAGCATTTCCCTCTTGGCCATCCCTTTCTTCGTCTGCGCAGGGGTTTTCATGAATTACACGGGGGTGACGAGCCGGATCATGAACTTCTGCGAGGTCATGACAGGTCGAATGAACGGAGGACTTGCCCAGGTTAATATTCTCCTGTCCACGTTGATGGGGGGGCTCTCGGGTTCGAACCTTGCGGATGCGGCTATGCAGTCGAAAATGCTGGTCCCCGAGATGGAGGCCAAAGGCTACTCCAAGGCTTTTTCCACAGTCCTCACAGCCTCCTCTTCCATGATTACCCCTCTGATTCCTCCGGGGATAGCCATGATACTCTACGGTTGCATCGCCAATGTCTCCATAGGAAGGCTCTTTATCTCCGGCATCGGAGTGGGAGCCATGCTCTGTGTAAGTCAGATGGTGTTAGTTTCTCTGATATCCCGGAAGCGGGGATATCGCCCCATCCGAAACCGCAGCCTTTCTTTCGGAGAGATCAGCGATGCTGTTCGCCCTGCTTTTTTCCCCCTTTGCCTTCCCATCGTCATTATAGGGGGCATTCGCTTAGGAGTTTTCACCGCCACCGAAGCGGGATCCGTGGCCATTATCTATGCGATTCTTCTCGGCCTCTTCTATGGGGAGATGCATTTTCGAGATGTGAAAAAAGCTCTAAAGGAAACCGTTACTACCACTGCGGCGATTATGATGATCGTGGCCTCTGCCTCGGCCTTTTCCTGGATTCTCACGAGAGAACAGATACCTCAACATCTGACAGAGTGGATGGTATCGACGATTCATAATAAATATGCTTTCCTGTTCATCGTAAATATTTTTCTCCTTGTGGTAGGCATGTTTGTGGAGGGCAACGCCTCCATGATCGTCCTCGTCCCTCTGTTGGCTCCCATTGCGGCCCGATACGGCATCAACGAGATCCACTTTGCCATGGTCTACATTTTTAATAATGCCATAGGAGCTTTTTCTCCCCCCATGGGAACCCTGATGTTCGTAACCTGCAGTATTACGGGGTGTAAGACGAAAGATTTCATAAAAGAGGCTCTGCCATTTTATGCCCTTTTGGTGGTCTGTCTCTTTCTCCTGACCTATGTCCCCTGGTTTACCACGTGGCTTGTGAATATTCTCTACTGATCCTTCCGGAGGAGTATGGGGTGCTCGATTTTTTCAGAGGTCTTCAGGCTTCTGAGCTAAAAAGGCGTTGAGAAGAGATGTTTGATTAGAAAAGGGAGAAAATGTAAATGCTCCGACTTGATAAAAAAAACATGAAAGACTTTCTCCAGTGGGAAAAAGCAGGAATAAGACTCCCCCAGGTGGACGTGGAAAGAATGATTGCCCGCACCAAATCCGATCCCCGATGGGTGCACGTAGGGCCTGGAAACATTTTCCGGGGTTACGTGGCGGCGCTTGCTCAGGATCTTCTTGATCGGGGGGAGATGGATTCGGGCATTACGGTGCTCTCCACCTTTGATCACCAGGTGATTTCCAAAATTTACGAGCCCCACGACAATCTGGCACTCCAGGTTATCATGCGCCCTGGGGGGGGGCTCGAAAAAAGAGTGATTGCTTCGGTGGGAGAGGTGCTCCGGGCGGATGAAGCCTACACTTCCGAATGGGATCGAGCCGGAGAAATATTCCGAAGCCCGGGGCTTCAGATGGTGAGCTTTACCATTACCGAAAAGGGGTACCATATTCGAGATATGTCCGGAGCATATTATCCGGAGGTGCTGGAGGATTTTGAAAGGGACTGTAGCAGAGAGATCCCTCGAAACGGCATGGCTATTATGGCGGCGCTTCTGCACCAGCGCTTTCTGGGAGGGGCTTATCCCCTCGCCATGGTAAGTATGGATAACTTTTCCCACAACGGAGATAAGCTTTTTGACTCCCTAAGCACCTTCGCCCGGGAATGGGTGAAACGTGGTCTGGTGAGCCCGGAATTTGTATCCTATCTGGAGAATCCGGAAAAGGTCTCCTTTCCCTGGTCCATGATCGATAAAATTACTCCGAGACCCGATGAGACGGTGGCGCAAAAGCTGAGAGAGCTGGGGTTCACGGATACTGATCTGGTGATAACGGATAAATATACCTACATCGCTCCCTTTGTAAATACCGAGGGGCCTCAGTATCTTGTCGTTGAGGATGCCTTCCCCAATTCGAGGCCTCCCCTTGAGACGGTGGGAGTTCGTTTTACTCCGAGAGAAACCGTGGATCTCGTGGAAAGAATGAAAGTCTGTACCTGCCTGAACCCGCTTCATACGGCCCTGGCCATTTTCGGTTGTCTTCTGGGGTACACCTCTATCGCCTCGGAGATGCGGGATCCCTCTCTGGTCAAATTGGTGGAGATTATTGGTTATCGGGAGGGAATGCCCGTGGTGGCGGATCCGGGCATTTTCGTGCCTTCGGAGTTCCTGAAGGAAGTTCTGGAGGAACGCTTTCCCAACCCCTTCATACCCGACACTCCTCAGCGCATCGCCACGGATACTTCTCAGAAATTGTCTATCCGGTATGGGGAAACTCTGAAACAGTACCGGGATAGGGAGGATCTGGATGTAACCTCTCTTGAAGCCATTCCCCTCGTTATTGCGGGATGGTGCCGATATCTCCTCGGCCTGGATGACCGGGGAGAGCCCATGTCCCTGAGCCCCGATCCTCTCCTTCCCGAGTTGGGACAGTATGTAAGAGAAATCCAACTCGGAAAAGAGCTTCCCGAGGGAGTTCTCGTCCCCATACTGAGTAGTGAAAGACTTTTTGGCTCGGACCTTTACGAACTCGGCATTGCATCGAAAGTCGAATGTTACGTTAGTAAAATGATAGAGGGCCCCGGAGCAGTGCGGCGCACTCTTGATGAAATTATGGCAAAGGAACGATAGAAAATGAAAATGACCTTCCGATGGTACGGTGAGGGGAACGATAGCGTTACCCTGGAGCAGATTCGGCAGATCCCCGGCTGTGGGGGTATTATGGGGCTTTTGGAAAAGCCTGCGGGAGTGGTCTGGGAGGAATCGGAGGTACGGAACTACGTAGAGCATGTTCATGCCCGAGGGCTTGAGGTCGAAGTGATCGAAAGCGTAAATGTTCACGAGGACATCAAACTGGGGCTTCCTTCCAGAGAAAAGTATATCGACAACTATATCAAGACTATCGAAAACCTGGCGAAATATGGCGTAAAGGTGGTGATTTACAACTTTATGCCCGTCTTCGATTGGTTGAGAACGGACCTGGCTCGTCTGATTCCCGAGGATGGTTCTTCCGCCCTTTACTATGACGAGGCGGAACTCGAAGGAATGACGCCTCTCGAAATTGTTCAGAATACCGAGAGGAACAGCAACGGTTTTCGGCTTCCCGGCTGGGAACCGGAACGTTTGAGCGAGCTGGAGTCTGTGCTTGAGCAGTACAAGGGAATTTCCGAGGACTCTCTCAGGGCGAATTATCGTTATTTCCTTGAGAGAGTGGTCCCCTCCTGTGAAACATGGGGAGTTCGGCTTGCGGTGCACCCGGACGATCCTGCATGGCCCATCTTCGGTCTTCCGAGGATAGCCCACTCGAAAGACCACTTTGATGCCATCCTCGGGCTTTACGATAGCCCTGCCCATGCCCTCTGCCTCTGCACGGGGTCCCTCGGATCGAACCCCGAAAATGACCTTCCCGCAATCATCCGACATTTTGGAAAGCTCGGACGCATTGGGTGTATGCACGTGCGAAACGTAAAACACCTGGGGTACCGGAAGTTTCGGGAGGCCTCCCATCTCTCTTCCGACGGCTCTCTGGATATGTTCGAGATTCTTTTGGCCATATACGAAACTGCTCGGGAGACATACATACGTCCGGATCACGGTAGAATGATCTGGGGTGAAGAGGGGCGTCCTGGCTACGGTCTCTACGATCGTGCTCTCGGTATAACGTACCTGAATGGCCTTTGGGAAGCCATAGACAAGATGAAGCAAAGATAGAAATGGTGTTACAAAAAGAAAGAGATATTCCCGCTAATGGGGAGAATGTTTCCCTGTCGCAGATCTTCAGGTCAAAAAGGAGGATCCTTGTCTTATGAAAGCCATTAGAATTTCTCAGCCCCATGCAATAGAAATTGTAGATATCCCCAGGCCGGATCCGGCGGAGGGAGAAGTTTTGGTAAAGGTTTACGCAGCGGGTATATGCGGCTCCGATGTACACATTTATCACGGCACAAACCCTTTGGCTCGCTATCCTCGCATTGTGGGACATGAATTTGCCGGAGAGGTGGTTGCTCTGGGCACGGGTGTTCGGGATCTCGATATGGGGAGCCCCGTGGCGGTGGACCCCGTGGTGAGCTGTGGTAAGTGCTACGCCTGTCTGACGGGACACCCCAACGTATGTTCTGCCCTTGAGGTTATGGGAGTTCATCGTGAGGGAGGATTTGCGGAATATGTGGCGGTTCCCGCAGAAAATGCCCATCTTATATCAGGGGATTGGTCCTGGGAGAAAGGTTCTCTCGTGGAGCCCTTTACGATTGCCGCCAATGTGTTGTCTCGGGTCGGATGTAGCGGGGATGATCGTCTGCTCGTTTATGGCGCCGGCCCCATAGGACTTGTGATTCTTCAGGGAGCTAAACGGCTTGGAGCTTCCGTGATGATTACGGATATTCAGGAGAGTCGGCTTGATCTGGCCCGTTCCATGGGGGCGGATGTGACGGTGAACTCCCGAAAGAAATCCCTTGCTGAAGCTGTGATGGAGTGGACTTGTGGAGAGGGGGTTCCCGTTATTATAGATGCGGTAGGGCTTCCCTCGCTTTTCCAGGAGGCACTGGAACTTGCCTGCCCCGCAGGAAGAATCGGGGTGTTAGGGTTTTCCAAGGACCCTGCTCCGGTCCAGCAGTTTGAAATAACCCGAAAAGAGCTGACCATTGTAGGTTCTCGCTTGAGTCGGAGAAAATTTCCTGAAGTTATCCGCTGGTTCAATGAAAAGGAGGTGAGGCCTGAACTTCTTATCTCTCACCGGTTCCATTTTACCGATGTGGCAGAGGCAATGGATCTGATCGAAAAGAAACCTCATGAAATATGCAAAGTGGTTCTTTCTTTCGAGTAAGATTCTCTTGTCTCGGGTTCCTTGCGAGCAATACGGAGGAGCCCATGTGAACTGTCCTGCGGGCCTGTGGAGGGACTTTTTTGCACAGGAAGCGATTTTGGAAGGAGGATGTTTCGTCTTATGAAAAAATTGTCTGCTTTTCTCGTTATTTGTCTTGCCGTTGCGATGTTGATTCCTGGGGTTGCCTTTGCTAAGGCAGAATACACTCTCAAATTTGGCCACTTGGCGAATACGGAACACACTTGGCACAAGGCGGCGGTGCGGTTTGCCGAAGTTGTGGGGGAAAAATCTGGCGGCCGTATTGAAGTCAAGGTCTTCCCCAATGAACAGCTTGGGAAAGAGATGGAAATGGTCAGTGGAATCCAGATGGGCGTAGTCGACATGACCATCACCGGGGAATCTCTGCAGAACTGGGCTCCCCTGTGTGGCCTGATTGCAGTACCTTACATGCTTCAGAGTTCCGAGCAGCTGCAGAAGGTTGCCGGAGGCCCTCTGGGGAAAAAGATCGAACAGGAAATTATTGATAAAGTTGGACTTCGTCCCGTGGCTTGGTTTGAACGGGGTTCTCGGAATCTTACCTCGAATCGTCCTATTACGAACCCTGACGAACTTAAGGGTTTTGTGATGCGCGTTCCTAATGTGCCTATTTTCGTGAAGGTTTGGGATGCTTTGGGAGCCAAGCCCACCCCCATGGCTTTTTCCGAAGTTTTCACCTCGTTGCAGCAGGGTGTTATCGAAGGACAGGAGAATCCCTTCGACCTTATCTACAGCGCAAGCTTCTATGAAGTACAGAAATATGTCAATCTCACTGAGCATGTCCGGGGTTGGATCTATGTGGTTATGGGGGAGAAGACCTTCCAGGGTATGCCCGAAGATCTTCAGAATATTATTCTGGAGGCGGGAGCCGAGATGCAGCGCTATGAGCATGAGCTGTTTCTGGAGGATCAGACAAAATTGGCCGAAGCCCTGCAGGCTAAGGGGATGACGTTGCATCCTGTGGATAAGGCCGCTTTTATGAAAAAGGCTGACCCTGCGGTGCGTGAGGCTCTTAATCCCGAACAGCTTGCGCTTTATGAGGAAATTATTGCTATCCAGTAGTAAGATTAATTTTTCTACGGGAACGGTTTTTGCCGTTCCCGTAGTCTTCCTGAATAGATTCTCCCCCGAGATTTTCCTAAGGAGACAGGGGAAGTCTTCGCTTTTTATAAAATCTATGCCCGCGGAACCGGCATGCGCAAAGGAAAGGAATGCTATGAACAAACTTGCCAAACTCATGGATCGGCTCCTTGAAGGAGGAACGCTGATCAGCTTTCTTGCATTGATAGGGGTTGTTTCACTCCAAGTCTTTGCCAGGTTTTTTCTTCCCAAAGTTCCTCACTGGACGGAGGAGGCCTCGCGCATATTTTTTATTTATACCGTTTGCTTTGCCGGAGGATTGGCTATTCGGGAGAAGGCTTATGTGAATGTGGACGTTTTTCTGAACCTTTTCGGTGGTAAAATGCGGAGCTTTATCCAGCTTTTTCTTGACGGACTTGTGGCGGCCTTTATGGGGCTGGTGTGTTATTACTCCCTTTCCTTGGTTCAAATCGGAATGATTCAAAAGTCTCCCGCTCTAGGGATTCCTGTAAACTACCTTTTTGCCAGCATGACTCTGCTTTCGGGCACAGTGGTCTTCTACACTCTTTATGATGTGGCTAAAGACCTTTCTGCTTTGGCCGGGAGGAACGACTGATATGGTCATCATGCTCTTTGCCATTTTTGCGGGATTGCTCTTTTTAGGCCTCCCCATTGCTTTCTGTTTGGGGATATCCTCCGCGGTCTATCTCTGGCTTGCGGATATTCCATTAATTGTTATTCCTCAAAAGATGTATTCCGGTATGGATGTTTTTGTGCTCCTTTGCATTCCCGGCTTTATTCTGGCGGGTAATCTCATGAATCGTGGAGGTATCACAGATCGTATCGTAGGTTTTTGCAACGCCCTGGTAGGGCATATCCGGGGTGGGTTGGGGCTGGCCAATATCGTGGCTTCCATGATTTTCGCAGGCATCTCCGGAACTGCCGTTGCAGACACCGCAAGTCTCGGGGCAGTGCTTATTCCTGCCATGAAAAAAGAGGGATACGAGGCAGATTTTGCCTGTGCCGTTACTGCAGCCTCATCTACCGTGGGACCTATTATTCCTCCCAGCATGCCCATGATTATCGCAGGAACCCTGACCAGCCTTTCCGTGGGAAAGCTTTTTATGGCAGGAGCCCTCCCTGGGATACTTCTCGGCATTGGCCTTCTTATTGTTTCCTACGCTATTTCCCGTCGTCGAGGGCACCCGAAAGGAGAAAAAGTTCCCCGGAGGCAGCTTTTTCACGAATTTATAGGGGCTTTTTGGGCACTCATGATGACGGTGCTTATCCTTTGGGGAATTGTGGGAGGTGTTTTTAGCCCTACCGAAGCCTCCGTGGTGGCCTCTCTGTACGCTTTTCTCGTGGGATTTTTCATTTATCGAGATGTAAAGCTACGGGATCTTCCGAAAATTTTTATCGATACTGCTGTGACCACTGCCTCTATCATCGTTCTGGTGGGTTTGGCGAACCTCTTCGCCTGGATTATGACAAGTGAACAGATTCCTCAGATGGTGGCAGACGCTCTTTTGAGCGTGACTGAAAATAAATATTTAATTTTGCTTATGATTAATGTACTTCTCCTGTTTGTGGGGACCTTTATGGAGACCATCGCAGCCTTGCTCACCCTCTTTCCGACTCTGTTGGCGGTGGCTGTTCAGGTTGGTGTGGATCCTATTCAGTTTGCCATTATTGCTGTGCTGAACCTGATGATTGGTCTTACTACACCGCCCGTGGGGGTTTGTCTTTTTGTGGCCTCCAGTATAGGAAAGATTTCTATCAGTAAGATAGCTAGGGCAAATATCCCTTTCCTGCTGGTGAGTATCGTGGTGCTTTTGCTTGTTTCCTACATCCCTGCCATATCTCTGTGGTTGCCAAGCCTCTTCTTTAAATAAAACTTGATGCGTTATCTTTAAATAAAAGAATTCACATTTTTTGCGGAAAATGTATTGTTGCAGAGATTTTTTGTCCGTCTTCGGATGCAGGAGGTACCCATAGTGCAGAAGGTACGTTTTGTTCAAAAAGAGCTTGAAGATTTCTGTTCTGCCGTGTTTCAAAAGCACGGTCTTGGAGCGAGGGAGGCCCTGGATTCCGCCAAAGTTCTTGTGGCGGCAGATGCCAGAGATATTTCCTCCCACGGGGTGGGGCGTCTTCGGCGATATATGATAGGGTTTCAAGAGAAGACGATCCTTCCCGATGCAGAGGTTGAAATTTTACGAGAAACCCCGGTTTCCCTTGTGCTGGATGCTCACGGAGCCATGGGGGCACCTGTCAGCATACGAGCCATGGAAAGCCTCCTGGATAAGGCGGAAAAAACCGGCATGGCCATGGGAAGTGTTCGTGACTCCAATCACTTTGGTATTGCAGGATACTATGCCATGATGGCCCTGGAAAGGGATATGATAGGTATTGCCATGACAAATACTGCCGCCCTCGGGGTTCCTACCTTTGGCAGACAGGTTATGTTCGGTACGAATCCCATTGCCTTTGCAGCTCCGGCAGATATGGAAAAGGGATTTGTTCTTGATATGGCTACCACGGTAGTTCCCCGGGGGAAGCTAGAGGTTTACGAACGGGAAGGCCGAGACCTTCCTCCGGGATGGGCGGTGGACAGACGGGGTCTCACGGGCACAGAACCCGCTCAGTTGCTGGACGACATGTTCTACCGTCGGGGAGGTGGCATCCTTCCCTTGGGAGGAGAGGGAGAACTTTTCAGTGGATATAAAGGTTATGGCTTGGCGGTGCTGGTGGATATCTGCTGTGCCATGTTGAGTGGTGGTTTATTTGGCCCAGAAGTACGGGATACTGAGAAGGCGGCAGGGCGTGTCTGCCACTACTTTGGGGCTTTCCGGGTTGATGCGTTTCGAGATCCTCGGGAGTTTCGGGCAGATATGGATCGTATGCTCCGAGGATTGCGGGAGACCCCCGTAGCGGAAGGACAAAAACGGGTTTATTTTGCAGGACTCAAGGAGTTCGAGGCGGAAGAGCGAGCCGCTAGGGAGGGAGTCCCGGTCTCTCAAAAGGTCTATGATGACCTGCAGGAGATAGCAAAGGAGATGGGTTTGACGTTGCCCGAGGTGTGCTGAGACCGGTGAAAGAAGGATCGGGATGCGAAGACAACTTTCCCTGGGGTTTCTCGAAGAGATTTTGTGGGAGATCCAAAGGTTCGACGTAAGGAAGAATCGGAATGGATATTACGAATCGGGCGAAAACTCCCTAGGGAGCTTTCGCCCGGTTTTTTATCTGCTGTAGCTCCTCCGGGGTGAGATACTTCCCGAAATAGGGGGCGAAGACCGAATTGTTGTGGAGCAAAGGCTCCCGGCGGATCTCCGGCACCCTTTCAGCGGCCTTCTCAAAGGAAGATGTCCCCGGAATAGGAGAGAACTGAGCGGTCTTAGCCTTCCCTCCCTGGCTTTCGATATATTCCAAGGTATGGAGCACGCTCTCCGGAGACTGTTCAGGAAGCCCCACCAGCACGTAGGTCTCGATCTGCTCTCTCGAAAAGCCCGCCTCTCTCAGGGCAGCCACGGCACGGCGGTATTCCTCCAGGGCCACTTTGGAAGAGCTGCATTGTTGCACCTGGGGATCCACACTCTCCAGGCTCAGCCGAAGGGTCTGGAAGTTGGTGTCAAAAAGCACCTGGGCACAGGTAGCGTCAATTTGGCGTACGTGGAGGCCGTTGGGGGTGTGGTAGCGTAATTCCGGAAAGGTGGAGCGAAGCCTTTCGCAGAGAGGATAAAAGTGCCCTTCCTTTACCGCTAGCAGCGCGTCATCGTAGAACGCCACATCCTTCACGGAAAAGAGTTCTCTCTGTCGGGAAATTTCCTCTTCTATCTGGCTCATCTTCCGAAGGGAGAAGGCGGGGTCAAGAATTCGGGAAGCGCAGTATTCGCAACGCATGGGGCACCCAAGAGTACTTCGGGTAACCGCATATCCCAGAGAGCTGTAGAGATCCATGGCGGGATATTCCCCCTGGAGGGAGCAGGGAACCGTCTGCACCATATCTGCCCCGAGAGATGCCGCATGTTCCGGACAGAGCCGGGGGTAGATTCCTCCCAAAAGAATAGGGACATCTGGAAAAACGGCGCGAATCAAAGAGAGGCACCAGGAAACTCCCGGATACCAGTAGGTCATCCCCGAGGTAAGGCATATCAGATCAGGAGAGGGATACCCCTTGAGAGCCTTGAGAAACTCCTCTTCTGTGAGGCCGAAATGATAGTAGTTTCGGGGAATATTTCGGTAGGGAAGAGGTTTTTCTATCTTCTGCCGCCGTGGACGGAGGCGTCCCCAGGAAAGATCTTTCTCCCGGGCCTGCTGAAGACAATCCAGAAGAAAAACCCGGTTTCCCCCTTCCCGAAGGGCCTGAAGAAGATAGAGAAGCCCCAACGGTTTCGCCCAGAAATCGAAAAAGGCAAAATCCCGCACCGGGGGGTTGATTCCAAGAACTGTGGTATGCCGAAGATCGTTGAGATACCCCGTATAATCAGCCACAACGCTCCCCCTTTTTTTCTTCTCTATCAACCAAAATTTTCCCATACCATACTCTCCAAAATCACACTGTGCAAGAACAAAAATCTTCCAGGAGTGCCGAAAATTCCTCAAGAAACCTTCAAAAACCCCCAAAAAAACCTGAGAGTCTCTGAAAAGACTTTCGGGAAAGTCGAAAAAAGGCCGTAAAGGATTTTTCCTTGACAGCATCTCCTCGTCTGCGTATAATGCTCTCGCCTCAGGAGGTGGGATGGATGAAAAAGACAGACTTCCTTGAAGAGCGCCTCCGCCTTAATCGGCTCTACGACCTTTACGGGGCCCTGCTCACGGAGAGACAGCGTCAGGCATACGAAATGCACGAGTGGGAAGATTGGTCTCTTCAAGAGATCAGCGAGCATCTTCACGTATCTCGGCAGGGGGTGCATGATCTTCTCTCCCGGGCGAAAGAAAAGCTTTCCTCCTGTGAGGAGCTTCTTGGAATGGATACAAAAATGCTGAGGCAGCAACACTTTCTTGAGGAGCTTCACGCGCTTCTTGAATCATACGAAAACAATCTTCCTCAGGGCTTTTCTGAAGCCTTGAAGATGCTTCTGAAAAGAGGTGGCGTATCCCATGTTTGATTCCCTCAAAGAACGGCTTGAAAATATTTTTAAAGGTCTGAAAAGCAAGGGAAAACTTACCGAGGACGATGTAGCCGAGGCGTTGCGCGAGATCCGCAGAGCCCTTCTTGAGGCGGATGTAAACTTTAAGATTGTTAAGGATCTCATGGGCCGGATTCAAGAGCGGGCGATTGGCCGTGAGGTGCTGGATTCCATCACCCCGGGGCAGCAGGTGGCCACGGTGGTCTTCGAAGAGCTGGTAGCCCTCATGGGAAAGAAGGTCGAACCCCTGACCATCGCCTCTCAGCCCCCTACACGATACATGATGGTAGGGCTTCAGGGATCGGGTAAAACCACCAGCTGTGGCAAACTTGCAAAGCGCCTCTCCAAGGGACATAAACCCCTTCTCGTTGCCTGTGATTTACAGCGTCCCGCTGCGGTGGAGCAGCTTCGGGTGCTTGCGAAAACAACCGGAGCAGGTTTTTTCGGCCCCGCGGAAGGAGAAAAAAACCCCGTTGGGCTGGCAAAAAAAGCCCTGGCCTATGCGGCGGACCATCTCTATGATGTGATCATCTTCGATACCGCCGGACGGCTTCATGTGGATCAGGAACTTATGGACCAGCTTGCGGAGATCCGTGATGTTGTCCAGCCCCACGAAATTCTTTTGGTGGTGGATGCCATGGCGGGGCAGGAGTCGGTGAACGTTGCTGAAGCCTTTCACGCTAAAGTTCCTCTCTCCGGGTTGGTGCTCTCCAAGCTTGACGGAGACGCCCGAGGGGGGGCGGCCCTGGCGGTGCGAGCTGCCACAGGGGTTCCCGTGAAACTCGCAGGAGTGGGCGAAGGCATTGCCGATCTTGAACTTTTCGATGCGGGGCGCATGGTGCAGCGCATCATGGGTATGGGCGACATCATGGGTCTGGTGGAGAAAGTCCAGCAGGCCACAGACGATAAAGATGCAGATCGTCTTGTGGAGAGCATGCAGAAAAAGCAGTTCTCCATGGAGGATCTTCTGCTTCAGATAGAACAGATTCAAAAGTTGGGGCCTCTGGAAAAAGTTATGGAGATGATCCCCGGCATGGGGAAGTTTAAGCAGCAGATGGGGAATGCCGAACTTGATCCTAAGCGGATTACCCACATCAAAGCTATCATCCAATCCATGACAAAAAAAGAGCGACTCCATCCCGAAATCATCAAGGGGAGCCGCCGCAGGCGGATCGCCCAGGGATCGGGAACCACGGTGCAGATGGTCAATCAGGTGCTCAAGCAGCACAAGGATATGCAGGCTCTGTGGAAAAAAATGGGTAAAGGCGGCCCTCGCAAAGGAATGCGGGGGATGAAAAATTTTCTTCCCTTCGGATAGGGGTGGCGGCGTTCTCCTTGTACGGGAGAAGGGGCTACCCTGTTGACAGAGCGAAGAAAAGAATAAAGACTATGCTGTACTATTGGAGGTGTTGCGTAAATGGCAGTTCGTATTCGTTTAGCGCGTCATGGCCGGAAAAAAGCTCCTTACTACCGGCTTGTGGTGGCAGATTCCCGTTCTCCTCGGGACGGACGGTTCATCGAGATGATCGGAACTTACAATCCTCTCAAGAGTCCTTCGGAGATCACGGTGGATGCGGAAAAAGCGGTACAATGGCTTCGGAACGGTGCTCAGCCTTCCGATACAGCCCGGGCGATTCTCAAAAAAGCCGGCGTATTGGATAAGCTCCAGGAAGGGGAGTAAGCAATTATGACCGATTACAAGGGACTCATCGAATTTATCGCCAAGCGTCTTGTTACCTCTCCCGATGCCGTTCAGGTTTCCTCTACGGAAAAGGAAGAGGGGCACCAGGTGGTTCGCATTCGTGTGGCACCTGAAGATGTGGGCCGGGTTATCGGCAAGCGGGGAGCTACCATCAATGCTATGCGCCAGGTAGCTCGTGCTGCGGCAACGAAAGAGGGTCTCCGGGTAGACGTGGACGTGGAGGAAGAATAGCCCTTCATGCACTCTGTGGTAATAGGAGCTATCCTGGGGCCTCACGGTGTTCGGGGAGAGATGCGCATTTTCTCCCTTACCGATGTCCCCGAGCGTTTTTCTTCCATGAAGAGCCTTCATCTCTACAGGAAGAACGGAGTGTTTGTGCGCACGCTCTCCCTTTCGTCGGTGCGCATGCTTCCGGGGAAAGCCCATCTTCTGGCCTCCTCCCCCGACATCACTACCCCCGAAGAGGTCAAGGCCCTTCAGGGGCTGGAAGTACGGGTCTCCAAAGAAGAACGCCCGCCTCTTGAGGATGGGGAATTCTGGGTGGAGGATCTTCTGGGGCTTGAGGTTATTCACGGAGATACCCGTGAATCCTGTGGCGTTATCACCCAGGTCTTTCCCACCGGAGCCTCGGATGTCTATGTTCTGCGAACCCCCCAGGGAGAAGAGCGGATGCTTCCCGCGGTACGGTCCGTTATTCTGGAAGTGGATCTGCAGCGTCGCATTATGCTCGTACGTCCTCCTGAGGGGCTCTGGGGTTAATGCGCATCACCGTTATTACCGCCTTTCCGGAGTTCCTGAAGACCTTCTTTGCCACCAGCATTGTCGGCAAGGGAGTTGAAAAGGGGCTTCTTTCGGTGGAGGTGGTGGATATACGAGATTATGCCCAGGGGAGCTACCGCCAGATTGATGATTATGCCTTTGGCGGCGGTGGCATGCTTCTCATGGCGCAACCTCTCAAAGAGGCTCTGGAGGATGTACAGGCCCGGCGGGGGAGAGCCTTTGTGCTCGGCACCAGTCCTCAGGGGGCGGTGCTCCAGCAGGACATGGTGGAGACCCTGGCGGAAAAAGAGCATCTCCTCATTGTCTGCGGCCACTATGAGGGGATGGATGAGCGCTTCGTGCAAAAACACGTGGATCTGGAAATTTCACTGGGGGATTATGTCCTTACCGGAGGAGAGCTTGCTGCCATGGTTATCGCAGACAGCGTCTCGAGAAGAATTTCCGGAGTGGTGGGCAAGGAGAGCGCTGTGGAGGAGGACTCCTTCGCCAAGGGCTTTCTGGATCATCCCCACTACACCCGTCCCGCACTGTGGGAGGATATCCCTGTCCCCGAGGAACTTCTCTCGGGGGATCACGCAAAGATCCTCGCCTGGCGTCGTCAGGAGGCGGTGCAGCGCACCCTCTCCAGGCGTCCCGAAGTGCTCGGCCGTGCAGGGATTCTTCCCTACATGTCCAAAGGGGCCTACGTGGCTCTTGTTCCGGGAAATGCAGAGGACGTTCCTTTTTCCTCACATCTTCTGGAGCGGAGTCTGCAGTTAGCAGCAAACTATGGTGTTGCCAGAGTCTGCTGCATCTCCCCTCACAGGGAGAGTCGTGCTCTGGCGGAAGATTTCGGGAACTCCGAAACTCTCAAAGTTTTCGGAAGCCTCCGTCGGTGCCGAGAGTGGATTGCCCGCAAGGAAAAGTGCCCCCCCCTGATGGTCGCTATGGAGGCAGGAAAATCTTCCTCCTCAGCGGGAAGAGCACATCTTCTTGAGGTAAAACGCACGCTTCTGGAACGCCAGCTTCCGCTTCTCCTGGTTCTTGGAGGAGGAGCATCTGGGTTACAGTATCAGGAATATCAAGAATGCGATTACTCCCTCTTTCCTCTTCGAGGCGGAGAGGGACAACCCGGGGATTTTGCCCCGGAAGACCGCCTGGCCATCGTACTGGACAGGTTTTTTGGGTGTCGCTAGGCGGCGGCACGGAAACATAACTACAGGGCGGAGGAAGGGCGTACGAGCCTCTTCAGATTTCCGCCAGACAGATAGGGGGTAAAGCTATGAATCCTAAAGTAGCTTTGGTGGAGAAAAAGTATCTTAAGCAGGATCTTCCTGAGTTTCGTGCGGGAGATACTGTGAAGGTGCACGTAAAGGTTGTGGAAGGAACCCGGCATCGTATTCAGGTTTTCGAAGGGGTTGTCATCGCCCGTCAACACGGGAGCCTTCGCGAGACCTTCACGGTGCGGAAGATTTCCAACGGCGTGGGAGTGGAGCGTGTGTTCCCTCTCCATTGTCCCAGCATCGACCGGGTGGAAGTGGTTCGCCTCGGAAAGGTCCGTCGGGCAAAGCTGTACTATCTTCGCGATCTCAGCGGCAAAGCCGCCCGTATTAAGGAGCGCCGCATCTAGGCCCCTGTATCCGAAGCGTGTACATGGCAGTTGTGATCGTACAAAAAAGTCCTCTCTTGCTTGCAAGAGAGGACTTTTTACTGGAAGAGCGATTTTCTTGTGGATTTCTCGAAAAAAGGTATTGACGGCAACGGGATGGATCAGTATAATCATCACCGTTGCAGTTGCCGGGGTGGTGGAATTGGTAGACACGCACGTTTGAGGGGCGTGTGGGGTAACCCGTACGAGTTCAAGTCTCGTCCCCGGCACCACTGAAGAGTAAGCCGCTGTTGCAAGGCCTGAAAAAAGCCCTGCATACAGCGGCTTTTTCTATCTCCTCGTCCTGTCCCTCTTGGGGCTCCCTGAAGAGGGTGTTGTGTTATGCTACACCACCCTCCCTTGTCTGTTTATGGCCTCTTTATGCTCTGCTCACGGTTTTCTCATGGAATTCGAAGGTTTTCGCTGCGAGGAACTTTCCCCGCCGGACTCCTTCATCTTTCCCAGAAGAAGGATAAGGTAAAGCAGATAGAGAAGCGCTCCTCCGTTTGCAGCAAGGACAACCCCTATGACATATCCCGGAAGAAGCCCGGAGAAGAACATGGATGTGCCGAAGAGGATGGAGAGGAGAACCATGGCTGTCTGGGTACTGTAGAGATGCAGGAGGATCTTCGGAAGAGGCGTTTTCGCGGTGTTCCTCATCCCCAGAAGGGGGAACCACAGTTTGAGAAGGTTTATGGAGCCCCCCAGAATGTTCAGCACCCCCACCAACACTGTCAGCGGAGTTACCAGAACTCCTGGGAGAATACATGATGCTATCCCCAGCCCCCCGAAGAGAAAGCCCAAAAAAATCATGACCCAGGATCGAGGAAAGGCCCCCAGGGGGGTACTTCCGAAGGCCAGCATCTGGATAGAGAAGATCACCATGAGCAGTCCCAACTGGGCACTCCCCGAGAACGGAAGCTTTCCAAAGCTTACCGGTACAAGAAGCACCCCGAGAAGTATCATGAAAATCCCCGTCAGCAGAAGTACCGTCTTATCCGTCTCGAGAGGCCCTCTGGCTTCGGTTGTTTTTCGCGCTTCCGGGTAGGCCCGGTAGATCTTATGAAGAACTATCGCAAGGTAGAAGAGAGCAGAGCCGAAGAGAAGAGCGGTTACACCGGTCTGAGGGGTGGTGAGTAGTAGCGGTTTCCAGAGCAGCACCCCGAGGACTATCGAGAGGGTATAGACCGCTGCGCATGCGTATATCAAATGCCGGAAAATACCTCCATACCCTAGCCAGCTTCGGAGTTTATTCCGGGAAAAGAGCATCTGGGCGAGCAGAAAAAGCCCCCCCGGGGTGAAGCAGATAAAAAGCACCCACCGTGGGATTTCACCGAAGACTTCCGGAATAAAACAGGTGACGATACCAAAGGACGCCATAAGGGCCCCTGCCCCGAGAAGGGGTTTGGATTTTCCCATATTCCCGAAGGGGGTCTCTCCGAGGGTTACTACCTGGAGGGCCACGATAAAGAGCAACAACCCATAGAGCCCCTTTTCGTAGTAGGGGAGTTTCCCCGCAGCCACGGGAAAAAGAAAAAATCCGAGTATGGACATGGTCATGCTCCCCATGAGGAGAAGTATTACGTGCAACGAAAGATCTGGAGATTGTGCAGGAAGTTTTTTTCTCATACAAACAGCCCCTTCATGGATTTTTCCTAGTAGTAGGTTCCCTTGGTACGGTAGTTCTCGCGCCGCTCTTTAGCCATGCCGCGCATAAATTCATCGAACTCCTCCCGCCGGGTTCTGTAGTACAGAGAAATATTCCGGGAGGATTCGGGGAGGGCTATTATGAGGGACTCTTTTTCCATTTCCTCAAAAATGTATGCCACCGCCTCTTCCACACTTATGGCATCCGGGGGGGGTGTCATGTCACCGAAAATAGGGGTTTTGATGTTGCTGGGGCAGACGACGCTGAACCGAAGACCTTCGGTTTCCAGCTCGTAATAGAGGCTCTCTGTCATGGATATGACGGCGCTCTTGCTCGCCACGTATACCGCCTGATAGGGAATGGGGACAAGCCCTGCCAGAGATGCGGTGTTCACGATATGGCCGAACCCCTGCTTCCGCATAATAGGAAGAGCGGCGTAGGTGCCGTAGACAACTCCCATAACGTTCAGGTCCAGAACGTTTCTCCAGAGATCAAAAGTTACCTGCTCCGAGGGGAGGGTGGCCCCTCTGCCGGCGTTGTTGCAAACAAAATCCAGATGCCCCTCCAGCTCCCCTGCGGCCTGCACGAGCCTGGTTACCTGATCCTCTTTGGTGACATCCGTGAGCATGGGAAAGGCTCTTCCTGGGTACTTCTGGTTCAGCCGGGCAGCCTCACGCTCCAGATGCTCTTCGGTAATATCTCCCAAAAAGACCCCCCGGGCTCCATGGGCGAGCATCTCTTCCGCCATCCCCAAGCCTATTCCCGAAGCACCTCCGGTAACCACCGCCACCTTGTTCTCGAAATATCCGTTATAACCCTTCATAGCACGCTCCTTTCTCTTCATAAAATTCTCCTTGTAAACATCGCAAACAGTGCGCCGCCGCTCTCCCTCGCTCCCGGAACGTTCAAAAGCTGAAGAATCTTTGCAAAAACGCTCTCTCCGGAAGCTGTAAAGTGAAAAAATGCCACCATCATATAATAACATTGTATGGAGGGCCTTCTGAAAGGGTCTCTGGCCCTTACTTTGTCTTCATGCGTATGTCCCTCTTCCTTCTGCTGCTCTCTTTAGAAGGGCTCAAAGATGCAGAGAGGGAGCCCATCCTCCTCCTCAAGAGCAAAGTTCGGAAGAGGGGGGTACTCCTGAGTATCCATGAACTCCAGGGCCTCAAAGACTTCATTTCGAAAGTTCTCCAGATGTAACGACCCCAGGTGGATCTCCTTGAGAAATTCCGAAAAGTCCGGAATTTCCGTGTAGTGCGCTGTGGCTTCCCCCCGTTGGCTTTTGCGCCACGCCTCAAGGTACGCTGTGAACTGCTCTCTGGAAAAGTGGGTCAGTGCCTTAGGGCCGTAGCCGAGCCACTCCAGGGCCGTGGGGGCCATGTCGACAAGGGTGGGGTAGTGAAGCTCTCCCCGGCTATCCCGTGCCATCAGCGGCCCTTTGCTAATGCCGGGGCCAGAAACCAGAAGAAAAGTTTTCTTCTCTCCCCGGTGAATTCCTCCGTGATTCCCCGCATAGGCTCCGAAGTTCCACCCCTGGCTGTGCATCACCAGCACATCCCCCAGAGCTGGGTTCAGGCTGTAAAGATAGGTTCCCATTCCCCCCACCACGTTGGGGTAGTAGTGCCGTTCTTCCACGGAAAAATCATTCCATCTCTCAAAAGGGAAAAAACCTCCCTTCATGGGGTGCGGCTCAAGAGAAAAATATCCCAGAGGATCTACATCCGTAAGGGGGGTATAGGCAAACTCGAGCTTTTCCGGGAACTCCCTCTGAGGACGTACCCGAATTGCTCCCCGGTGTCCGTACCGATCCCCCACCAGAACCGAGATCTCTTCTGGAAGAGGCCCTTCCGAAGAGAAGAGGTGGTTCTCCCGGCGGATAAAGATAAGCCCCACCCCTTGTATCCTTTCAAGCCCCTCAAGAAGGGTCTTTCCCGAAGGGTAGACGTAGCTGCTGATCTGCTCCAGAGAGGGGCGGTAGCGCCAGCTCAGGTTCCCCTCGGGATCCTTGCCGGGGAGAAAAAGCTCCGCATGGTTCCGAACCCCCCCGCCGTGGATCAGCCGGATGTGTGTGTCGTAAAAATGCCTCCGAAACTCGCGCACGTTCCGCTGATACTCCGGAACACCCCGAAGACGCAGGCGAACCAGCACCTTTTCCAGATAAGGGATATGCTCTTCCAGAAGATTTTTCACAGAAGTATCCAGAAGGGGAGACCAGAGGGGGAAAAGCCACCAGTAGCGATCCCTCAGAGCTGCGGTGATCTCCTGCTCCGCCTTTTTCATAGCCCTCTCTGTCCAGGAGAAGGCCTGACGCACACGATGTGCCGTGGAGGTATCCTGCCACTCGGGAAAGGTGAAGGGAAAGGCGGCCTCTTCCGGCAGGGTGCGGTCGTCGCAGCCGAAGAGGTGGTTTTTAGTAGAGATTCCTCTCTCCCAGGTGCTCAGGCCGAGAAGGTTGTTCAGATGATCAATGAAAAAAGTCTCCAGCGATTCGTTGCTCCGGATACTTACCGCCTGATAGGGGTTGTTAGGGGGCATCATGTGCTGGCTGTCCACCATGCCGTGATCGCCGAAGATGAAAAAGAGGGTGTTTGTCAGGAGGCTGTCGTCCCGTACAAACCGGGGAAGATCGAAATAAGGGCGAGGAAAGCTCTGCTGCACCTCTCTGTAGAGACCTTCCTGAAAACGGTATCTCCCCCGGGAATCTTTTCGGATGGCGTAGAAAAGGTCCAGAACTCTTCCGAGCTGCATATCGTAGAAGATCAGAGAGAGTGCGGGTCTGGGGGTGCTTCGGCGCATGGCCGCTCTGCCCAGGGTGTGCATGGTGAGGGAGGGGACGGTATCCGCATATACCTCCAGAAGTGGAAGATGTACTGAAAGCTCCTGGGGCTTTCGAGGGGCGGTATACCAACGGGCCTTTTCCGGAATGACGTACCGATCGTAAGGGGGGCGGAATCGAGGTGCCCCAAAGGGGGCCTTGGGATCGGCTGCCTTGTCCATAATTTGAAAGAAGGGGAGAAGTATAGGATCTTCCCGGCTCCAGGAGTAGTATTCCTGCTCTCTTTCCTCTTTGGGGAGGCTCATCCCGTCGATATGGGCGAACTCATCCAGAGCTGTGAGCACACAGAAGGAGAAGAGTGGGAACTGCTCTCCTGGATTTGAGGCTATGCGCCGCAGAATCTTTGTAAACTCCGTGGTGACCTTTTCGGCCTGATGAAGGTGGGTATGATCAAAGAAGGCCCGAAGCCCCTCCCGGTAGGCCCGGCCGTAATTCTCCCTCGCCATTCCCCGGGTGTAGAGGGTAAAGCCTCCCACCACGGACTCCCCACGGCCGTGGAGAAAATCCATAATCGTGGGATATCGGGGAAAGGAGAGCCCGAAAAGATAGTCCAGAGCATCCTCCAGAATGAGGCCGAAGTTGTGGAACTCAAGATTTTCCCGGTTAAACTGCCACCATCCCACCACGCCAAGATTGCGCTTTGATGCAAGGTACTTGGGCATCACAGACATGGTCTCCGATTTATCCACCGTCAGGGTCTCCAGAGAGAGCCTCCCCCGTTGCAGAAGAAACTCCAGAAAGGGGAGTTGCCTTTTGCGGAGCATGGCCTCCAGAAGATCCGACCGCACCGCATCCCAGTGCAAGAACAAGACGTGTTTCCCCTGGTTTGTCGGATCTCGCTGAAGCCTCTCCAGAGCAGCCTGAAGGCGAAGATCTGCAAGGGTGCTCTTTTGGCTCTCTTCCAGGCTTTTGGATATTTCCCCTCCAAAGGTTCCTAGGGGGGGGAAGAAAAGAGTAATGAGCACAAGCATAACAAAAAGCCGGAGTCTCTGTTCTGCGTTCTTGCAGAGGTAGGTAATTGTTTGCACCATGGTGTGGCAAGGGCGTGTACGCACAACGCATCTCCTCCTGAAGCAAAAGGTTTTCACGCTACTATTCCCCGCATTGTACATCATGAAAAAAATTTGCGAAGCTTTTTCATGATTATTGCTGTTTTTCCCAAGGTTTCCCCCTCTCAGTAAGAAGTGACGGAGAGGAATAAAGAATTGTCTGGCGAAAGATCCTCATTATCCGGTATAATCGGAGGGGTTGTAGGAATAATCACGGAGAGTCGAGGAGATAAGAAAGGAGGAGATGCATCATGGCGGGAACAATCTTTTTTCGGGAGCGCCACAAAATGCAGAAGGAAATGAAGCAGCCAAGATTCCGGATTGTGGCAGTTTCCGGGGTGGATCTCAAGGTATTTGCCACCCATTTGCGGAAGAGTGAGCTTGAATCTCTTGCTAAAGCGGTGGATGCGGAGCTTGTCTGCCTTCATAACCCCAAGGATGGCAGTGAATCCGAGGAATAGCTTTTTCGGCTGAGTTCCTCTTAATGAAGAGGCACCGGCCCAGGAGGGCGTACAAAGACGGGGGGCCGAGGCCCCCTTGTCTTTTGCCCCCAGAATTTCTGCACGGGGAAAATAAAGGAGAGATATGTCATGGCACTCATGCGCGAAAAAGATGGAAAGCGGCTCCATATAAAAAGCCGCCTCATGGGGGAGAGCTTGGTGAGCGCCTCCTTTTTGGAAAGTTTGGACCTGGCTCCCCAGATGCGTCTCTTTCCAGACGTGAACGTTATGAAAATCGGGGGACAATCCATTTGTGATCGAGGAGCCAAGGTATTGCCCCGGCTGGTGCACGAGGTGGCTGCAAATCGAAAGGAACACAAGATGCTTCTCCTCACTGGAGGAGGAACCCGGAGCCGGCATATCTATAGCATCGGTCTTGAATTGGGAATGCCCACGGGAATTATTGCCAAGTTCGGGACCACCATCTCCGAGCAGAATGCCCTCATGGTGGCCATGCTCCTGGGTCCCTGGGGAGGTATCTCCATTGAGCAGGATGATATCGTAAAGCTTCCGGGATACTTTGCCCAGGGATGTATCCCCGTAACCTACGCCATGCCCCCTTATGACTACTTTGCTCTTCCTCCCGGAGCCGCCCGGGGGCGCATCCCCATCCACCGGACCGATGTGGGAACTCTGCTTCTGGCAGATCTTATCGGAGCAAAAAGCTGCCTTTTCGTGAAAGATGAAAAGGGATTGTATACGAATGATCCCAAAAAAGATCCCCAGGCGGAGTTTATTCCGAAAATCGGGGCTCGAACTCTTTTAGAGATGGAGCAGGACGACCTTATCATAGAGCGCCCCTGTCTGGAAATTCTTCAGAACAGTGAAGTACTCACCTCCATCCAGATCTTTGATGGAACCCAGGAGGGAAATCTTACCAGGGCTCTTCGGGGAGAGCACGTGGGAACCATCATCCATAAGGAATAGCTCCGGGAAGTATGTGGTGGCTTAGGTTGTCTCGGGTGTGATCATCAGGACAAAGGAGATTGCATGAGTTTTTTTCGAACCTGGCGCAAAGGTGTAGGATACCTCTTTCTGGGGCTTCTGCTTTGGGGAATTCCCGGAGCCTCCTGGGCTCTCTCCCTGGGAACATGGAATGTGGAATACTTTACTATTGAGGGAAAACGCAAATATGCCCCTGAGGATGTGGCAGGGGTGGCGGAGAAGATTCGGAACTCCTCGGCTCAGATACTGGCGCTCCAGGAGATCCATAACGACGCAGTTATGCGCTACCTTGTTACCAAGCATCTTCCAGGGTGGAAGTTTCGGGGAAACGATACGGGAAACAATCAGGATCTCTACTTTCTCTGGAACTCCGAGCATATCCGTTGCCTTGTGGAACCTGCCCCATTTTTTTCGGATGCCATCTTCCCCTGGGACGGACGGAATATCGCCCTCTTTGATCGTCCCCCCCTGGTGGGATTCTTTCAGGAGGTTGCCACGGAGCGGGAATTTGTGATGGTGAACATCCATCTCAAAAGCCCCTCCACCAGAGGGAAGAAGGATACCGAGGATGCGGAACGCTACAACCACGAGAAAAGACGTGCACAGATGGAAAAACTCAATCTTCTGGCCCGCATGCTCCAAGGCCCCGGCTTCATTCTGGGGGATTACAACGTGGAAAAACCCGAGCCGCTGGAGTATTATCTCATCTCCCTTCCGCAGGGAAGCTACAGCTACGACAACCGTAAATCGAATATCGATCATATCGGTTTCTTTGGCCTCACCCCGCAGAAAAACTGGAAACTTGTGGAGATCGAAGGCTCTCTTCCAGCGCGTTCCACCAAGCGAGCGGAGCATCCCGATCACGACATCCTGGTGCTCACTCTGGATCTGGAAGATCAGGAATGAGAGTGGTGAAGAACATCTTTCAGTCTTTTTTGAAGGATGGATCTCTTCGCGCTCTTTTCCAGCCGTGGTATACTTTGGAAAGTTGTAATTCATTGAGGGAGGAATGATCATGGGGGATTACCCGCATTTGGGAAAGTTTATTCCACTCCGGACGGATGATCTTGTGGATGCTCTCTGTGCTCACGGAAAGCTTTCCCCGGAGGGGCAGGGGCAGTTTCGCCGGGTGGCGGAGCTTATCCAGGCCATCTATCATTTCGAGTTTCACGAGGATCTTAAAAGGGCTCGCAGGGCCTATCATATCTTCAACCCCGATGCTGATACCCTGAAGATCCACAATCCCGCCCTGGGGGATTCGGCCCACCGCTTCGAAGAGATGGTAAAAGCCTTGGAGAGCATTCTGGTGGCGGCAAACTATCGGGAGCTTACCCTGGAAGAGCTGAACGAACTCATGACCAAGGCGGCTCCTCGGGGATTGAACATTCAGGTAAACCACGAAAAGTACGAGAAGATCCTCATCTATCGTCGGGGAAAGCAGCAGGTTCCCAAAAAACAGGACCCCCGATCCAAGTGGAAATTTTGGGGACATAAAGAAAAAGAACCCGAGTTCGAAGAAATGCTTCAGCGCCTTCTCATTCTTATCAAGCTTAAGAGCGATGAAAATGTCGAGCAGTTTTACGACCACTACATCGAAACCGCCGGAGAGACCGAACGACAGAAGGAGCGGCGCCTTCTCAAGGAGGCTGCTTTCGGGAAGAAAAGCTCTCCTAAGGCTTCATCCGGTTCGGGAGCGTCTCCTATATTCTTGAAAATATTTAAGAACGTCCCCGTCTCC
>Ga0334886_1000498_pt1 | contig 60193 bp, 53 predicted proteins | sample GraSluR1_MG_9_FD_207232 | JGI IMG/M metagenome (GOLD analysis project Ga0334886, IMG submission 207232) | Sludge microbial communities from methane-producing bioreactor in Wageningen University, Netherlands - Granular Sludge_27_06-R1 | ecosystem: Engineered > Bioreactor > Anaerobic >... | reverse complement strand
TCCGCACACCACCCTGCGGTGGGTCCAAAATCCGGCGCTCGTGGAAGCCAGAAGAAAAAATCATGCAACTTCAGGGTGGGTCCATAAAGACCGTTCAGGTGGGTCCATTCTTATCCGGGGGTAACAGATGAACCCAAAAAACCGAAGGCCATAAGGGATATCCCTTATGGCCTTCGACTATAAACAAGGGGCCTCTCAGATCAACCGTAAACAGACTCAACCAGGAATTTCCGCAAGCAACAGGAATTGCAGCATCAGCGCGATTCGCAAATCCGATGGAACAGTTAGAGATCGAGGAGCAGGTCGCTATCGAGCTTCAGCAGGCGTTTCAACAAGAGCACAGAATCAGCGGCAACCGGAACATGAATCAGACGCCATCCACACACGCAGTTTCGTTTCAGCTTGAACAGTCCTGATAGGATTCGGAAGAATTTCAGCAGCCACACGAACAGATTCCAGCATTCAACAAGCAACTTCTGAGAGTTCCCTACTTGAAATTTGAGACAGGTACACCTTTTCCACCAATACCCTGTTTCCAGTCGATATTGTCGGTCACATGAAAAGCCTTTGAAAATGCGCTTGAGAGTGCAGACTCCATTTCCACCAGGTCAAACGGCTTCTTCAGATACGATCCAACACTCACTCGAACAATCTCATCCGCCACCACTTGAAAGTCGTACTCGGAAAGAATAATCGCCACCATCTCAGGTACCAGGATTTTCAACTTTTCCAGCAGTCCAGTTCCATCGGCATCAGGAAGATGATATTCAGAGATCACAACTCCATGATGAACTTTCTCGGCGAGCTGCAGAGCTTCACGAGCAGTTGAGCAACTATCAAAGGCATACCCGGCCCGTTCCAAAAAATTTTCCAAAGAGCGTCTTAAAGGGGCATCATCTTCAACAAGGAGTATACGATTTTCAGCTTCCACGTTTTGCCTCATGCCTTGTATAGCAGCAAAAGCCGTGCCAAACTCCCAGATGCCTCCAAAACGGCGCTCATGAAGGTTCTTTGAGCAGCCTCCACGTATCCTCGTTCGACTCTCGACCGGAGAATATTGTTCGGTATCCTCGGGGCAGCGGGAGAACCCATTGCCTGCCTGGGTTGCAATATTATTTAAATTCAATTAGTTATCATGACGATGGCGAATATTGTTCGATCAAATATCGGAGCTGAATGATTTTGTTCAGTTTTCGACACCCATTTTCTTGAGCCGATAGATGAGGATATGCCTGGGCAGACGGAGGAAGCGCGCGGTTTTCGACTTGTTTCTGCCGCACTTTTCATAGGCCTGCAGAATAATCTCCTTTTCCACTTCATCGAGTGCCATGCCGTCCTCGGGCAGATCCAGCTTGAACCGGCCGGAAGGCGCGGGGCTGTCGGCTCCCGGCGACCCGCCCAGAAAATGCAGGTGCCGGCCAAGGATCATTTCGTCGTTTTCGAGCAGGATGACTCTCTCAATGGTATTTCTCAATTCTCGCACGTTGCCCGGCCAGGCATGGTTCAAGAGCAGTTGTTCGGCGTTGGGATTGAAGCCCCGGAATTTCTTACCGTACTTGTCGTTGAATTCTTCCATGAAGAAGAGTGCGAGCGGCAGGATGTCTTCGGGGCGCCGGCGAAGCGAGGGAAGATCGATGCGAATCGTGGCGAGGCGAAAGTAGAGGTCTTTGCGGAATCTGCCCTGTTCCGTCATCTCCCACAGGTCCTGGTTGCAGGCGGATACGATGCGGATGTCCACCTTTCTTTTTCGAGTTCCCCCCACGGGGTAGAATTCCTTTTCCTCCAATACCCTCAAAACCTTGGCCTGAATCTCAGGGTGCAGGTCCACTACCTCATCGAGAAAAAGAGTGCCCCCGTCGGCGACCTGCAGAAGACCTTCCTTGCCCTCGGATTTCGCCCCCGTAAAGGCTCCCTTTTCATAACCGAACAGCTCGCTCTCGATGATTTCCGTACCGAACGCCGCGCAGTTCAGAGCCACGAACGGGTAGGCGGCCCGCGGGCTTTTGGTGTGGATAAGCCGGGCGAACAGCTCCTTACCCGCTCCGCTTTCCCCCTGGATGAGCACCCCGGCGTCTCGGCTCTGAGCGCTCTTGATGGCCAGCATCTGCGCATCCAGAAAGGCGGGATCCCTGCCGATCAGGCGGTCTACTCCCTGCAGCCGCTGCACCTCCTGGCGCAGCCGGACTACTTCGTTCCTCAGGCCGCTGTGTTCGAGGGCGTTCTGGATGGTGAGTTCAAATTCGTCGAGGTCCACCGGTTTGACCAGGTAATCGAAGGCGCCTCTCTTGATGGCCAGTACGATATCCTTTACCTTCTCATAGGCTGTGATCATCACCACGGTGGGAGACGGCCGCAGTTCCTTGAAACGGGGCAGCAGTTCCAGGCCGCTCCCGTCGGGCAGGCCGATATCGAGCAGGATGAGGTCCGGCTCTTCCCGTTCCGCCATCTGAAGACCTGTAGATCCCCTGTCCGCCTGCAGAACGATGTGATTCTTTTCAAGGAGCCTCTTCAAGGCCGACCGAAAGGGTGCCTCGTCGTCGACGATCAGTATCTTGTGTTTTTCGCGCATGGTATATTCTCAATTTTTCCGGAGTGATCAGAGACCGGACCGGCCGAGTAGTCTCCAGCTGCCCAAAACCCAACTCCAGGGCGGACTGCGTTTCAGCTTCTCTTGATCCATGAATGCACTATACACATATTCTGAACAAAATTCTTCAAAAATGACGCACTTGAATGCTGCTTTGCATCGAAGAGATGCCAGGGGCGGAGAAAATGCTCATTCGGAGACTATTCTGCAGGAACCGGTACTCTCGACTTTACGGAATGGATGTCCCATCCAGCCCTCCCGCCTTGCGGGCAAGGCGTTTCACTTCCTTCATGACCGAAGGCACGTCGATGGTGAGAACTCGGCCGTCGGACACGACCTGCACACCGTCGACCCATACGTGACGTACATCGCTTGCTTTCACTGCGTAGACCAGGTGGGAAACGGGATCGTAAAGGGGAGCAAGGTGCGGCCGTTCGATGTCGATGATGGTCAGGTCGGCCTTCTTGCCGGCTTCGAGGCTTCCTGTATCGTCGTGCCAACCCAGAGCGCGGGCTCCGTCAAGCGTAGCCATGCGCAACACCTGGGAGGCTCCGCACACGACGGGATCTTTGCGAAAAACCTTGTGCAGCTTGGCTGCCTTGTCCATTTCGGAGAACAGGTCCAGGTTGTTGTTGCCGGCGCAGCTGTCCGTGCCGAGTCCCACTGTTACGCCGGAAGAGAGCAGGTCCGGAATCGGGGCCACTCCCGAGGCCAGTTTCATGTTGCTTTCGGCGTTGTGGGAGACCCCGGCGCCTCGGCGGGCAAGGATCCTGATTTCCTCCTGGTCGAGCCAGACGGCGTGGACACAGAGTGTGCCGGTGTCGAGGACTCCGAGTTCATCGAGGCGGGCAACGGGTCGCAGACCGTGCAGGGCTGTGGATTCGGCCACTTCGATTGCCGTCTCGGCCACGTGGACCTGGTAAAGAACCCGGTGTTTGCGGCAGAATGCCTTAACCCATTGAAGAGTGCCGGCGCTGCACGTGTAGGGAGAGTGGCAGAACAATGAAGGCCTCAGCCTGCCGATGTTCCCCGGAAAGGATTCGATAAATGCCGCGGCGCGATCCCTGGATTGCTCCTCGCCGTCCTGGTCGGGCGCCGCTGTGTCCAGAATCCCCTGGCCGAGTACGGCGCGCATGCCGGAGTCCATGGCCGCCCTGACCGCGGCCTCCTCGAAAAAATACCCGTCACAGAATGTGGTAATGCCTCCCGTCAGCATTTCAGCACAGGAAAGAAGGGTCCCCCAGTACACCATGTCGGGGTCTGCAATGCGTCTTTCGGCGGGGAAGATAACTTCAAAAAGCCATCGCTGAAGAGGCAGATCGTCCCCCATGCCCCTGAAGACACTCATGGCGGCATGGGTATGCGTGTTGACAAGGCCGGGGATGATCATGCAGCCTTTGAGATCCAGTGTGCGCTGCGCGGTGAATTGCGACGCGATCAGGTGAGAGGGCCCCACGGCGGAGATGGTGTCTCCGGTGATGGCCATGCCTCCCGAGGAGAAGGATTGCATCTTCCTGTCGCAGGTTACGATCCATTCGGCGTTGAGCAGGACCCAGTCCGCCCGGCGCGGATGGCCGCCGGGGAATTCAGGCCCGGATTTTTCGAGCGAACTCTCGCACACGACTGATTGCCTCCGCCACGTCGATGGTGAGCAGCCTTCGGTCCTCCATGACCAGCCTGCCGTGGATGATGCTGTGCCGTACGTCGGATCCTCGGGCGGCATAGACGAGGTGGCTGGCGCAGCTGAAAAGAGGGGTAAGGTGGGGTTTGTCGAGATCCACCACGATGATATCCGCCCAGCAGCCCGGCTGAATTTCGCCGGTCTTCCCCTCCATGCCGAGTGCCCGGGCCCCGTTGCGCGTGGCCATTTTCACAACGGTTCCCGCAGGCAGTACCGTCGGGTCGAGGGTGGCGACCTTGTGGAGCTTCGCGCAGGAGTCCATTTCCCCGAAAAGATCCAGGTCGTTGTTGCTGGCGCAGCCGTCGGTGCCGAGGGCCACGTTGACGCCGAGGTCGATCAGGCGGGGGACGGGAGCTATTCCGGAAGCCAGCTTCATGTTGCTTTCCGGGTTGTGCACCACCTGGACCTGCCGCAAAGCGAGAAGCTCCATGTCCCGTTCGTCGAGTGACACGCAGTGGTCGGCAACCAGTCGACGATCGAGCATCCCGAGGTTCTCGAGGTGCACGACGGGGCTCACTCCGTACCTCTCGCGGACCTGGTTCACTTCGGCATCGTTTTCGGACAGATGAATGATCAACGGAACGTCATGTCTTGCGGCCAGTTCATGGCACTTTATCAGGAGTTCCGGTGAACAGGTGTAAACTGCATGGGGTTCTACGGCGATGCGCACCAGCGGGTCGTCCTTCCACTCGGCAATGAGGGACTCCGTATGGCGAAGCCCGTTCTCGACGGGGCCGTACGCGGGGGAAGGGAAATCATAGAGGACCTCGCCCACCAGGGCTCTCATGCCGGCCGCCCCGGCGGCCCGGGCCACCTCGTGTTCGAATAGATACATGTCGCAGAACGTGGTGGTGCCGGACTGGATCATCTCGGCGCAGGCGAGCAGCGTACCCCAGTAGACCCATTCGGCGGAGAGCTTCTTCTCGGCGGGGAAGATGTGCCGCTCGAGCCAGTCCAGCAGGGGCAGGTCGTCGGCCAGCCCCCGGAAAAGGGTCATGGCGGCGTGGGTGTGCGAGTTGATCAGACCCGGCAGGACAACGCACCCGGATGTGTCCAGAATCCTCGACGCACGGTACCGGGACCGGATGTGTTCCGAAGGGCCGACATCCACGACGACTCCATCTCGAACCGCCACTCCCCCCGGCTCATATGTGTCCGAACTGCCGTTCATGGTCAGCACGATACCGTTTACAAGAAGAATATCGGCGTTCCCCGTTTCATGGCCTCCTGGTGGTCCTGCTGACTCCCGCATGTTTCTTGTCTGCTCCGGTAAGATTCAAAAGGGTTGAGAACCCGCGATAACGCCTTCGAGGAGACACATGAAAACGGGCCCCGTCTTCTCGGCCGCCGCGATGATCTCCTTCACGGAGGCCGGCTGGTAGCAGTCCGGCAGGTTGACATTGGTTACTGCCGCAACGGCCAGGACTTCCATGCCTGCATGAACGGCCGTGATCACCTCCATGATGACGGACATTCCCACGGCGTCGGCGCCGACTCCGCGCAGAAAACGGATTTCCGCGGCTGTCTCCAGGTTCGGGCCGACAACTCCCGCATAGACTCCCTTATGAAGAAGTATCTTTTCGGAAAGTGCCGTTTCGATGGCCAGGCGCTGGAGGCGCCTGCTGTAAGGTTCCACCATGTCGGGAAACCTTGGTCCCCAGGATTCGATGTTGGGTCCGATCAGCGGATTGTGGCCGGTCAGGTTGATGTGATCGGTGATGAGCATGAGATCGCCGGCCTGGAACTGTGGATTGAGCCCTCCCGCGGCGCATGAGATCATGAGAGTCTTTATCCCCAGTGCACGCATGACGCGGATGGGAAACGAGATCTGCCTGGCGGTGTATCCTTCGTAGAGGTGAAACCTGCCCTGCATGACCAGCAGAGGTTTGCCGGCCCATTGCCCGAAGATCAAACGGCCGTGATGGCTCTCGACGGTGCTGACGGGAAAGTGTGGGATTTCCTCGTAGCACAGGGAAGTTGCCCCTTCCATGGCAGCCGCCACGCCTCCCAGTCCGGTACCCAGAATCAGTCCCGTCGCCGGCGGGGTCTTGATGAAAGACCGCAGAAAAGCCGCCGCATCCTCCACGTCGAGTCGAAACCTTTCCATTATTCTCCCCGGTTGCAGAAAAGATGTTTTTCCCGAAATCATGCACCCGCCGGCGGGTGCGGGAGTAACATGCTTCCTGTGGAGCCTCCCGCCGTCCAGACCTCCAATACGTCCCGGCACAGCCCGGTCTTTTCACGGCCGTATGGAACGCCCGTTTCATTGCACCGCAAGACTGTAAATTGGTTCAGAGAATTGACATATGCCGCGGGATTTGTAAAGATCTCATCTCGATTCGATGCTGTTTCTCGTGGAATCCAGTGCCTCCCGCGGCAGCCGGTTGCAACCACGGTTTCGTCTTCCTCGGAGAATGACCGCTCAAGGGTATCGCCTCGTTCCGGGTTCAACCCGGCGGAAGCAATCGAATGTTATTCCTTTTTCCTTCAAGAACAGCGGTTCCCCGATCGGCCGGGGAGTGTTACACATACCTTGCGGGCGGCAGGACAGGTTTGACGGCAAGGTGGAATGAGCAGAGCGGGTTTGGAAAAATCGCAAAGAAGCTGTTTTGTGCAGGACGAAATCTCCCGTCTGCTCCGATACCCCCCGGAACTTCCCATCACGGAGAAGCGGGAGGTTATCGTGCAGCGGATCAGGGAGAACCAGGTCCTTGTTGTCACCGGAGAAACAGGATCGGGGAAAAGCACCCAGATACCCAAGTTCTGCCTCGAAGCGGGAAGAGGACGCCTCGGACTGATCGGGTGCACTCAACCCCGCAGGATCGCCGCCATCACCCTTTCGGAAAGAGTGGCCGAGGAACTGGGTGAAGAGGGTCGGAAGCTGGTGGGATACAAGATCCGTTTCCAGGATCGCACGGCAAAGACCACGCGCATCAAGTTCATGACAGACGGCATTCTTCTTGCCGAAGTTCAAAAAGACCGTCTCTTCAGGGCCTACGACACCCTCATCATCGACGAAGCCCATGAACGGACCCTGAACATCGATTTCCTGCTCGGCCTGCTCAAGAAAATCCTTCCCAGGCGCCCGGACCTGAAAGTGATCATCACGTCTGCCACCATCGATCCGGAAAGCTTTTCGAAAGCTTTCGGAGGGGCACCCATCGTCGAGGTTTCCGGCCGTGCGTATCCTGTGGAGGTGTGGTACCGTCCTGTGGAGGAAGGCGAAAGTGACGAGGATGAGGAGGAATCGAGCATTGTGGATCGGGCCGTCGCGTGTGTGGACGAGCTGAAATCCTGGAAAGACGCGGATCGCCGCGGGGATATACTCGTCTTCATGCCCACCGAATCCGACATTCGGGAAACGGTGCAGCGCCTCGAGGAAAAGCGATATTTCAACACAATGGTCCTGCCCCTTTTCGGCAGGATGGCGTCGGCGGACCAGCGCCGTATCTTCCAGACCTCGACCGAAGAGAAGATCGTGGTGGCGACCAATGTGGCGGAAACGTCCATCACCATTCCCCGAATCAGGTATGTCGTCGATACGGGCCTTGCCCGGATTTCCCAGTACAATGTCGGGTCGAGGACGCGAAACCTGCCCGTGACAGCCGTTTCGCAGGCGAGTGCCGACCAGCGTAAAGGTCGATGCGGCAGGGTCGGAGCAGGCATATGCATCCGCCTTTATTCGAGGGACGACTATCTCAACAGGCCCATGTACACGGCGCCGGAGATTCAGAGATCCAACCTGGCCGAGGTCATCCTCAGGATGCTCTACCTTCGCCTGGGCAGCATCCAGGAATTCCCCTTTCTCGATCCGCCTTCTCCGGCGGCCGTCAAGGACGGCTTTGCCGTCTTGAAGGAACTGGGTGCCGTGGACGAGCATCGGAAGCTTACGCCCCTCGGACGCCTGATGGCCAGGCTTCCCCTCGATCCCCGTCTTGCGCGGATGATTGTTGAAGCTTCCAGGGAAGGCGCACTGCAGGAACTGACCGTTCTTGCCGCGGTTCTCAGCATCCAGGACCCCAGGGAAAGGCCGTTCGAGCAGGAAGCCCAGGCCGACCAGGTGCAGTCTGTCTTTCGAGATCCGCGCTCCGACTTCGTCTCCCTTCTCAAGATCTGGAAAGCAGCGCGGGAGAGTGAAGCCGCAAGTCGAACCCGGTTTCGCAGGTTCTGCCGGGACCATTACCTGTCCTACAGGCGCATGAGGGAATGGAAGGACATTCACGAGGAGATCGGGAGCATTCTCGAAGAACTGGGAGATTATAAACCGAACACGGAGCCGGTGGGGTACGAGGCCATACACAGAGCGATCCTCAGCGGGTATTTGAGCCAGGTCGCCGTTCGCAGGGAAAAGAACATGTATCTTGCGGCGCGCAACCGGCAGGTGATGCTGTTCCCGGGTTCAGGACTCTTCAACAGGGGGGGGGCCTGGATTATGGCGGCGGAGCTGGTCCGGACCTCACGGCTGTTCGCCCGTACCGCCGCGAATATCGAACCCGGGTGGATCGAGGAAATCGGCGGACATCTTTGCCGTTACTCGTATTCGGAACCTCACTGGGAGAAGCGCAGAGGCCAGGTGACCGCATTCGAAAAGGTGACCCTTTACGGCCTGCCCGTCGTGGAACGCCGGAAGGTGAACTACAGCCGCATCCATCCGGAAGAAGCAAGGGAAATATTCATCCGGTCCGCTCTCGTGGAAGGCGATCTCTCCGGAAAATACGGGTTCCTCGATCACAACCGGGAACTTATCCGGCGGATCGAGGAACTGGAAAGCAAGGCCAGGCGCCGCGATCTTCTCGTGGACGAGGAGGCTTTCCATCGCTTCTACGACAGCCGCCTGCCCGATATCTCCGACAGCCGCTCCCTCGACAGGTTTCTGAAGGACCAGGGAGGGGACTCCTGTCTCAGGATGACCGAGGCGGATCTGCTCCGGGCCGTTCCGGATTTTGAGACTCTCCGGCAATTCCCGGATACCCTCGAAGTGGGCGACCAGGAGATCCCTCTGCGCTATGCCTTCAAACCGGGGGACGAAGAAGACGGCGTTACGGTGACCGTTCCCGTTCACCTGATCCCCGAGCTCCGCCCTGATCTCTTCGAACGCCCTGTTCCCGGAATGCTCCGGGAAAAGATCGTGCACCTGCTCAAGGCTCTGCCGAAAAGCATCCGCAGGCAGTTCGTCCCGGTTGCGGATGCAGCGCAAAGACTGGCTGAATGCGTCGCTTTCCGGAAAGGGAGCTTTTATGTTGAACTGAGCCGCTGTGCGCAGGAAGTGCTGGGAGTCCGGGTGCCTGTGGAGCAGTGGGAATCGAAGGCCCTGCCCGAGCATCTCCGGATGAGATTCGAGGTGATCGGACCGGAAGGCACCGTGCTGGGGGCGGGAAGGGACCTCGAATCACTGGCTTCCCTGGCGGTAGAACGCCATGAAGATCGGCTCTGGACAGCCGCCCGTGTGGAATGGGAGAGGGAAGGCATTGCTTCCTGGGATTTTGGAGACCTGCCTGCAAAGGTCGAAATCGGGAAAGACGCCCTCGGATTCACGAGGTATGCTTACCCGGCTTTGACGGCGGAAGGGGATCGCGCGGCGATCCGGCTCTTCCCCGACGAGGAGTCCGCCAGGCGGGCGAGCCTTGGAGGCCTGCGCCTGCTTTTCCTGCTGACCTTCGCGGCGGACTTGAAATACCTGAAAAAGAGCTGGGTCATTCCCGAGCAGGCCGCGTCGGGAGCCTTCTTCATGGGAAGCAGGCAGGAAGCCGGCCGCCAGCTGCACGACTACATGATCCGGGAGCTGTTCGGCCTGCATCCGTGCACCCGTGTGGATTACCGGAGGTTCCGGGAGACCGTGCAGGGGCTCAATGGGCGGCTGGGAACATCGGCTGCCGAAATCCTCGAGGAAGTTCTGGAAGTGCTGAGGGAAAGGGAGGAGACGAGGAGAAGCCTGGAGCGTTTCCGGAAGATGGCCGGAGGAAACCGTGCCGTCCTCGATCGACTGGACCTGCTTTTCGAAGAATTCCAGTCTCTCGTGCCCGCGGGTTTTCTCGCCGAATATTCGCGCAACCATATCCGGCGGATTCCACGCTACCTCAGGGCTCTTCGCATAAGAGCGGAAAGGGTGTATGTCGCCCCGGAAAAGGACCGTGTGAAGGAAGAACAGGTAAAGCCTTACATCACGAGCTTCAATGACCTCCTGCAGTCCGTTCCGGACCCGCATGAGGAGAAAACGATGGTGTTTCTCGACGAATTTCGCAGTATGATCGAGGAATTCAAGATCAGCCTCTTTGCGCCTGAAATGAAAACCCTTTTTCGGGTCTCGACCAAGCGCCTGGACGAGAAGCTGCAACAGCGGCAGACCCTGGAGGAAACCCGGGAATGAACCTTCATCTGCTGGAGAATCCGCGGGCATTGCAGTCTCATATTATCTCTTCCCTGGCCGAAAGATGCGGCTGTGAATCCCTGTTCGCCGATACGGAATGCGAGAAGGTGCAGTCATCGAGCGTGATGCTGCTCCTGGGTGAGCAGGTGGTTGAAAATGGAAACCGCCTCGAGATTTGTGTCATTCTGAATAAACGCTCGCAGGAAGTACGGCAGCCGGGGGATTTGTGCTGCCCGGGAGGAACCGTCGAAACCACCGTCGATCCTTACCTCGCCAGGCTTCTTGCGCTCCCGTTCTCTCCGCTTTCCCGCTGGCCGGCGTGGAAGATCCTGCGCCGCTACCAGCGCCGGGAGGCTCGCCTTCTGTCGCTGCTTCTCGCGGCCGGGCTTCGGGAAAGCTGGGAGGAAATGCGCCTCAATCCCTTTGCCGCAAGATTTCTCGGGCCTCTGCCCTCCCAGTGCCTGCTCCTCTTCCGCCGCGTTATCCACCCCATGGTGGCCTATGTTTCGTGGCAGAAAAATTTCTTCCCCAGCTGGGAGGTGGAAAAGATCCTTTTCATCCCCCTTCGAGCCCTGCTCAACCCCTCTCACTATGCGGTCTTCCGCCTCCATGTGCCTTCTCACCTGGAATGGAGATTCAATGGCAGCCAGCTCGAGTTTCCCTGTTTCCTCTACCGGCACGAGGGGCACACGGAACTGCTGTGGGGAGTGACCTACAGGATCGTGACACTGCTTCTCGAAGTACTTTTCGAGTTCACCCCCCCCGGCATGGCCCGCCTTCCACTGGTACCGGCAGTGCTGGATGACAGCTACATTCATGGAAGAGCCAGATGTACGCGATAACGGAAGTGCTGCGGATTCGGGTAATGAGAAGTCGAAGATGGCGGCGCAAAGGCCGCCTACACGAAAGGAAGTTGCTGCAATGGCCGACATCGGAGATGTCGTACTCGTATCCATGGATGGATCTCCTGCTTTTTTCGCACGGGTCGAATCCGTCACCCCGGACGTCAAGCCCGGGTGGTTCCATTTGAAACTGCTGGTTCTGCAGGTGCCGCTGCTCGTGATCACCTGGATACTGCGCCGCGCCTATATCGACGGGGAGGAGTTCACGATGGGCGGCCGTCCCGTGCGAATCGAGAAGGTCGTGGCCCCCGCGGACGAAAGCGAGGAAGAACCCTTGCCCGGACTGTCGGACGAACCCCGTGAAGATCCTCGGGAGAAGGGCCGGGAGGGGGCGGGAGGTGCCGCGGGAAACGGGAAGGTGGTTTCCCTGGCCGAGCGCAGGAAAAAGGATCAGTCTTCCTGAGTCCTGTGCCACCAGTGGTCGTGGCCTTTGAACCACCAGTCCGATGAGTCGGTTTCGAGTATCTCGGCGGCGAGGCTTTCGGCCAGGTCCGTCTTCAGCCTTTTGAGTGCGAAGCGGATCCATTTGCGGGCGTAGAAATTCCCCAGGTCGTGCTGTTCTTTGAGCGACAGGATGAGGTCCAGCTGGTCGGCATCGTGGACAAGCAGGGCTTCCCGGGACGATTCGCTTCTGTATTCATCGAGGAGTGCCCTGTATTCATCTCCAAACGGAAGCCTTTGGGAAAGATCGGATACGGCTTCCCGTTCACCCGATGAGACGTACTGCTTGTTGACATAATTCAGATCTCCCGTCCTGGCCTCGGGTATATCGTGAAAGAGGCACATGCACACGACCTTGTGAGGATCGACGCCCGGGGACAGGCGTGCCAGGGTGTAGCCGATGACTGCCGTTCTGAAGGAATGGTCGGCCACGGATTCACCGCCCGACCCGAGAAACTGGAACCCCGTCCTGGGGGTTTTCTTGAGCATTCCCAGTTCGAAGAAGAAATGGACGATGTTGCGATGAGTCGATGCCTGTTCTTTCATGAGCAAGTGCTTTCCTGGGGTGAAGGAAGTACGGGCGGTGCGGCCCGGCTTCCGGAAAAACCGCACCGGATTTTCAATCCGTGGTACCTGGAAAAGTATCTGAAATCGATCCGTAATTCAATACCGGTCATTCCGCGGAATATTTTTTGCTTTAGTTTTATTTTGCATTTGGGATATATTTTTAAACTTATACGAATTTCTGCGACTTTTATAACATGCCGGCTGGAGGAGGGTACGGAGGCATGAAGCACACCCTTTCGGTACTGGTGGAAAACAGCCCCGGTGTATTGACCCGGGTTGCCGGACTGTTTGCCCGGCGTGGTTTTAACATCGACAGTCTGGCGGTGGGGCGCACGGAAAAGCACGACGTTTCCCGCATGACCATCGTGGTGGAAGGAGACCATCGCTACATCGAGCAGGTGACCAAGCAGTTGCACAAGCTGGTGGATGTCATCAAGATCAGCGATATCACCACGGAAGAGTACGTCGATCGAGAACTCGTGATGATCAAGGTGGCGGCCGAGCCCAGCCAGCGCGTGGAAATCATGCATATCGCCGGCATATTCAGAGCGCGGGCGGTCGACCTGGGCCGCAAGACCATGACATTCGAGTGCACGGGCAATGAAGGCAAGATCAATGCCTTTGAGGAGTCTCTGCGCCCGTACGGCATCAAGGAACTGGTGCGCACGGGCAAGGTGGCCATGCTGCGGGGCACGCGGTTTTCGGGTGTCGACAGCGGCGCGTCGAAGGAAATGAAGGAAGAATAGCTCGCTGGGTCCGTGAATGCGAGGCCGTTCTCAACCTGGAGGTATCGCCTTGGAAATGACAGTGGCGGAAGCCCTTATCCGATGTCTGGAAAAGGAAAACGTGGAATTGGTCTTCGGCTATCCCGGAGGTGCCATTCTTCCCGTATACGATGCGCTTTATCATTCGTCTCAGATCAGGCATGTCCTGGTGCGGCATGAACAGGGAGCGGTCCACGCGGCGGACGGATATGCCAGGGTCACGGGGAAGGTGGGCGTTTGCATGGCCACTTCCGGTCCGGGAGCCACCAATCTGGTTACCGGCATAGCCAACGCGTACATGGATTCCATCCCGCTGGTGCTCTTCACAGGGCAGGTGTCCACGGGCCAGATAGGGACGGACGCCTTCCAGGAAGTGGATATTTTCGGCATTACCATGCCCATCGTCAAGCACAACTACCTGGTCAAGGATCCGCAGAAGCTTCCCGCCATCGTCAAGAACGCGTTTCACATCGCATCCACTGGACGGCCGGGACCGGTCTTGATCGATCTGCCGCGGGATGTGGCCGAGTCGAAGATCAGCTTCAAGTATCCTTCCACGGTGCGGCTCCGGGGGTACAAGCCCACGTACAGGGGACATCCGTCAAAGATCCACGAAATCGCCGAACTCATCAGGAAATCCGAAAGGCCCGTCATCTACGCGGGAGGAGGCATACTGGGAGCCAACGCGGCCGCGGAACTGCTGCAGCTGGCCGAAACGATTTCGGCCCCCGTTACCAACACCTTTATGGGACTGGCCAGCTTCCCCGGCGATCATCCCCTCTTCCTGGGCATGCTCGGCCTGCACGGCACCCGTTACGCCAACATGGCCGTGACCGAGTGTGACCTGCTCATCGCCCTGGGAGCCCGGTTCGATGACCGTGTGACCATGAAGATCAAGGCGTTCGCCCCTAAAGCCACCGTGATCCACATCGACATCGACCCGGCCGAAATCGGAAAGATCGTGTCGGTGAGCGTTCCGCTTGTGGGAGATGTAAAGCTCATCTTGAAGGACATCCTCCCACTGCTCGAAAAGACGGACCGTTCCCGCTGGCTGGCGCGCATCGCTGAACTCAAGAAGCAATACCCCCTCACCTACGATCGTGAAGGAGGCCTCAAGCCCCAGTACGTGATTGAAAAGCTTTGCGAATTCACCCAAGGGGAGGCGGTGGTTGCCACGGATGTCGGTCAGCACCAGATGTGGGTCGCCCAGTATTACCGATTCAAGCGTCCCCGCACACTGGTTTCTTCGGGAGGACTCGGATGCATGGGATTCGGCCTGCCTGCGGCCGTAGGCGCATGCCTCGGAAGCAGGGGGCAGCCGGTCATCCTGGTCACGGGAGACGGCAGCATCCAGATGACCATGCAGGAACTCGGCACCATGATGGAGCAGGAACTGCCCATCAAGATTCTGATTCTCAACAACCACACCCTCGGGATGGTGAGGCAGCTCCAGGAATTCTACTGCGAGGGCCGGTACATGTCCGTGAATTTCAGGTTCCACCCCGATTTCGTCCGGCTGGCCGAGGCCTACGGTATTCCGGCCTACACGATCACTTCCGAGGAGGAGGTGCTCACCCTGCTGCCCGCGGCCCTCGCTGAACCCGGGCCTGCTCTTGTCAACTGCCTGGTGCCCAGGGAAGAGAACGTTTCCCCCATGGTCTTGGCGGGCAGGGGTATTGACGAAGCGATCGACTGCTCGTGATCTGCCGGGAGGTTCCAGACCGCCTTCGAGCCGGGGATACAACGATTCAAGCGCTGCGACCGCACTCCCGGAAGCGGCGGCCGGGTACCGCACGGGCCGGCCGTGGTTTCCGGCGGATTCAGTTCAACTCCTTCTGAAAATCACGTCTCTTTCCCCTCGAGTCCCTGCGGAATTCCGAGTTCGTTGAGCGCAAAAATTTTTCTATCCTGCGAAAATCTTTAAGATTATAAATAAAAATAACTCATTGCAAAAGCAATGAGAGTGAAGTAATAAAAAAAGATTTAATTCCAAAATCATTCAGCAGGCAAGGGTTTTTATGAAACTGAAGGGAGCACAGATCTTTTTCGAGTGTTTGAAGAGAGAAGGGGTGGAAGTCATTTTTGGATTCCCCGGCGGCTTCATACTGGACATCTATCATGAAATGCCCAATCACGACATCCGGCACATCCTGGTGCGGCATGAACAGGGTGCTGCTCACATGGCCGACGGATACGCGAGGTCCACCGGGCGAGTGGGAGTATGCCTGGTGACTTCCGGGCCGGGAGCCACCAATACGGTGACGGGAGTAGCCACCGCCTACATGGATTCGGTTCCCATCGTGGTATTCACGGGCCAGGTGCCCACTGCGCTGATCGGGGACGATGCCTTTCAGGAAGTCGACATTATCGGCATAACGCGGCCCTGCACGAAGCACAGTTATCTTGTGAGGGACGTGAACGACATGCCCCGGGTGATCAAGGAAGCCTTTTACCTGGCTCGAACAGGCCGCCCCGGTCCTGTGGTGGTGGATCTGCCCAAGGACGTCATTCAGGCTCAGACCGATTTCCGGTATCCGAGAAGGGTGGACCTCCCCGGGTACAAGCCCACACTGGAAGCCCATTCCGGCCAGATCAAGCGCGCGTACCAACTGATCAAGAAAGCCCGAACTCCCGTGATCTTCACCGGGGGCGGCGTGGTGCTGTCCGAGTCGTCCGAGGAGTTGGTCCGGCTGGCCGAGACGCTGAAGGCTCCCGTCACATCCACCTTGATGGGTCTGGGGAGCTTTCCGGCAGTGGTACCGGACTCGTCGGGCAACATGGACCTGCACCCTCTCTGGCTCGGGATGCTCGGAATGCACGGCACATATCGAGCCAACATGGCAATTTCTCATTCCGACCTGCTGCTTGCGGTGGGTGTGCGCTTCGATGACCGGGTGACCGGCAAGATCAGCGGTTTTGCTCCCAAGGCCAAGATCATCCACGTCGATATCGACCCGACGAGCATCAGCAAGAACATCGAGGTGGATGTACCCATTGTGGGCGACTGCAGGAACGCTCTGCGCAAACTGATCGAAGCGGCGGAAGCGGAACCGATCGAAGGGCTCGATGCGCTGCGGGTTCCCTGGATCGAGCAGATCCGCCAGTGGAAGGAGACGTACCCGCTCGCCTACAAGCAGAACAGCGAGATCATCAAACCACAATACGTGATCGACAAGATCTACGAGGTGTGCCGGGGAGACGCCATTATCACCACGGAAGTCGGGCAGAACCAGATGTGGACGGCTCAGTACTTTCACTTTTCACAGCCGCGCACCCTGCTGACCTCAGGTGGGCTCGGCACCATGGGATACGGTCTTCCTGCGGCTATCGGGGCCCAGGTCGCCCATCCGGACCGGCTGGTCGTGGACATCGCTGGAGATGGAAGCATCCAGATGAACATCCAGGAGGTCATTACGGCGGTGTGCAATTGTCTGCCCGTCAAGGTGGCCATCCTGAACAACCACTACCTGGGCATGGTGCGCCAGTGGCAGGAGCTCTTTTATGATAAGAACTACTGCGGTACGTGCCTGGATGCATCCCCCGATTTTGTGAAGCTCGCCGATGCCTATGGAGCCGTCGGGTTGCGGGCGTCGAAGCCCGAGGAGGTGGAGCCGGTTATTCGAGAGGCGTTTTCGATCAAGAGGCCTGTGCTCATGGACTTCGTGGTTTCGCCCGAAGAAGGGGTGTATCCCATCGTTCCCGCAGGGAAGAGCATATCGGAAATGTTGCTTGTGTGATCAGGGAGAGTGCATGGAGATCCGGACGAAAGACCGACACACGATAGGAATTCTGGTGCAGAATGTGCCGGGGGTCCTTGCGAGGGTGGTGGGGCTGTTCAGCGGGCGGGGCTACAACATCGAAACGGTGACCGCCGCCGAAACCCATGAACCCGGCTTGACTCGCATAACGCTGGTGACGACGGGGGATGAACGCGTGTTGTCTCAGATCGTCAAGCAGTTGAACAAGCTCGTCAATGTGATCAAGGTATACGATTTTTCCGAGACGGAGTTTGTCGACCGCGAGATGGCACTGATCAAAGTGCGTGCCGAACAGCAGACAAGGGCGGAGGTGCTTCGCATCGTGGATATATTCCGAGCAAAGGTGGTTGATGTAAGCCCCCACTTCTATACGCTGGAAGTGACCGGCAACGAGAGCAAGATATCGGCCATCCTGGAGCTGCTCGGGCAGATCGGCATCGTCGAAGTGGCTCGCACGGGAAAGGCTGCACTGGCTCGAAGCAAGAAACATTAGGCCCGGTTGAGGGCGGAGGCGACCTGTCATCGCCGCTCCCGGTGTCGAGGGCTGTTTTGTGCCTGGATGCCGCGGGTATGAAAATCGTGTTTCGAGCGGGAATTGACTTATACATTCAAGGAGAGTTTTCATGCGTATTTTTTATGAAGCGGATGCAGATCTCAATGTTCTTCGCGGAAAGAAGGTGGCAGTGATCGGCTATGGCAGCCAGGGCCATGCACAGGCTCAGAACCTTCGAGACAGCGGGGTCGAGGTGGTCGTGGGGCAGCGTCCCGGTTCGGCCAACTATGAACGAGCGGTGGAAGACGGTTTTTCACCCGTTTCGGCCCGCGATGCAGCCGAGGCCGGCGATGTGATCCAGATTCTCATTCCCGATCATGCGCAGGCGCAGCTTTACAGGCAGGACGTGGCTCCGTTCATGAAACAGGGTAAAACCCTGCTCTTTTCCCACGGCTTCAATATCCACTATGGACAGATCGTACCTCCTCCGACCGTGGACGTCGTCATGGTGGCTCCCAAGGGGCCGGGGCACCTGGTGCGCAGTGAATACGTTCGTGGAGCGGGGGTTCCCGCTCTTTTCGCCATTCACCAGGATGCAGGCGGGCAGGCTCAGCAGACCGCACTGGCTTATGCCTCGGGGATCGGTGCCGCCCGCGCCGGGGTGCTCGAAACCACGTTCAAGGAAGAGACGGAAACGGACCTCTTCGGCGAGCAGAGCGTTCTGTGCGGTGGAGTGTCGGAGCTCGTCAAGGCGGGGTTCGACACTCTTGTAGAAGCGGGTTATCAGCCCGAGATTGCCTTTTTTGAATGCATGCATGAATTGAAACTCATCGTCGACCTGATCTATCGGGGCGGCCTGGCTTACATGCGGTACTCCATCAGTGATACGGCGGAGTACGGAGACCTGACGCGCGGCAAGCGCATTGTTACCGAGCAGACCCGTGAGGAGATGAAGAGGATACTGGAGGAGATTCAGTCGGGAGCCTTCGCCAGGGAATGGATTCTCGAGAACCAGGCGGGCCGCCCGATGTTCCGGGCAACGCGGGAGCGCGAGAAGGCTCTTCTGATCGAACAGGTGGGTTCGAGGCTGAGGTCCATGATGCCTTTTCTCGAACCCGTCAAGATGGACTGAGGGCTTTTACCCCGGATCGAGTTCAGGAAAGGAGTGTCGGCTTCCTTGAAACTGACGGACTTCCGAAGCAAATCCAGGCACATCCCGTTCGCCAGGGAGGGGATTCCCTACCTGGGCGCGTCCATGTTTGTTACGTTCATTTCCGCCATCCTGGGAGGGGTTTTTCTTACCTGGGTCCTGGTGGGCGTGACGCTGCTGATCGGACATTTTTTCAGGGACCCCGGGCGGATATGCACGGCGGATGAGAAGGACCTGCTCTCCCCCGCGGACGGTAAGGTCATAGGCATCGAAAGAATCGGAGACACTCCGCTTTCCGGGAAGCCTTCCACGAGGATCAGCATATTCATGTCCGTGTTCGATGTGCATGTGAACCGGATCCCCGCTTCGGGCACCCTGCAGGCGCTCGATTACAGGAAGGGGCGCTTTTGGGCTGCCGACAGGGATATCGCCTGCAGGGAGAACGAGCAGAACCGGCTTCACATCACGACGGATTCGGGGGAAGATATCGTGGTGACCCAGGTGGCGGGTCTCATCGCCCGGCGGATCGTGTGCTGGCCCACCACGGGAGACCGGGTTGTCAGGGGCGAACGTTTCGGCATGATCCGCTTCGGCTCTCGAGTGGACGTTTATGTGCCGGAAGACTGCGACATATGGGTGACCAGGGGGCAGTACGTCTACGGAGGGGAAACCGTTTTATGTCGGCTGAAATAAAGAAACGGCGTCCCAGGAAGAAAAGATGGCGCCGTCTGCCCGAGGGTGAGTTGTACCGTGGAACGTATATTGTTCCCAACCTCTTCACGACGGCGAACCTGTTCAGCGGCTTTTTCGGAATCGTGAGTGCCATCAACGGCCACTTTGTACTGGCTGCCCTGGCCATCCTGGCATCTTGCGTTTTCGATATCCTGGACGGCAAGGTGGCACGGCTTACGAGGGCTACGAGCCGGTTTGGAGTGGAATATGATTCGCTTGCGGACCTGGTGGCTTTTGGAGTGGGCCCCGGGTTGCTCATGTACCTGTGGGCGCTGAAGCCTTATGGGCGCCTGGGCTGGCTGGCGGCGTTCGTCCTGGTGGCGTGTGGAGCCCTTCGCCTGGCCAGGTTCAATGTCCAGACAGACACTTCCGTCAGCAAGAAATACTTCGTGGGGCTGCCCATTCCCGGGGCCGCGGGCATGACGGCCACCACCGTCCTTTTCTTCGAAACCTGGAAATTGGCCACCCACACGACCCTTGCAGGGATATCTCTGCTGGTTGCCACGTATATGCTCGGGTTCCTGATGGTCAGCACCTTCCCCTACAACAGCTTCAAAGACTTCGAGATCGTAAAGGCCAAACCATTGCCCGTGCTTTCCGTGGTGATCGTCCTCGTCACCGTTGTGGCGGTGAATCCCGGACTGATGCTGTTCGTGCTCGGAGTGATTTACGTCGTCTCGGGTCCCGTGAGATATGCCGTATGGTGGTACCGGGGCATGGGGACTTTCCGGGAGGAGTCGGTCGTCGAGGTTCCGGAGGCACGTTCGGAAAAATCCGAGGCGGAAGGCGTGGAAGAACAGCCCCGGACTTGAAAGGGATTCCTTTCCCGTGGTTTCGCTCAGGCGGTCACGCAGTTCCTGGCGGAATGCGGGAGCCTTTTCCGGGCTCACGGCAAAAGCCCCGCGTTAAAATCACTTCAACAAGGCAGGAAAAAATGGCGATGACAATCAGTGAAAAGATCCTGGCCGCACATGCGGGCAAGACCGAAGTCCACCCCGATGAACTTATAGAAGCCAAAGTCGATTTCGCCCTGGGCAATGACATTACGGCACCCCTCGCCATCGAGGCGTTCAGGCAGTCCGGTGCGGAGAAGGTGTTCGACCGGGATCGCATCGCCCTGGTTCCCGATCATTTTGTTCCCAACAAGGACATCGCTTCGGCAATGCAGGCGAAAATATTAAGGGATTTCGCCAGGGAACAGGGTCTGACCTACTATTTCGAAGTGGGTCGAGCAGGGATAGAACACGCTCTGCTGCCCGAGCAGGGACTGGTGCTGCCGGGTGATGTCGTCATCGGCGCCGACAGTCACACGTGCACGTACGGCGCGCTGGGGGCTTTTGCGACGGGAGTGGGCAGCACGGACCTGGCTGCCGCCATGGTGACGGGTAAGATCTGGTTCAGGGTGCCGCATTCCCTGAAGTTCGTCTTTCGAGGGAAACGGCGGCGATGGTTTGGAGGCAAGGATCTGATCCTGTACACCATCGGAAAGATCGGAGTGGACGGAGCCAGGTACCGGGCGATGGAATTTGCAGGCGAGGTCATCGAGGAACTGCCCATGTCGGATCGCTTTTCCATGTGCAACATGGCCATCGAGGCTGGAGCGAAGGTGGGGATCGTTGCTCCCGATTCGATCACCGAGGCCTATGTCACCGGGCGTGCAAAGAGAGGCTACCAAGTTTTCCAGAGCGATCCCGAAGCGTTCTATGAGACGGTGTACGACTGGGATGTGTCGGAGCTGGAACCCATGGTGGCGCTGCCTCATTCCCCCGAGAAAGTGCTTCCCGTTACGGAGTTGTCCGAAATCGCCATCGACCAGGTGGTCATCGGATCATGCACCAACGGCCGACTGGAAGATCTGCGCCAGGCCGCCGAGATTCTCAAGGGCAGAAAAGTCGCACGGGACGTGCGGTGTATCATCATTCCGGCAACACAGGAAATCTACAGGCAGGCACTTGCGGAAGGGCTCATCGAAACCTTTGTGGCTGCTGAAGCGGCTGTAAGTACGCCTACGTGCGGCCCGTGCCTGGGAGGCCACATGGGGATTCTGGCTGCAGGAGAGAGAGCGGTGGCGACCACGAACAGGAATTTTCCCGGCCGGATGGGGCACATCGACAGTGAGGTTTACCTCAGCAATCCCGCCGTGGCCGCCGCATCGGCGGTCGCAGGACGCATTGTTCACCCCGACGAGGTTTAACGGCTGCCGTGCGGGCGTTCCGGAATCTTTCCGAGGCCTTTGCACGGTTGCCTTTCGAGCAGGGTGCGGCCTGCGAAGGATACTTGGTTTAGAGGGAGTCATGACATGAAGATCAAAGGGAAGGCATGGAAATTCGGGGATGACGTGGACACGGATGCCATCATTCCGGCGCGGTACCTGGTGACGACGGACCCCCAGGTTCTTGCTGCCCATTGCATGGAAGACGCAGACCCGGAGTTCGCTCGGAAGGTCTCCCGGGGGGATATCCTGGTGGCAGGAAAAAACTTCGGCTGCGGTTCCTCGCGCGAACATGCCCCCATCGCCATCAAGGGGGCGGGGTTGAGTTGCGTTATAGCCCACAGTTTTGCGCGAATTTTTTATAGAAACGCCTTCAATACGGGGCTTCTCATTCTGGAATCCCCGGAGGCGGCCGCGTCGGTCCAGGCGGGCGATGAGATCGAGGTGGAAGTGGATTCGGGGACCATCGTCAATGTCACGCGCCGGGAGACGTACCGGGCTCAACCTGTGCCCCCCTTCATGCAGGACCTTCTGCAGGCGGGAGGACTGATGCCCTATGTCCGGCAACAGGCGAAGACCGGCGAGAAACGATCCTGAACGGGTTAACGCAGGGGGAAAAGAGGCACGACATGGGACAGAACAAGTGCTATCGCATTGCCGTCATTCCAGGGGACGGCACGGGGCCCGAGGTGGTGGCGGAAGCCGTCAAGGCGCTGGACGTCGTGGCGGCAAAGAAGCAGTTGAAAATAGAAAAGGTTTACTACGATCTTGGCGGGGAACGGTACCTGCGCACCGGTGAAGTTCTTCCACCGGGTGTCCTCGACGAATTGAGAGGGCACCATGCGATTCTTCTTGGAGCCATCGGTCATCCCGGGGTAAAACCGGGTATTCTCGAAAAAGGGCTTCTCCTGGAACTGCGTTTCCAGCTGGATCAGTATATCAACCTGCGCCCGGTCATCCTCTACCCCAACGTGGATACTCCTTTGAAAGACAAGGGACCCGAAGACATCAACTTCGTTGTGGTGCGTGAGAATACCGAGGGGCTCTATGCGGGTTCGGGGGGCTTTCTGCGCAGGGGAACCCCTCATGAAGTCGCCGTTCAGGAATCGGTCAACACACGGATGGGTGTCGAGCGCTGTGTGCGCTATGCTTTCGAATACTGCCGCCGGAGAAATCAGAGGAAAAAACTCACCCTCTGCGGAAAAACGAACGTCCTGACCTTTGCGTTCGATCTGTGGGAGAGGGTGTTCTACGAGGTGGCCGCGGAATACCCGGATGTGCAGACCGATTACGCTCACGTGGACGCCACGTGCATGTGGATGGTCAAGAACCCCGAATGGTTCGACGTCATCGTGACGGACAACATGTTCGGGGATATCATTACCGATCTCGGAGCCATGATCCAGGGAGGCATGGGGATAGCCGCAGGAGGGAACATCAATCCGGAGGGGGTGTCCATGTTCGAACCCATTGGAGGGTCGGCTCCGAAGTATACGGGAAGGAATGTGATCAACCCGCTGGCCGCTGTGGCCGCGGTCCAGATGATGCTCGATCATCTGGGGGAGCCGTCCGCCGCCCGGCTGGTGGAAGATGCGGTGAAGAAAGTCGTTGCGGAGGATATCGAGAGTCTTTCCGCCGGTCGGATGGGGCACTCCACCAGCGAAGTGGGGGATCTGGTCGCGGACTATATAGATCGGGTTTGAGGGTTTGAGAAAAGAGGCGAATCAGGAAATGGGACAAAGATCTTACAGGGTGGCGGTTGTGGGAGCGACCGGAGCGGTCGGCAACCTGATGGTGCAGGTTCTGGAAGAAAGGTCTTTCCCGGTGAGCGAGTTGAAGCTGTTCGCTTCCGCGCGGTCGGTGGGGAAGAGCCTTGCCTACCGGGGAGAGAATCTCCCCGTTTATGAACTCACGGAGAATTCCTTCAAGGGGATCGAGGTCGCCCTGTTTTCCGCGGGGGGTACCGTCAGCCGCAAGTTCGCTCCTATCGCCGCGGAAGCGGGTTGTGTGGTCATCGACAATTCAAGCGCCTGGCGAATGGACCCGAAGGTTCCTCTTGTGGTTCCCGAGGTCAATCCGGATGCGCTGGAGTCTCATTCGAACATCATTGCCAACCCCAACTGTTCGACCATCCAGATGGTCGTGGCGCTCAAACCGATCCAGGATGCCGTGGGAATCGCCAGGATCGTCGTGACGACCTTCCAGGCGGTTTCAGGAACGGGCAAAAGGGCCATCGAGGAATTGAGGGCGCAGGTGTCGGCCCTGGTGAACGGTCGATCCGTCAAACCGGAGATCTATCCCCACCAGATCGCCTTCAACTGTTTTCCCCACATCGGAGCTTTCCTCGATAACGGTTTTACCGAAGAAGAGATGAAGATGGTGAACGAGACCCGGAAGATTTATGGCGATCCCGACATTGCGGTTTGTGCCACCACGGTCAGGATCCCGGTCTATTACGGCCATTCCGAATCGGTGAACATCGAAACCCGTGCTCCGATAAGCGTGGAGAAGGCCAGGGAACTCCTGGCGAAGGCTCCGGGAGTCGTAGTAATCGACGATCCGTCCCAGGCACGCTACCCCGTTCCCCTCGATGCCGCAGGCAGGGACGAAACCTTCGTCGGGCGAATCCGGAAGGACCCGTCGGTGGAAAACGGGCTGGCCATGTGGGTTGTTGCGGACAATATTCGAAAGGGTGCGGCGAGCAATGCCGTCCAGATCGCTGAAACACTTGTCGCTCGGCACCTGATCTAGTCGTCGGCATGCGCATCGTGGCCGGTTCATTCCGCGGCAGACGCCTTCACTCCCCGAGGGGGAAGAGTGTGCGGCCTACCGTCGACAGAGTACGGGAGGCGGTATTCAGCATCATCGCGCCTCATGTCCCTGGCGCCCGCGTATTGGACCTGTTCGCCGGCACGGGGGCTCTTGGATTGGAGGCCCTCAGCCGCGGGGCGTCGACGGCGGTGTTCGTGGACAGGAGCATCGAATCCGTTCGACTGATTCATGAAAACGCAGCTCTTTGCAGGGCGGAGGACCGCGTGCGGGTGATTCACGGTTCTCTGCCCGCGGCCGTTCGTTTCCTGGACTCTCGAAAAGGGCGGTTCGACCTGATCTTCATGGACCCTCCCTACGGTGAAGGATGGGTTGAAAAGACCCTGCTCCTGCTGGATGAAATCGCTCACCCGCAGGCTCTTGTGATTGCGGAACATCACGCAAAGGATGTTCTCCCCTCCCGCTGTGGAATATGGACGAAAACGGAAGAACGCAGGTATGGGGACACCTCTGTTTCCTTTTTTGTAAAGGATCTTTCCCGCTGATCTTGTTGACAACCTCAATCCGACTTCCCCGAAGGAGTGGCTTATGGAGAAAGTGGCAGTCTACCCTGGTTCATTCGATCCCATCACCTACGGTCATCTCGACCTGATCGAGCGCGGTCTGAAGATCTTCGATTCTATTGTCATCGCCGTTGCGGCCAATCCCGGCAAGAAGCCATTGTTCAGCTTTGAGGAACGCCTCGAGATGATCAACGCGTCGATTGACGGACATCCGCTTCAGAACCGGATCCGAGTGGGATCTTTTCAGGGGCTGCTGGTGGAGTATGTCAGGAGTCTTCCTGCGAATGCCATTTTGAGGGGCCTGAGAGCCATAAGCGACTTCGAATACGAATTCCAGATGGCTCTGATGAACCGCAAGCTCAGCACGGAAATCGAGACTCTTTTTCTCATGACGGGCATGCGCTGGATCTACATCAGTTCGCGCATCATAAAGGAAGTCGTGATGTCGGGAGGTTGTGTGACCGGTTTGGTTGCTCCCGCCGTGGAGAAAAAACTGCAGGAAAAGCTGGGCTGGCAGAACGGCACGCTGATCTGACCCTTTCCCCGGTTGTGCCGAGACTATGGCGGAACCCTCAGTCCCGGGGGCCGGGGTTTTTCATTTCCTGAGCCGGTCGGCTACACCCAGAATGGTTTGCACGTACGGACGGCTCTTGTTGTAGCAGTAAATGACCTCTTCCTTCTCGATCCTGGTTTTGGATTCGTTCCAGCCATGACCTCGCAGATAATTGCCGACGCTGAAGACGGCGTCTTCGAGGTCGAAGAGGTCGATGCGTCCGTCCCGGTTGCCGTCGACTCCGAAACGCACCATGCTGGACGGCAGGAATTGAGACCAGCCCACCGCCCCCATGACGGAGCCGTTAAAGGACGCCGCGGGAATATTCTGTTCTTCCGACCACCTGAGGAGGGCGCACAGTTCCCGGTATGCCCACGAGGACCTGGCGGCGAGTTTGTTGTCGAATCCTTCACGGCCCCAGCGTTCCCGGTCCCTGGAGGGAAGGAGAGTCCATACGCGGTCCTGGTTGGGTTTGCGATCCATGACGGCGAAGGTTGCCAGGACGGCGAGGGTGGGAGTCTTCCCGGTGTAGCCGCCGAACTGGGTTTCCACCAGCAGAATGGCCGTGATGACCCGCCGGTCTACTCCGTAGATTTCTTCAGCTTTGGACAGAACACCGCGGTTGTTGTCGATGAAACGTTGAGCCCTGGCTATGGCGGGAGGGGCAAGGAACTGGTCGTAGTTGAGCTTGCTTTCCCTGATGCGGAAGGTCTGGGCCACGATTTTGTATTGAGGCGTGGGCCTGGCCTGGAAGGCGGAAGCCACCTGCATCCGGCTGAAGCCGTCCTGGAGCAGCCTTCCCTTGAGAGGAGAGAAGACATCGTCCTCGCCTTTCGCTTCAAAGGCAAAGGAAAAGATCGCGAGGCCGAACAACAGTGCGGCGACGGCCCGGATCCTGGCGGATCTCCTGGTCCTGTCCGGAATGTTCAATGGATTTCCTCTCCGATGGTGTTCAAGCGGCTAGTGGAGGAACCGGGGGCCCGGCAACCCGCCCTTGCGGCTTCCCAATGCAATCATTATACGTGACTCACCCGTTATTGCAACAAAGGATAAGCGTAAGGGCCTGCAGGCCTGTACCGCACAGAGACAGTGCTTCCGGGCGGGAGATGTCCGGGAGTTTCTTCCACAGGGGGCTTCATGACGGAAGTCAATCACGGCGCAACCACACAACAGGATGACTCCCATGCGATAAAGAGGTTCGTTCAGCTCAAGGAACGGCTTCTCGGCTGTATCGGCCGCATGAATTCCCTCAAGAGGGCATGCGGGTACCCTTGTGCCGAGATCCGGGAGAAGCTGGAGACGAATTCCTTCAACCTGATGGTCGTCGGGCAGTTCAAGCGGGGCAAGACCCACCTCATCAACGCCCTCATGGGTGCCGACCTCCTTCCCGTCTCGGTGGTTCCTCTCACGTCCATCGTGACGATCATGACCTTTGGAGAACAAGTCGGGATTCGAGTTTTCCTCAACGATGGGAGCGTCAGGGAGATCGGTGCGGAGGAGCTCCAGGACTACGTTACGGAAACGGGTAACCCGGGAAACGAGAAGAACGTTCGGGAGGTCGTCGTCACCTACCCTTCCGACTACCTGAAGGATGGAGTACGCCTGATGGACACCCCCGGCGTCGGTTCCGTCTTCCTGCACAATACCGATGTGGCCTACCGCTATCTTCCCCAGTCCGACGCGGCGCTTTTTCTGCTGTCCGTGGATCAGCCCGTAAGCAGAGCCGAGCTCGATTTCCTCGCGGATGTCCGGCAGTATGCGGACAGGATCTTCTTCCTGTTGAACAAGATCGACTATCTCAGTGATGAGGAGGTCAGGGAATCCGTCGAGTTTTCGAGGAAGGCTCTTGAAGAAATCATGGGGCCGGACATAAGAATCTTCCCCGTTTCAGCCAGGCTGGGCCTCCAGGGACAGCTGGAAGGTTCCGCACAACTGCTCGAAAGAAGCAACCTCCCCGCCTTCTCGAAGGTGCTCGACCGGTTTCTGCTCAAAGAAAAAGGGCAGGTGCTCATTCTCTCCGTCTCGAACCAGCTGCTTCGCATCCTGTCCCAGATTCGGCTCGAAATGGAACTCGAACTGAAATCCCTCATGACCCCTCTCGAGGATCTCAAGGAGAAAATCTCCGCCTTTCAAACGAAGAAAGAGGAAATCCTGGGGGAGAAGGAAAGCTTTGCCATCCTGATGGACGGTGAGGTGGACAGACTGATCCGGAACAGGTTGGATGAAGATATTGCGGCGTTCAAGAAGGAATTTGCCCAGCGCATGGAAAGAGATTTCGAGGAATTCTATGAAAAGAACCGGGAGCTTTCCCTGAAGGAACTCAACGACGCACTGGAAGATCACGTGGTCGAGGAAGTGGAGCGGGCATTCACGCAGTGGCGCGAGGTGGAGGATGAGAAGCTGGCGGCGGAGTTCCAGGCGATCTGCAGCAGGTTCGTGACAAGGATGAACGAAACCGTCGATACCCTGCTTTCGTATTCGTCGGAACTCTTTTCCATCCGGTTCGAAGTGGTTCGAGCCGAATCGGTATGGACTTCGGATTCAGGCTTTTACTACAAGCTTCGGGAGGAGCCGGTCGGCTTGGATATGCTGGCGGTTTCGCTCACCCAGGTTGTCCCCGGGTACATCGGCAACCGGTTTCAAAGGTTGAAGGCGTACGTTTTCAACCTGGCCAATCGCATGATCGTGAGCAAGAGGAAGCGGCACATGATCGAGACGATCGATATGCAGGCGGGGAGAATCCGGTTTGATTTCGTGGACAGGCTCAACAGGAGCAAGCTGAAGTTCCGGAGCGGGATCATGAAGAATATCGAGGCAACGGTGGAGGGCATCGGCAGCGCGATCGAGAAGGGCATGGAGCTGAAATCGAGGAGTGAGGAAGGGGCGGCCGAGATGAAGGCGGCTCTGCTGGAGGGGCTGGGGCAGGTCGAGGAACTGAGAGGGGAAGTGGAGAGCATTAAAGAAGCGGCGGGAAAAAGCTGAGACAGTGAAAGGTTGTTCGGATGCACGATCAGGATGAAAGCTCTTTCTGCCGGTTTTCGGGATTTTTGGGGAATGTGAGGGCGGCGATGCGGGGCTTCCCGGCATTGGATTGAAAATATTGCGAGCAGATTTATGCTTGACAAAAAAGGTGCGCTAAAGTAGTTTTGTCGCGCACTTAAAAAGGGATACGCAGCTTCGGAATGGTCCTGTATGGCGGAAAGTGTCATCCGCTTTGAGGAAAGACAAGGAATTTTATTGAGCTTACTGCGAAGCGCCTCCGTTTCTTATATTAATAATCCGGCACCTCACCTCATGTCTTGAATCCGACTCTCCAGGCTGTGCGGAATGCACGAAGGGAAGGGTTGAATATCGTGAAGGGGCCGTTTTTTGTCCGCAGGCAATCCGGACTGCTTCCGCGGGACGGTTCTGAAAAATCAGCTGATGTGGTGAATTACAGAGACAGGATGCTCAAAGATTGAACCGATTTTTGCGAACAGAAGGAGGAACGTGGGAAAGACTTTGAAATGTGGAGATGCGGGGGTTGGCCCAACCCCACAGGGACGAGCTGAGGCATGAAAAAACTTTTAAGGAGGAGTAAATGAACGCCAGTATCATCATTCTTTTTGCCCTGGCATGCGGCGGGCTGGGAGTGCTCTACGCACTGGCCACCGCGGCATGGGTTGCGAAGCAGAGTGCGGGATCCGAGAAGATGCAGCAGATCTCGGAGGCTATCCGGGAAGGCGCGACCGCCTTCTTGAACCGTGAATACAAGACCGTCGCGATCGTCGCCGTGATTATTGCGGCACTGCTGACCTACCTCGGCAAGTGGACCGCGATCGGGTTCGTCATCGGCACCGTGGGTTCAGCTCTTGCCGGGTACATCGGCATGATGGTTACGGTCAAGGCGAACGTGAGGACGACCGAGGCTGCCAAGCAGGGTCTTCAAAGCGCATTGAACGTGGCCTTCAAAGGCGGTTCCGTGACCGGCCTCATGGTCGTTGGCCTCGGCCTGCTCGGCGTCGCCGGCTACTACATGCTTGCCAAGTCAATGGCTCCCGTCGATGAAGCCTTCCATGCCCTGGTGGGTCTTGGATTCGGCTGCTCCCTCATGAGCGTGTTCGCTCGTATCGCCGGTGGTATCTACACCAAAGCGGCTGACGTGGGCGCCGACCTCGTGGGCAAGGTCGAAGCCGGTATTCCCGAGGACGATCCCAGGAACGCAGCAGTTATCGCGGATAACGTGGGCGACAACGTGGGCGACTGCGCCGGCATGGCTGCAGACCTCTACGAAACCTACACGGTTACCCTCGTGGCAGCCATGCTCCTGGCCAAGACCGTTTTCGGCGCGGAAAGCATGTGGGTAGAATTCCCCCTGCTTATCGGCGGAATCTCCATCGTCGCCTCCATCGTCGGCACCTACTTTGTGCGCCTCGGAAAGAGCCAGTACATCATGGGCGCTCTCTACAAGGGGCTTGCGGTTTCGGGTATCCTGGCCGCCGTTGCCTTCTATTTTGCTTCCCAGTGGTTCCTGAAGCTCCCGGGTGTCGAACCGGCATTTACAGCAGTAGGGGTATTCACCACTGCAGTGATCGGCCTGGTTCTCACGGGTCTCATCGTGGTGATCACCGAATACTTCACATCCAAGAGCTTTGCTCCGGTTAAGTCCATTGCCAACGCCAGTGTGACCGGGCACGGCACCAACGTCATCGCAGGCCTCGCGGTCAGCATGAAGTCCACCGGAGCTCCCGCTCTCGTCATCTGCGGCGCCATCATCTGGGCATACGCCCTGGGCGGTGGTTTTGCAGGCAATGCGGGCGGAGGACTCTTCGCCATTGCCCTTTCCGCCGTGGCCATGCTTTCCATGACCGGTATCGTCGTGGCCATCGACTCCTACGGCCCCATTACGGACAACGCGGGCGGTATCGCCGAAATGGCGGAACTGCCTGACAGCGTGCGCGCCGTTACGGATCCCCTGGATGCAGTGGGCAACACCACCAAGGCCGTCACCAAGGGGTATGCCATCGGTTCGGCCGGCCTTGCAGCCCTGGTTCTTTTCGCCGAATACTCCAGGTCCTTCCCCAGCGAGGTTCTCTTCGATCTCTCCAATCCGAAGGTCCTGGTGGGTCTGTTCATCGGTGGTCTGCTTCCGTACTTCTTCGGCGCCCTGCTGATGGAAGCCGTGGGTAAGGCGGCCGGTGGAGTTGTGGAGGAAGTTCGGCGGCAGTTCAGAGAAATCCCCGGCATCATGGAAGGCACAGCAAAACCCGAATACGGCAAGTGCGTGGATATCGTGACCAAGAGCGCCATCAAGCAGATGATGTTGCCCGCACTCATCCCCGTGGCCGCGCCCGTTATCGTCGGGTTCCTGGTCGGCAAGGAAGCCCTTGGCGGTGTTCTCATCGGAAGCATCATCACCGGTCTTTTCCAGGCGATTGCCATGACGAGCGGTGGCGGAGCATGGGACAATGCCAAGAAGTTCATTGAAGACGGCATGTTCGGCGGCAAGGGTTCCGATGCTCACAAGGCAGCGGTTACCGGCGACACCGTAGGAGATCCGTACAAGGATACGGCAGGTCCCGCGATCAACCCGATGATCAAGGTGATCAACATCGTCGCTCTGCTTATCGTACCTCTGCTGAAATAGTCTGACTCGGTAAAAGGCCGGCGGAGGGCATCTTCTGCCGGCCTTTCCTTTTTTCCCCACAGCCACCGCCGGATGATCCTTCCACCGAAATCAAATATTCCCATCCTCAACGCCTTTCCGACTTTATAGATCGATTTGATCTTACTCGGGCTTGCAGCGGGAAGCCGGATAGGCTAAAAGAGGGTGTAGCCCAGATGCTTGTTTTTTCAAACCTTTCAACTCGGTGTACAACATGTTTGACAATTTATCAGGCAGGTTCGAACGGATCTTCAAGAATCTTCGCGGGCAGGGGAAGCTGACGGAAGACAATATCAAGGAGGCTCTTCGCGAGGTGAGGATGGCTCTCCTCGAGGCCGACGTCCACTTCAAGGTTGCGAAGGATTTTGTGTCGGGGATCGCCGTCCGCGCCGTCGGTCAGGAGGTTATGCAGAGCCTGACGCCCGGTCAGCAGGTGATCAAGATCGTGAGTGAAGCGCTGACCGAGTTGATGGGCGGACAGGCCGAGCCCTTGAAGCTCCTGGGGAGGACTCCCGCCTGCCTGATGATGGTGGGGCTTCAGGGTTCGGGAAAGACCACCAGCACTGCCAAGCTTGCCAGGAAGCTCGTGCAGGACAAACGTCATCCCTGCCTGGTGCCTGCCGACGTGTATCGTCCCGCCGCCATAGATCAGCTTATGACACTGGGAAAGCAGCTTCAGCTCCCTGTCTATCCTTCGACGGTGCAGCAGAGTCCCGAGCAGATCGCACGGGAATCCCTGGCATTTGCGCGGCAGCACAACTGCGATACGCTCCTGGTGGACACTGCCGGGCGGCTGCATATCGATACAGAACTGATGGCTGAACTGGGGCGGCTCAAGGACATCCTTCAGCCGGTGGAGGTGCTGCTGGTTGCGGACTCCATGACCGGGCAGGATGCCGTGCAGGTGGCGGCGGCGTTCCACGAGTCGCTGGGAATCAGTGGAGTCGTTCTCACCAAGCTGGATGGTGATGCCCGCGGAGGTGCCGCCCTGTCGATTCGTGCGGTGACTCAATGCCCCATCAAGTTTATCGGTGTGGGGGAAAAGCTGGACGCGCTCGAGGTCTTTCATCCGGATCGGATGAGTTCCCGTATCCTGGGGATGGGCGACGTTCTTACGATGATCGAACGGGCGCAGGAGGCTTTCGACGAGAACCAGGCACAGGAGCTCGCAAAGAAATTTCGGCAGGATACGTTTTCTCTGGAGGATTTCCGGAGCCAGTTGCGGCAGATCAGAAAACTGGGCTCCCTCGAGCAGATCCTGGGAATGCTCCCCGGCATGGGCATGATGAAGGAGCTCAAGAAGATGCAGGTGGACGAAAAGGAGTTCGCCCGCATGGAAGCGATTATCAACTCGATGACGAAAGGGGAGCGCAGGAACGCGGACATGATCAATGCGAGCAGGCGGCGGCGCATTGCAGACGGCAGCGGTACGACGGTGCAGGATGTGAACCGGCTGCTGAAGAGCTATTCGGAAGCCAGGCGGGTAATGAAGCAGATGATGGGCGGAGGCGCAAGTCCGGGGAAGAAGGGCAAAGGGCGCAGAAAACGGGCATTTTTCCCTTTTTAATTTGTCGTGGATACTGTATATAAGTCAATTCACGGCTTGGTATTCGAGCGTATAAAGGCGGGTGGCATCCCGCCTGACTCTTGGTGGCACGGGGCTTTTCCCGTTTGTTCCGTGTGCTGCCTGCGAAAATGGCAGTCAGTCAAGAGGGGCCGCCCTTTTCGGGGGGCTCCGGTTCAGCAGGGAGGATACATACAGATCATGGCAGTGCGCATACGTTTGGCTCGAGGTGGCAGAAAGAAAAGGCCTTTTTACAGGATCGTGGTTGCTTCGTCCGAGGCGCCGCGGGATGGCCGTTTCATTGAACGGATCGGTACGTACAATCCGTTGCCGGTCAATGCAGAGGTGACGATCAACAGAGAGAGGCTTGAGTACTGGCTCAAGCAGGGTGCAAAGCCCACAGATACCGTGGCCGGATTGATTAGGAAGTATGGTGTTCAGGCTGTTACTGAGGCTTCATAGATGATGGAGTGAACGCGGCGCAGGGAATCCGGAGGTCACCATGTTGAAGGAATTGATCGAGTTTATGGCGCGGGCATTAGTGGATAATCCTGAAAGGGTGAAAGTTTCGGAGATAGAAGGGGAACAGACTTCTGTTATCGAGCTGCGAGTGGCCAAAGAGGATCTCGGTAAAGTAATCGGCAAACAGGGCCGTACCGCCCGGGCAATGCGTACCATTTTGAGCGCCGCTTCAACAAAGATCAGGAAACGGGCTGTCCTGGAAATCATCGAGTGACGATGTGAAAGAGAACCGCCTTGTACCTGTGGGGAAGATCACGAAGCCCCACGGTGTCCGAGGTGCAATGAAGATATTTCCTTACGGAGAGACTCTCGCAGCGCAGCGGGCGGGTGATGTACTCTTTTTGCGCCCGGATGCCTGCCTTCAGTCTTCCAGCCTGACCATTTCGGACATTCGGTCCCAGGGCAGGGTGCTGGTGGTGGGTTTCGAGGAGTTTTCGAGCCTGGAAGACGCGAAGGATTTTGTCGGAGAAGAAGTTTACCTTCCCGAGAACCGGTTGCCTCCCCCTTCCGAGGGTGAATATTATCATTACCAGCTCATCGGCCTCGAGGTCGAAACCCGTAGTGGCTTGCGGCTGGGCGTGCTGCGCTCCATCATAGAAACCGGCGGCAATGATGTGTACGTGGTGGAACGCGGCGGGAGCGAGGTGCTGATTCCGGCCCTGGAAGACGTGATCATCAGTGTCGACGTCGATCGTCGTATGATGGTGGTGGAGCTTCCCGAAGGTCTCATGGATGATCTTTGAAATCCTGACATTGTTTCCAGGGATGTTTATCGGTCCCCTGAACGAGAGTATCGTGGGCAAAGCCCGGGAGAGGAGCCTCGTGCATGTTCGGGTTCACAATATTCGGGATTATGCCTTCGACAGGCATCAGGTGACCGATGACCGGCCCTTTGGAGGCGGTGAAGGTATGGTGATGAAGCCCGAACCCATTGTTCGGGCACTCGACGGGCTTCAAAGAGAGTTTCCCGCACCGCATGTTGTGCTGATGAGCCCCCAGGGCCGCCTGTTCAACCAGCGTATTGCCCGGGAGTTGAGTCTTCTTCCGAGAGTCGCTTTGATCTGCGGGAGATATGAGGGAGTGGACGAACGGGTGGGTATGTATTATGCCCAGGACGAGATTTCCGTCGGCGATTATGTTCTGACAGGCGGTGAACTGGCGGCCATGGTGCTGGTGGACGCGGTGACGCGCCTGATTCCGGGTGTTCTGGGGAATGCGGAGTCGGCGTCGATGGAATCCTTTTCTGAATCCGTGCTGGAGTACCCTCAGTACACACGGCCGCAGGTGTTCGAAGGTCACGCGGTGCCCGAAATACTGCTCTCGGGTCATCATGAGGCCATACGGCGATGGCGCCGGGGTCAGGCGCTTCTGAGAACGAAAGTCCGTCGGCCGGATCTCTTCGATCGGTTCGAGCCGACGGCCGAAGACCTGCAGCTTCTGCGCGAGGCCGAAGAAGAGGACGAAAGAATCCGCGGGAGCGGATATCCCGGATGTTGAGCCAATGACTTCACTCTACATCGCCCTTGTGCACTATCCGGTCCTGAATCGAAAGGGCGAAGTCGTTGCTTCTGCTGTTACCAGCATGGATCTCCACGACCTGGGTCGATCCTGCTGCACATATGACGTGCCCGTGTGCTATATAGTGACGCCTCTCGAGGACCAGCAGGATCTGTCCAGGACCCTTATCGATCACTGGTGCGAAGGGGTGGGCCGGGAGTTGCAGTGCGACAGGGCGGAGGCACTTCGGCGCCTCGAGGTGGTCGAAAGCATTGCGGAGGCAGTGGAAGATATCCGTGTCCGGAGTGGGCGTGAACCGGGCATATGGGCCACAACAGCCAGGGAAAGGGAGGATGCCCTTACCCACCGGGAGGCCAGGATGGTCCTGGCTGAAGGCCGCCGACCGCATCTGCTCTTGTTCGGAACGGCCTGGGGTCTTGCCCCTTCCGTGTTCGACCAGGTGGACGGCGTGCTGGAAGCGATCCGGGGCGTGAATGGATATAATCACCTTTCTGTACGATGCGCTGCGGCCATCCTGATGGATCGGCTCCTTGGCGCGGGGGAACGAGACGAAAACGGGAGGCAAGTGCGGCTTCTCCCGGTTTGAGATGAACGGAGGATCAAGATGGGGACGAGTCTGATTGAGGCTGTTGAAAGAGATCACATGCGGGCGGATATTCCTCCCTTCCGTATAGGGGATACCGTGAAGGTGCACGTGAAGATTCGTGAAGGGGACAAGGAGCGTGTTCAGGTGTTCGAGGGAGTAGTGATCCGTCATCACAAAGGCAAGACGGGCGCCAGCTTCACGGTTCGGAAGGTATCGTATGGAGTTGGAGTGGAACGTATCTTTCCGATTCATTCGCCCCAGATCGACAAAGTGGAAATCCTCAGGCGCGGTCGCATCCGGCGCTCGAGGCTGTATTATCTCAGGGAGCGGCTCGGCAAGGCGGCTCGCATCAAAGAGAAGCGCTAGTGCGGGGCGGCCCGGTGGATGCCCCGGCAACGGACCTGCTTTTTTTCGAAAGGCAGGCTCGTCACCGGGGTTTTCAGTTAGTGGCCGGGATCGACGAAGTCGGGCGGGGTCCGTTGGCCGGCCCTGTAGTGGCCGCTGCAGTCATTCTGCCCGAAGATGCCGTACTGCCCCGGGTCAGGGATTCGAAAGAACTCGATGCTTCCCGGCGCGAAAGCTGCTGCAGGCAGATCCTCGAATGCGCCCTGGATGTGGCTACAGGCTGTGTAGAAGCCGCCGAAATCGACCGGATCAATATCCTCCAGGCCACCTTTCGGGCCATGATCCTGGCGGTGCAAAACCTTACTCTCCTCCCTGACTTTCTCCTCATCGACGGCCCGTACAGCCTGCCGTTGAACATATCCCATGAAGGGATTCCCCGTGGTGACGCGAGGAGTCTGTCCATTGCCGCAGCGTCCATTGTGGCCAAGGTCCACAGGGACCGAATGATGTGTGACTATCATTTCGAATATCCGCATTACGGGTTCGACAGGAACAAGGGATATGGGACGGCCGAGCATATCGAGGCTCTGCGTGTTCATGGCCCGTGTCCTCTTCATCGTTTGAGCTTCCGGGGGGTGAAGTGAGGCCCCCCCGGGCGGGGGATGAGATGGAGACCAGGCAGCAGAAGGGCAGGACAGGTGAGGAACTGGCGGAAGCCTTTCTCGAAACCAGCGGGTTGAAGGTGGAGGCGAGAAATGTGCGGTGCCCGCTGGGAGAAATCGATATCGTGGCAAGAGACGGGAAAACCGTGGTGTTTGTCGAAGTGAAATCCCGCCGCTCGATTGCCCACGGCCTTCCCCAGGAATCCGTTACTCGTGATAAGCGCCGGCGGCTGACCCGCCTTGCACGATGGTATCTCAAGCGTTACCGGCTGCAGGGGAAGCCCGCCCGCTTCGATGTCATCGCCGTTACCTGGGAAGGGGGCGAGCCGGAAGTGACATGGATCGTGAATGCCTTCGACGCATGTGACTGAAGACTCAGGAGAAAAGGGTCCAGGGACACTGTTCGTGGTTGCTACTCCCATCGGCAACCTTGCGGATATCACCCTGCGGGCACTGGATGTTCTGAGGTCCGTCGACAGGATAGCCGCCGAGGACACGCGCCGCACCAGGAAGCTGCTCAGCTTCTACGATATCCACAAGCCTCTCGTGAGTTATCACGGCCACAACATACAAAAACGCGGGCCGGAACTCATCGCAAGAATGCTCGAAGGTGAAGATATCGCCCTCGTAACCGATGCGGGGACACCAGGCATATCGGACCCCGGTGCCCTCCTGATCAGTCAGGCCCTGGAAAAGGACCTGGCCGTATCGGTCATTCCCGGCCCCGCCGCACTCATCACGGCCCTGGTCGGCTCGGGCCTTCCCACTCATCCCTTTGCCTTTCTGGGGTTTGCCCCCGGCAGGGGCGCAGGACGGCGCCGCTTCTTCACCCGGTATTCCTCTCTGCCCATGACCGTCATCCTGTACGAATCGCCTCAAAGGCTCCACGCCACGCTGCAGGACATCCTGCGGATCTGGGGAGACAGGCGAATAGCGGTTGCCCGGGAATTGACCAAGAAATTTGAAGAGGTTTTCCGGGGAAAGGTTTCGGAGGCGGCAGATCACTTTGCCGAGGGGGTCAGAGGTGAACTGACCCTGGTTGTCGAGGGTGCGGAGGAGGAAACCGGGGAGGTGGAGGAGAAGGACTGGCGGGAGGATCTTCAGTCGCTTCTCGATGTACCGGGGACAAGTGTAAAGGAGGCAGTGCGTCGCATCATGGAACGGCACGGACTTCCCAGGCGCATGGTCTACCGGGAAGCGGTGGACAGAAGAAAGGAAGAGTAGACTTCTCACCGCGTCCCTGCAATTTCACGCATCATTCTGACATCCTTCCTTGGATCGAAACTGAGGGGGAATGCCGTCATCCATGCCCTCTTTCAGATTCGTAGCCGCTTTCCGTCGTCTTTCCCCTGAAGAGTCGGTGCTTGTAGCCGGTGTAGGTCAGGATCAACGGAATCAGCACCATCACGACCACGAGCATGAACCACAGCGTATCGGGAGATGCGGCCACGGAATGGACCGTGAGGGGGGATGCGATGACGTTGGGAATCATGTACGGATACATCGCCACGGACATGCCGACAAACGAAAAAAGGATGATTCCCATGTTGCAGAACAGAGGTGCGATTTCGCGCCGCTGCTCCAGGCTGACGAGCAGCAGGACGAACGCGATGCCTGCAAGGAGTACGAACGCCCAGACGGCATAGCAGTCGGGAGGATGGGTCCATTTTCCGGCTGCGTGCGGATACATGGCCACGATCCTCAGGTGGACGGTCACCGAGACGACCAGGGTGATGATCGACGAAAGTAGAGAGATCCTGTAGCTGCGCTGCTGGATTTCATCATGGGTCTTGAGAATGAGGTAGTTCGATCCGAGCATGACGTAACCGCCCAGGACTCCCGCGGTGACAAGCACCGAAAACGGGTTCAGCCATCCCCACACGCTGCCCGCGAAAACACCGTCTTTTACCGGCAGCCCGCTCAGCAGCCCTCCCAGGGCAAACCCCTGGGCAATGGTTACGATGAGGCTCCCGAAGCCGAACGACAGGCTCCAGGTCCGCTTTTCGTCGGAATTGCTCCGAAATTCAAACGATATCCCGCGGAAGATGAGTCCGAAAAGCATCAGCAGGATGGGGATGTAGAGCGAGGAGAGAACAAGGCTGTAGAAGAGAGGGAATGCACCGAAAAGCATACCACCGAGGAGCACCAGCCAGGTCTGGTTGTCGTGCCAGGTGCTTTCGATGCTCTCCATCATGATGCTTCGTTCCTCTTCGTCCCTGGCGAAGAGTGAAAGAATGCCCACTCCGAGACCGTATCCGTCCGCAACGGCGTAATAAAGAAGGAAGAAGCCGATGATAAAAAGCCAGATATCGGGCAGGTAAGGTTCTATGAGCCCCATTTGCAGGTCTCCCTCGACGTCGCATGGTCTTTCACGTACAGATTGTCACTCATGCCCCTGCAGCCTCTGGCGGGGGGGGAACCGCTTCGGCCGGTCCCGCGGCAATGATGCGCTTTGCAAAATACACAAACAAGGCGAAAAGCAACGGGTAAAGAACCGCAAAAGTGAGCAGGGAACCGCCCACGGCACTGGCGGGCATATTCGTTGCCGCATCCGTTGTGCGCAGCATGTTGTAAAGAATCCACGGCTGCCTTCCCACTTCCCGGGTGATCCACCCCGTTTCCATTCCGATGTAGCTCAGTGGCACGGCGGCTATCCAGGCAAGGAGCAGCCTTTTGCGATCCATGATCCGGTCCGCGTCGAGTCCTCCCCGGTACCAGGTCCACGCGGTCCAGAGCATGAGGAAAAAGAGGAGGAATCCGACGGCCATCATGATGCGAAAGGCATAAAACGGCAGGAGCACGGGGGGCTGGTCTTCGGCGGGAAACTCCCTGAGTCCCCTCACGGGACCTGTTGGAGATTTGGTGGTGATCAGGCTCAGTGCATAGGGGATTTCGATGGCCCAGTCGTTGTCCTGCCTTGTCTTGTTGGGCCAAGCGATGATCTTCCACGGAGCTCCTTCGCCGGGTGGGTTGGTTTCCCAGTGTGCTTCGATGGCTGCGAGCTTGGCGGGCTGGTGTTCATAGACGGCGGTACCGGAACCGTCTCCCACGAGAATCTGCAGGGGGGTGACCACGATGGCCGCAATGACCGCGATTTTGAATGACTTGAGGAAGAAATCGACGTGCCGGCCCTTGAGGATGTACCAGGCGCTGAGCCCCCCCACCACGAAGACGGATATTTCGATGCAGGCCAGCCACATGTGCGAGACACCCCAGGGCATGTCCGGGTTGAATATGGCGGCCAGCTTGTCGGTGATCACAAAGCGGCCGTCGATGAAGACTCCGCCCGTCGGGGTGTGCATCCAGGAATTGGCCACCATGATCCAGAAGGCGGACAGTGAGGAACCCAGGGCCACCATGCACGTGGAGAAGAAATGAACGCGGGGGGAGACCCGGTTCCATCCGAAGGCCATGATCCCGAGAAAGGTGGCTTCGAGCATGAATGCCATGGCGGCCTCGAACCCGAGCATATGCCCGAAGAAATCGCCTCCCGCAACGGAAAAGGGAGCCCAGTTGGTGCCGAACTGGAATTCCATGGGAATGCCGCTCACCACGCCTACGGTGAAATTGACCAGAAACAACCTGCTCCAGAAGCGGCAATGGCGATAGTAGACAATATTGCCGGTCTTGAGCCACAAGGCTTCCATGACTACCAGAAAGAGGCTCAACCCAATGGACAGCACGGGCCACAAGATGTGGAAGTGAGCCGTCAGGGCGAACTGAAGCCTCGATAGCGTTACGTGATCGACAAGACTTTCCATGAGGATCTATAGGCCCTCGCGTACTGCAGGAATCATGTCACAAAGCGGAATCCTGTGATCCCGGGAATGTCGTCGGACAGTCGGGATCGCACCCGGTACAGGAAGAAACGAGTGCTAATCCAATGTAAAACTGCTATGATGTATTTGCCAGTGTTTTCTGCGCAATCTTCAGCAGACCGGGGGTTTAATACCGTTCTCAATTCGAAGTCGGGAGGTTCGGTTCATCCGTTTCCATGAAACCAGATTCAACCAATGCGATCGGCGTCTTCGATTCAGGGGTGGGGGGACTCACCGTGGTGAAAGCCCTGATGGAGAGGCTGCCGTTCGAAAATATCATCTACTTTGGAGATACGGCGCGGGTGCCCTATGGAGTGAAATCCGTCGAGACGATCACTCATTTCGCCCGGGAAATCACAGAGTTTTTGCTTCGCCAGCAGGTCAAGCTGCTCATCGTCGCGTGCAATACCATGGCGGCAGTTGCCCGCCAGGCCATAGCCGGGATGTCCCCTGTCCCGGTGCTGGATGTCATCGATGCCGGGGCAAGCAGTGCCGTATCGGTCACAAAGGTCAAATACGTCGGCGTCATCGGGACTCCCGCGACCATCAACAGCAACGCCTACGCCAGGGCTATCCACCAGTACGACCCGGATATTCGCATCTTTTCCCGGGCGTGCGCCCTTTTTGTCCCGCTGGTGGAGGAAGGCTGGCTGGATCATCCCGTGACTGAACTTACCGCCCGGGAATACCTCCGCCCGGTCCTGTGCCGCAACATCGACACCCTGGTCCTCGGCTGCACCCACTACCCGCTCCTGAAGCCGCTCCTCCAGGATGTGGCGGGCGAAGGCATAACCCTCGTGGATTCCGCCGAAGCCATGGCGGAGCAGACCGCGCAGGTACTTCATGAAACGGGCCTGTGGAACCCCAGGCGCCAGCTCCCGGAATACCGGTACTATGTGACCGATGTGCCTCTTCGCTTCCAGGGCATCGGCGAACGCTTCCTCGGCAGAGCCCTCTGCGACGTGCGCGTGGTGAAGCTCTGACCCGCTTCTCTAGCAGTCCCTCCAGGCAGCCTCGACAGTCCCGGCATGGCGGAAATCCGAAAATGCTCTTATGCGGCTCCTGAAATCTTCACGACGGAGAGGTCTCCGTTCAGTTCAGCGCTGAACGCCGTCAGTTCGTCGCGCAGCGAGGAGATGGAACCGAGCCTGGACGACAGGTCGCCGAGGTTCTTCTCCACGTCGGCCTTGCTGCTCTGGTTCATGGCCAGGGCTTTCTGAAAGGAGACGCGTATCCCATCGAGGGTCAGATCGATCTTTTCGTTGAGTGCCTTCTGGAATTCCCGGACAGTCTGGTTCAGGCGATTCACCAGGTCGTAGCGCACCCTCCCGCAGTGGCGGTCCACGAGTTCCGCTACCGAATCCTTCATATTCTTCAGGATCATCTTTTTGGCGAGAAACCGCGGAAGCGCGGACCTTGCGGCAAGCTGAATCAGCTCGAGTCCCACCGGGTCGTCCTTCAGCATGAAGTAGAAGTCGCTTTTCTTGCTGAGCTTTTCCACCGAGGTGAAGGGTTTGAGCTTGAGCTCGAAAATGTCGCTGGTAAGCAGGAGAATGCGTTCTATGGTTTCGTTGGTTTTCTGCACAAAGTCCCGGTGAGCTTCTTCCAGCCGGGAAGAAATCTTTTCCGTTTGCTGCTGCCGCCAGGCATTGAAGGTTTGCCGGATTGCGTCGAACACGAACTGCTCGAGTTCGCCTCGCAGGTCACCTCCCCCCCGCTCGATCCGCCGATTGTATTCCTCCTCGAGTTGCTGTTGCAGAACGGGCAGCTTTTCCTTTTTAAACAGGCTGATTTCGTCGTCCAGCTGAGAAATGATCTTGTTCAGGTATCCCTTCAGCAGGAACTGGTTCTGTTCCCGGTCTTTCTGGATGATCTTCATCTCCTCTTCGAAGCGGGAGATCTTCCTGGTGAGTTCCTGCACGGGGAGCTTAACGGCTTCCTGTTCGAGCTGGAAGGATATGGTTTCATCGGAAATGACCTTGAGCAGGTTGTTGATCACGGCCTTGAGGAAGACGATCCCCTTCTCGTGGACGAGGAATTCCTGGAGGCGGCGTTCAAACTCCGGTAGCCGGCTCTGTTCCAGCATGGCTTCGTCCCTGGATTTCTTGCCATCGAGGGCCCACCTGGCCGAAAGAGGGTACATCTTCACCCTGCCCGTTCCCAGGTCCTTTTCCAGGATGCGTGCTGTAAACTGGAGGGATTCCTGCTGGTCTTCCCGGCTCACCTGGTCGATCTTGTTCAAAACGAAGAAGAGCTTGTCCACGTAACCCTGGATGTCCGTGAGAAAGCGATGTTCGCTTTCCGACAGGGGCGGATCGACGGACACGATGAATATTCCGGCGTCTACGTAAGGCAGGTAGCTGTAGGCCACGTCGGTGTTGTGCCGGTAGACGGAACCCACGCCCGGAGTATCTATAATGCGGACTCCTCCTTTGAGGTACTCCGAAGGATAGTAGACGGTAACTTCCTTGACGGCCTTCCGGTTCTGCGGGTTGCCGCGTTCGGTGATATAGTCGGCAAGGCTTTCAAGACGGACGGTTTCCCTGCGTTCATCCAGGTACCGGACTTCGATCTTCAGTTCCGGGCCGTAGCGCAATATGGTGACGACGGACGTCAGAGGCACGATAGCAGTGGGCAGGATGTTGTCGCCGAGCAGCGAGTTGATGAAGGTGGATTTGCCCCTCTTGAACTGGCCGAGGATGACCAGGTTGAAAATCTCCTCCTGCAGCTTTTCCCGGATCTCATGAAGAGACCGTGCGGTTTCCTCGCGCACGGTTACCTGGAGCCTGTCGACAAAACCGAACAATTTGTCGCGCACATGGGCATAATCAAGCATAACAAACCTCCGAAGGTTCACGATGGTTCACATGCCGCCCCGGCCTCCGAAGGGAACGCTCTCCGGACTCGATGAAAGGGGCAACCGGGTTCGGCCAAAAAAAAACTTCTACTCCAGCAGCGGATGTAGAAGTCATTATCCCTTCAAACGTTCCGGGCAGTTCAGGTGAACTTCATCACCTTATGTTTTGACTACAGGATGCTTTTCCTGAAAAGATACATAAGTATATATCATCACTCGGCCGGTTTCATCAACACCCGTTCGGAAAAAATCCGGAAGGATTTACATCCTGCCCGGCGTGGACACAACGATCCGTCTTTGCAACATCGATGGAACGGCGCATTCATGAGTCGTCATCATCTTTTCATGATACAGGACGCCACCTCGCATGACTCCTTGGAAGGGTCGAAGCCCCGGACCGCCAGGAGGCTTCTCTACGATCCATCATCAGTTAGCAACAAAAAATGCGTATTGTCAAGCTAATCGACCGAAAGGCACACGGCCGGCTGCATGGGCTTCTCGGGCAGCCGGTCTGAATCGGATGGATGACAGCACCCGGCATTCCACTCTTTGCGCATTCAAAGGCTTGGCTTCATCCAAGAGCATATGAGACCCCAAAAAGAAGGTTCATCCCGCAAACAGGCACCGGTGCTTTTTACGCAAAGGATCTATGGCACGACAACGTAATCCGGCAAGACAACGTCATTCCCTCGATCATCAACAACGTCATTCCCGCGAAGCGGGGTAATTCCCGTGGAGCGAAGGGAGGCGTATGGTTCAGCCTGATCGATAAGATTCAAAGACCCAAGACGCTTAACGCCGCATGGGCGGCGGTCGAGCGCAATGGAGGCGGCGCTGGATCGGACCACCAGGGCATCGAGGACTTCGAGAAGGACCTTGGGGGAGAAATTGAGCGGTTCTGCGAAGCTCTGTGAACCGCTGCTGGCGGATATCGGCGGCTATATAGCCGATGGACGTGTGCTGGAGCTGATTTGAATATTTTAAGCACAGCCCAAACCGACCTTTCCAATCGTCGATAAATGGGTACGCCGACGTCTTCGGAGCATCCAGCGCAAGCGCCAAGGGCTCCACGGCATCAGTCGTGGGTACGATCATTATCGCTGGCCAAACGCGTTCTTTCGGATTCATGGGCTTTTCAGTCTTGTAGAAGCGCATGAAGCGTTACTTCAGTCCTCAAAGAGGTAAAACCACCGACCGGAGAGCCGTGTGCGGGAGGATCCGCCAGCACGGTTCGGAGGGAGGGGCGGCGCAAACCAATGCGCCGTTCCTACCCCTATCGTTGTGGAGGCAATGACGTTGTTGTGGGTGTATTCCACCTTTGTGTGACAACTGTCCCGCTGCGCGTTTTTTGAGAAGAACCTCATAATAGATGACTTTTGATCTTTCCTGCATGTTCGATCTTGAATTTCCGGCCGGACCGTGGTGTGATGAAAAAAACGCTGAATGCACGTCTGAAGACCTCGAACTTCCACTGTTCCCTTCCCGCGCCATGACCGACTGCCGCCGAACATCCCAGCTGGAAATCAAGCTGTCAGGGACTGGAGTGATTGGACGGAATGGCGGACGGGTGCGGGCTGGACAGCTGATCGGAGGAACATGACAGCAGGCCCGGCCGGAGGGATGAGGCCGGAGTGTTGAAGAGGGGGGCGGAAATGGCTGTAATCCACTTTGAAAGATGGCATCAGAAGGCCCGGTTTCACAACCCGTTGAAGGGGGGCATCCTGGATACTCAGGACATCGAGGTGCGCCTGGACCCGCTGACGGGTCATCAGAGCATGTACAGTTCGGCTCTTGAAGGGAAGACGTCGATCCTCTTTCCGGAAACCGACTACGATTACCTGCGCCGCCGTGCCGAAGAAACCCGGGCTCAATGCTTCATGTGCGACGGCAGGTGGAACAGTACGACACCCCGGTACAGCGATGCCCTCCTCCCCGGCGGGAGGCTTGTGAAGGGGGAAACGGTGCTCTTCCCGAACCTTTTCCCCCTTGCGGCGTACCACGCGGTGGTGATGCTGGGGGAATCCCACCTCCGTCTTCTGAATGAATTTACTCCGTCACTTGTCCGCGATGCCTTCTGCTCCTCGGTGGAATTCTTCCGAAGATGCTACGAATCCGATTCGACCATAAGGTATTTCACTTTAAACGCCAATTTTTTACTCCCGGCGGGGGCGAGTGTCATCCACCCGCACTTCCAGATTATCGGATCTCCATTCCCGGCAACGCACCAGCGCCTTCTGCTGGAGAAAAGTCTGGCCTATTATGAGGACAAAGGATCGTGCTACTGGATCGACCTGGTCGAGTCGGAAAGGGTCTTGAAGAATCGTTGCATCGCCCGGACAGGCGACCTGGAATGGCTTGCGGCCTTTTCTCCGCTTGGAGTCAACGAAATCGACGCGGTATGGTTCAATGCCACTCACCTGCTGGAATGGACCGAAGACGATTTCACCCACCTCGCCGACGGCCTGTGCAGAGTGCTGCGCGCTTATCACGACATGAAATTCTCGACGTTTAATTTCGCCGTTTTCAGCGGTCCGACTCACCGCTCCAGTCCCGAGTTCCGCTGCGTCATGAGGCTGGTGAACAGGCAGAACATGGTGACTCACCACCGCACGGACGACTACTACTTTCAGAAGCTTCTGAAAAACGAGATCATCGTGAACCCGCCCGAGCAACTGGCCGAGTTCGTGCGGGGTTACTTCTGACCGGTTCAAAACAGCTCTTTCTCGCAAGGAGGGATCCATGCCGTCCTGTGTCGAGATCATGAAGGGACCGGAATCGCCACTCGTGAAAATCAATCTTGAAAGGCATTTCGAGAGATGATATGAGATAAATGCGGAAGTGGTGATAGAGTCCACCTGAAACCGCCGATCAAGGCTGATGACTCTTACCGGGGCTTGAGATCCCGGTAGGGCCGTCGACAACCTTTGCGAAGCTCCTGCCGGGCAGAACCGGAAGGAGCTTTTTTGTGCCCGTTCTTCGCTTTTATTCCTTCCACGCGTCTATTGTGAAGTGCAGCAAACCAAAGCTCAGTCTTTGTGGCCTCTTTTCCACAGAATGGAGGAGGAGATGACCCTCTTCTGTTGTCCGGTTTGCTGGGGGCTGCTGGGGGCTGCAGTGCCGGCACTGGGTCAAATCCGCACCCCGGACCCGTTAAATGGTTGAAAACCCTGGAATGGCATTGTTCGAAGATCCTACGGGATGATGTGCGCAGGGCGGTTGCTGAAGCGAAACAATCCGATGAGTCACATCATGCGAGAGGAGAGGAAAGGGAGAGGTCATGAAACGCAGAATCGTATCGGTGCGCGCGATGCAAATCCTGGATTCACGAGGCAATCCTACACTCAAGGCGTACGTGACCCTGGACAACGGGATTACCGGTTCGGCGTCGGTGCCGTCTGGCGCGTCGACAGGCGAAAACGAGGCCATGGAACTGCGTGACGGTGATCGCCGGAGATACGGCGGCAAAGGAGTGGCCAAGGCGGTAGAGAATGTCAAGGATGTCATTGCTCGAAAACTTCTGTTCATGGATCCGACCAGGCAGGCGCAGATCGATCACATGATGATGGAACTTGACGGCACGACGGATAAGAGCAATCTGGGTGCCAACGCCATCCTTTCCGTTTCGATGGCAGTGGCGAGAGCAGCGGCCGAAGCATGCGGGATTCCTCTTTATGCCTACCTGGGAGGATCGGGACCGGTGCGGATTCCCGTACCGATGATGAACATTCTCAACGGCGGCAAGCATGCCGACAACAGCGTCGACTTTCAGGAGTTCATGATTGTGCCGATTGGGGCTCCGACTTTCGCCGAAGCCTTGCGCTATGGCGCCGAGACATTTCATGCCTTGAGGGATGCCTTGAAAGCGAAGGGCTATTCGACCAGTGTCGGCGACGAAGGCGGATTTGCTCCCGACCTGAAAAGCAACGAAGAAGCCTGCGAACTCATCGTCGAGGCGATCAGGGCCGCGGGCTATGAGCCGGGCAAGGACATTGCGATCGCCCTCGATCCCGCAGCCACCTCTTTTTTCCGGGATGGGTTCTACCATCTCGAGAGATCGGGCCGAGGGAAGAAATCTTCTTCCGAGATGACGGAGCTTTACAAGGCCTGGATGAGGGAATTCCCTATTGTGTCCATTGAAGACGGACTCGACGAAATGGATTGGGACGGTTTTCGTGATATGACTTCGACTTTGGGTGAAAATGTACAGATTGTTGGAGACGATATCTATGTGACCAACTGCAGATTCATAGAACGGGGCATAAGAGAAAGAACGACCAACGCCGTCTTGATCAAGCTGAACCAGATCGGCACGATTACGGAAACCATGGAGGCCGTAAACCTGTGCCGGATGGCAGGGTGGGGATTCGTCGTATCGCACAGGTCCGGTGAGACGGAAGACAGCTTCATCGCCGACTTTGCCGTTGCCATGGGAGGTGGACAGATCAAGAGCGGCTCTGTTTGCCGCAGCGAGCGAGTTGCCAAGTACAATCGCCTGCTCGAGATCGAGGCGGAGGAGGAAAGGTCTGTGTTCCACTGGCAACCGACGGCGGTCACTCCATGAAGACGATGTTATTTTCGAACTTGAGCGACAATCACAGGCGCAGTCTGTCCACCACGCTCGCCCTGGTGGACGAGGCCCTGTGCGAGTTTGAACAATGGGCAAGAGGACGCGAACAACAGTCCGTCTTCTATTGCGAAACCAATTCGCTGGATGAAGGCCAGCGCAGGGAAATCCTTATCCAGATTGAAAGGATAAGGGAAGTCTTCGCCGAGTTGAAGGATTCGCTCAACCTGCGGGCAAGCACGCGAGACGCCGCCAATTCCATATGGGGACAGTGTTCCTGCCTATGGGTGAATTTCGAGGAGATGAAAGGCAGGCACTTGAAAAGATACGGGAACCTCCCAGCGGATTTTGATGAGTACATAGACCCGAAAGCATCCCTGATGATCGGAATGCTCGACCGGGTCCTTGCGGCGGTCAAGAGGAAATGAACCTGCTTATCAGGAGAAGGTTCTCGCCGTGAAAGGCCTTGAAAGGGCGCGGGAAAGGCGCTTCACGGCCATAAGGGTGAAGGGACTCTGCTGTGGCTATGGGAGAATGCCGGTGTTGGACGGTATTACGTTCTCGATTCAGCGAGGTGAATTCGTCGGGGTTCTCGGACCGAATGGAGCCGGGAAAAGCATGCTGCTCATGGCCCTTGGCGGAATACTGCCGATTCGATACGGCCGGATCGAGATCGAAGGAAACGATCTCGAAAGATTAAGAATCAAAGAGCGTGGACGTCTCATGGCGGTTGTCATCCAGGATGCCGAGGTTCGTCTTCGGTTCTTGTGCGGGGAAGTGGTGAGATTGGGACGTTATGCTCATCAAAAGCGGTGGTGAGACACAGCCTGGAGATCACGAAAACCGAGACTCTGGTGAGTCGCTTTATCACCGAAGTGAGCGGCGGTGAAAGCAAAGCGTCATTATGGCCAGAACCCTTTACCCAACAGACTCCGATAGTGCTCCTGGATGGAGCTTCCTCAACGATGGATATCAGCCGAAAACTTGAAATATCTCGGTTGCTCGAACGAATGAACCGCGAAGAAAACCTGACAATTCTCGCCGCCTTGCATGATGTGAATCTCGCCGTATTCTTTTGCCGCAGGCTGATCCTTCTCAAAGACGGTCATATCGCAGATGACGGTGATACGGACGAAGTATTGACTGAAATAAACCTTAAGGAAGTGTATCGGGCTGAGGCAGTCATACGGGAGGTTGAGAGCATAGGGAAGCGGCAGGTGGCCTTTCTTCCCTGATTCGAAAGCCGGGATGAGAGTATTCCCTGACGGGTATTTCCGTCTCCGAGAAATCGCGACCTTCACACAGGTGTTTTATGAAGGACTCTGGAACGAGCCATGTGAGTGAAAGCATGGACTTCTCCGGTGCAGATGAAGCGATCTCAGTTGGTCTTGCCCTGAGGCGTTACACGACCAGGAAGCAACAGATAGCTTCGGAAATTCGCCGCCTGATGAATCTGTCAAAAGGCTCCTTCCGAGAGAAGTGGAACGAGGACCTCCACCAGCTCATGGTGAAACTGGCCGAAGACCGTTTCGTGCTCTCGGTGGCCGGGCAGTTTAACCGCGGCAAGAGTTCCTTGATGAACGCAATCATAGGACGCGATGTCTTGCCGACCGGCGTGTTGCCAGTGACGTCGGTTGTGACGATCCTCAAATATGGCACGGTGGACAGGTTGCTGGTTCATCTGGACGGGCGTCGACTTCCTCTTGAGGTACCGCTTTTGACTCTTGCACAGTATGTGACTCAAGAGGCTAATCCCGGCAACGAGAAAAAGGTTCTTCGCGCCGTGGTGGAAACTCCCTCACCTCTTCTGCGCAGGGGGATCGAGTTCGTGGATACTCCGGGTGTCGGTTCTGCTGTCGACTCCAACACTCTGACGACGTTGGAGTTCCTGCCCCAGAGTGATGCGGTCATTTTTGTCATGAGCGCGGAGGCTCCCTGCACCAACGCTGAGTGCGAGTTCTTGGACCGTGTTCGATCTCACGTCAGGAAGATATTCTTCGTGCTAAACAAGATCGACCTTCTTTGTGAACAGGAAAAAGAGAGTGTAGTGCAATCCGTGGAAAGAACTCTTCGCAACCGACTGCATGATGAAAGCATCCGTATCTTCCCCGTGTCTTCGCTGAAGAGTCTCAGAACCTCATCGGACGTGGACTCCCCGGGGCGCGGCGACGGGGGTTTGAGAGAGCTGGAAGGCACGCTCTCGGCCTTCATCACTGGAGACAAGGCAGAAGTTTTTCTGACGTCCGTTTTGGACAGATCGCTCATCTTCGTGAAGTGGATGATGGGCGAGACATGGGCGGAAAAGACTACTTCACGCACCCAACCGGACGGTTCCGAAGGACCGTCAGCCCAGTTGAAAGAACAGCTGAACCGGATGCACATCGAACGCAAACGCCTCTTCCAAGAGTTCCGAAATCACATCCACGAATGGCTCGAGATGAGTGTGTCCAAGGAAGTGAGAGCGTTCTTGGGTGATGAGATTCATGCGCTCCTGGAGAATATGACGCAACTGATGCAGGCTTCCAGGTGGGAATCGTCTCATCGTCTCGTCCGACACTTTACTCGGCAAGTAATCGATCATTTTCGCGAGAACCTCATCCCTCTTGTCGAAATCCATACGGAACGTCTTAATGAAGAGCTGCACGAAATGATCAGGCGACAATGCCTGATCTTTGCGGGTCATATCGAGAAAGTACGGCTGGCATGCGGGGACTTTCCGAGGACTGAAGATCCAGGGAAAGCGGCAGGTGAACGTGAATATGAATGTCCCGTTCATTGCATTCCGGTACCCCCCAATCTCTCTATTGGAGACTGGAGTCCGCAGATACCCTTGTGGCAGAGGGTTCTTCCCGTCCGAGCAGCAGGGAAAGGGTTGAGAAGGGGCCTCAGCAGGAGCCTTATCGAATATGTCGAGGGTTATGAAAATCGCTTTCTGGAAGTCTTCGTTTCAAATGTGAACGACATCCTGAGATCCGTCCAAGACTGGGTCTACAGTCAGGTAACGTTGTTTGAATCTCGGACTCTCAACTCGATAGAAAGTGAACCCGATCGGGATCCCGAGAAGGTCCGGGAGGATAGAATAACGGATGTGGATGCAAAGATTGCGAAGCTGAAGGATTCTGAAATCAGATTGAGGAATCTCCGCAGAGATATCCTTGGCTTGCACCAGCCGGAAGATGGCCGCGAACATCTGTTACTGGATCCGGTCAGGCAGGAGAGGGAATTGGCTGATGTTGGTTTGGAGCTCATCACGCTGGAAGGCAACAGAATTATTCAGGATCTTCGACGTAGAGGATGCTCGGCGTGCAACCGCGTCAGCGAAGCTGTCATGGATTATCTTGCGTCTTGGCAGCATGCACTTGTTTCGGATGAAAACGCGCGCCTGCGTCACGCCGCTGATCACGGTTTTTGTCCGTTGCATACATGGCAATTGTACGCCATGACCAGCCCTCACTGTATATGCGTGGGATATCCGAAACTGATGGAACACCTATCGAAAGAGCTGGTTCGAATCTCCCGGGTTCTCCCGGATGAGCCGGATGCTGTTCTCTCGCTTGTCCCCGATGGGAAGACCTGCCGAATCTGTCGTCATGTCAAAGAAATGGAAATAAATTATCTTAATGCCCTTTCGGGGATTCTTGATGACTGTCATGGGAAGCAGGTTTATTCGGTGTCCGACGGGTTGTGCCTGAAACACCTTGGCATGATTCTAGCGATGAAGCCTTCCGACGATGTCAAGCGGTTCTTGGTGGCTGAAGCATCCCGGTGTCTTTCGGAGATCGCCGAGGATATGCAAAACAGTTCCCTGAAATACGATGCCCTGCGTCGAGACCTGCGAAACGAGCACGAGGAAAACGCGCACCTGCGGGGTATTGTCCGAATTGTGGGTTCAAGGGCGGTGAGCATGCCGTGGAGGATGGAGGAGGGATAGTTCTTCTTTTCGCGCATGCGCCTGGTCGACGTCTCCTCGGCCGTCCCCATCATCGCCCGCATGGTTCGAGAGGTGCCCCGAATCAGGCCTTTATGTTCGTTCGTATCGATTCGCTATCCTCAACAAAGCTCTCAGTCGAAGATCTACCGAGCGGATGTCTTCCGGCTGCTTCATTCGACTGGAGATTTCCGCTGCGATGAGTTCGGCAGCTTCATCCTGCAGCGCAACGAGAGTATCCTCGACTCCTTCCTGAAGATACCATGAGACACGGGAGACGAGTTCGATCAGTCTCGAAGCCATCAGATCCCTGTCCTCTTTCGAAGCGAACTCTGTTCCCAACCCCGCAATACCTGCCGCGATTTCATCATCCGGATCGCGTATCAGGGCTCTCAGTCTCCGCCAATGTTCGGCTGAAATCCCGATTCGTTTCAAGATCCGGACCGCACTTCTACGACGTCCGAGGCTGGAAGGGCTTTCCAGTGTCGAGTGGGGGGAGAAAGCCACCCTGGCGGCGGAAACCGACAGCGCGTCGCAAGCGATTCCGCCCAGCTTCATGAATGCGTCCTCCGCGGCGGGACGGTAGAAATCGTCTTCGATGGCACGCTCGAAATACTGCATGCTGTCCGCGCGCATGTATTCTGCCAGGGCATCGATAAGGCCGATCAACATGCGCCGTTCAGAAAGGTTCAGGAGCAGCCGATACATTTCTTCACTGGGCCAGGTGGACAGGAAACGGGCGGCTGAACTCTTCACCGCCTCTTCCCCAAAACGATCTTCGGGGTCGTCAATCTCTCTTTCCTGAAGCAGGTACGCGATCAGGATCTCCTTGGCGCCCAGGCGTGCCAGTGCTTCCACCGCGTGAAGTCGAGGCTGGAATATCTTGGACGGTTTTCCTTCCATGAGGAAAGCCTGCAAGACTTCAACGGCAGGCGCCCCGAGTTCGACCAGGCTGTCGACTGCCTTTTCGATCCTGTACAGAGAGCACAGCTCTTCAATAAGGTATCGAGCTTTCTCTATTCGCTCACTACAGTTCTTCATAAAACGCGTACTCCGACAGTTGTCGCTCAAAAGTGAAATACACCCGCAACAACGTCATTTGGCATCACAACGTTGTGATGCCATCGATTTTTTGCGTGAAAAGCACCGGAGGTAATCATTGATGAGAAAATGCCGGATGAACCCCTTTTACTCCTTATCGGGTGTCCAAGGAAATCGGAGACCCGATCACTTCCCGCCGGAAGTTACTCGTTCAGGGACTGCCTGGCGTCTGCCGGGATCCAGCGGTTCAAGATGTCGCGAACCATGCCGTACGGTTCCTGCACATGATGCAGGATATCCGTCACGCAAGCGTCCAGCTGCCCGTTTTCCTCCAGTTTTCTCCTGATCAGTCGAAACAGTTCGTTATGGATCATCCTCAGAAGGGATCTCTGTATGCGATCTCTTCTCCTTTCCACGATTCTGCCGGTATTTTCCAGAAAATCCCCGTGATGGATGATGGCTTTCCACAGGTCATCGATGCCTGTGTCATCCACTGCCGCCGTCTTGACCACGCATGCAGTCCAGTCGTTTCTCCTTATATTGCGGTCCTGCTCTATCCGCACGCATATTTCGGCGTGGAGCTGGTCCGTTCCCTGACGATCAGCCTTATTTAACACATAGATGTCAGCAATCTCCATGATGCCCGCCTTCATGGTCTGTATGGCGTCACCCAGGCCGGGGGCGAGTACGAGACATACGGTGTCCGCGATGTCCATGATATCGAGTTCGTCCTGGCCGACTCCGACGGTCTCGATGATGATCACGTCCTTGCCGGAGGCGTCCAGGATCTTGACCACGTCTGCCGTAGCATTTGCGGTGCCTCCGAGGCAGCCGCGTGTCGCCATGCTCCTGATGTACACTCCGGGATCCACGTTGTGCTGGCTCATGCGTATCCTGTCCCCCAGCAGCGCACCTCCGGAGAAGGGGCTGGATGGGTCAATCGCAACAATGCCGACTGTAAGTCCTTTTTGGCGGATTTTGTGAGTCAGGCGATCGGTAAGAGTGCTCTTCCCGACCCCGTGGGCTCCGGTGATACCGATGATCCGGGCTCCACCCGTGTGAGGATGGAGCCTTTCCATAAAGGGGCCTGCCCTTTGGTCTTCATCTTCCAGCCATGTAATCAGGCGGGCAACCGCTGCATCCGAGCCTTCCAGAATTTCTTTCACATAATCTCTTTCCATGTCTCGGTCCTTCCTTCCTGATGCCCGAACCTGCTCATGATCATTGCTGGGCAATTCCTGATGAGCAGATGCTTCTTTCTTTGTTACTTAACGACCAGGACCGGTTTTTCACTGTATTCGACAACCCTCTGTGAGACACTTCCCCACAGGATTCCTTCAATAAACCCCCTTCCATGTGACCCCATGACAATAAGTGAAACGTCCTCTTCGGAAGCTGTTTCCAGGATCACTTTCGTCGGTTTTCCCTGTATTACGCGAGTCTTCACTCGAAAACCCTCCTCGGCGAATTCCCGCTTCATGACCTCCAGCTTTTCCTTGTTCCTTTCCACCAGGTCTTGCCGAGTCTTTTCCCATAACGACCTGGGCACATCATCGTACGGCAGATCCTCTACGATGTGCAGCAGGACCAGTTCTGAAGCGCCTGCCTTATGCAGCAGCCGGATTGTTTGCCTTGCACGTTCCGCGCAGGCCGACCAGTCTGTCGGGTAAAGAATCCTGCTGAACATATCGACACAAAAATGTTCGCACACCTCTCCTTCAATTTCCTGGAGAGTATGGTACTTGGCCACCAGCACCGGGACCTTCGATTTGCGAATGATCCTGTCCGTTGTCGAACCGACGAAGAGTTCCCCCAGTATGTCCCTTTTCTGCCTGCCGGCTATGATGAGTGTGGAGTCAGTGTCTGTGGCGGCTTTCATGATTTCGGGAATGAGCTGCCCGATGGTAACTCGAGTCCTTACCCTGATGCCTCGAGAGAGAAGATACTCGGCAAAGGATTCAAGCTGCCTTGCCGCAGCTTCGCGCAGAGTCTCGACCTTGACTCGAGCAGGTTCCAGTATGTCGGGATATCCTTTGTCAAACGTGGCATAGGGTCCATCGGTTTCGATCACGTGCAGCAGGATGATTTCCTCGAGCCCCGAAGGCTTCAAACAGCTGACCGCGTGAAGAATCGGCATCGAGAATTCTTCAAATGCTGTCGGGTAGAGTATCCTTTTAAACATGGTTTCCCCCTAGTGGACTTTGAGCAGAAAGGAAAAGACATGGTACAGGAGAAAGGAGACAATCCCCGCAAGGATCGGCGTGAAGAACCAGGAAATTACGATCTCTTTCAAGGCCTTGAGGTCAAGGGTCTTGAGGCCTCGGGCTCCTCCCGCTCCTGCAACTCCTCCGATAAGCGCCTGATTCATAGAAGTCGGGTAACCCAGAAAGGCAGCCGTATGAGCGGTGACACTCTGAGCCACCTTCGCCCCGACTCCCATGCTGAGATCCAGGTGCACAATGCCTTTGCCCACTTTTTCAAGAATGGGGCGTCCCCAGGTGAGTGCGCCGACGGCCATGACGATTCCGCCCACAAACCCCGCTTTCATGGGTGTCAGGATCTTCAGCCCGAAGAAGACTCCGACGGCGTTGCCGGTATTGTTCGCTCCCAGGGTGTATGCAGCATAGCAGCATGCCGCGACAAGCGCATAGCCGAGTATTCTGCTCGATTTTTCCGATCTTCCCTTCATTACCTTATCGGTGAGACGAGTGAAGAGAAATCCCAGCAGGGCACTCATGATGGGGGTACCTATCCAGGTGACAAAGAGGAAGACGATGGTGGTGGTCCAGAAAACGGGGGCACCCATGGCGAGGGCGGAACCGACAACAGAAAAGCACGCGAGCTGTGAAGTGGAAACGGGCCACTTCATCCATGTGTTGCCGGCCGTGACCAGGGCGGCGGTGAACATCATGACCATAGCGCCCAGAGGCGTCATGTCCTCGCCCCGTATAATCCCTGTTCCAACGGTCTTGACAACGTTGTGACTCTCAAAAGTGGCCCCCAGGACAACGAATACGGCAATCAGAATAGTTGCCGTCAAGGGACTCTTGATCACCCCGGACCCGTAGGCCATGCCCATCGTGGCTCCCGTATAGTGAGACCCTATGGTCCAGCCGAAGAACAGGCCCGAAAGTACCATCCCGACCAAAAGAAAATTCTCCATTCCATGCTCCTTCCGTTCGAATGATCCAAAGATAGTTACCGCTTTTGAATAAGGATTACATTTTGATCCTGAAAAATCAAGAAAATAAATGTAATAGATATTACATCATAATCACAGAAACTAGGGACAGTTTAAAGGAAACAACGGATGGGGATAAGTGACATAATAAATTGGATTTATTATATAAATTGCGTAGATGGGACGATATGCAGGGTAAACTGTCAGTCATGAAGAAGCAGGATTTAAGAGTATACTGGCACCAGCTTTGACTTCCCCTTCTGTTCCAGGTTCATCCGGCAAACGCGTACCCGGACAGTTGTCGCACAAGGGTGGAATGCACCTGCAACATTCGAGGGAATGACCTCCCGATGCCATCGACCTTTTTGGCCAATGGCACCGGATGCGTGAAAAGCACCGGAGGTAGTCGTTTTCCGGATGAACCTCCATTTCATGGTGCAATCAGGGAGACCACCTTTCACAGGCCAGTCTATGCGCTGATGCATACCGCTGAAGGCAAGCCGCCAAGTCCCGGGCTGGATGATACTCATCGGGATCAAAAGGGACATCCACAAAAAGCGCACAGCGGTTCCGCACGCATTCCACCCGCAATCGACTTTCTGACTCTCCCCACGTTTGTCCGTCGATGATCGTTGCAGACCTGACGATTTCAAGGGGAATACAGGAGATATTTACAGCAAAGTTCAGCATGCCGTGCCTCAGCGGTGGTTCGGTCACGGCGAACAATATGCCACGGTTTGTCAGCGCCATCGCTCCCGCCGGGCGCAGGCAGACCGGAGTCCGTCGGAATCGCCGCTTTTTCATGATCCAGGTTTCCGTTGAGGAAATCCATCGACAAGGGCTTTCCCCGGCGAGGATCAGTGCTTCGATTCCCTTTCTTGCTTCGACCGGGATGTTGTTCCAGCGGTCGGCCTTCCGCAAGTTGCTGTCTGGGGCCGATGGAGGAAGGTGGTGTGCGAGGCTGCGATAGCTCCGGGCAGCCTGGCAGAACAGGTCCCTTCCCGTGGTTGATTTGTAGAGAATGCAGATGGAATCCGGGTTTTTCTCTGTTGAGAAACGGATTACGAACCAGCCTTGCAGCAGGGCATTGCCCGACTCTACAGCAAGTACGGAATGGAAGGGAATGGAGTGAACCGTGGGGATGCCATCCCGCGTATGATGGTTTCTGGAGATGATGAACCTGCGGTCCGTGACGGCAAGGGCGTGTGAAGCGGGGTGCGAGGTGATGCCGAAATGAGCCCTTTCGCCTTCCCACATCGGGGAATAGAGAAGGTAAAGCAGTCTTTCATCGGATCCCATGGCTGCTTCAATGAGTTCGCCGTGGGATCCGAAGAGTTCACGGGGGTGGGCCGCTCTGAAAACAAAGGATTCCCTGCCGCTGGACGGCCATATTCGGTCTTTCATAGTGCAAGCCCTGGGAGGAGGCTGTCGAGTGCTAGCGAACCACGACCACGCTGCACTGCGCGTAGTTCATGACTCGCCTTGCGATGGAGCCCAACCGCCATCTCTGGAGGAAGCTGCCTCCGCCCCTGTGACCCATGACGATCATGTCCGCGTCTTCCTCGTTGGCGAGGAGCACGATCTGCTCGGCGGGGTGACCGATTCTCACTTCGAAACGAGGTGATATCCCGAGGGAAGCCGCTCTTTCCAGCAGTCCGCCTGCCTGCTTCGCATAGTATTCCGAGGCCGCTTCGAGTACTGCTCCCATTTCGACAGCTATCGGAGGTTCGGGGGGGCGTGCGACGGAGATGACGAGCACCTGTGCGGAATACTTGGAAGCGATGTCGAGGGCCAGTGTGAAGGCCTTGTCGGATTCTTCGGAACCGTCAAAAGCAACGAGTATTTTCTTGATCATGGCCGGTCTCCATGAGGTGTCGGCGTGGCGGAGTTTTTGCCATGCCTGTTCAAAGTTGGGTTCGCCTTCTCTTCGGGTGCCTTCATCAGCAGGTGCCGCGGCAGGTAATAGGCGTTCGCGATGATCGTGGGGACCACGGCGCTGGCAATTACAGCAGCAACCAGGAGGGAGTACTGGGTTCTGTCTATGATGTTGTTGGATAAGCCGAACAGCGCGGAGATACTTCCAAAGGTCAGGCCGGTCGACATCAGCAAGGTTGTGTACATTCCTTCTTTGCCGGGACTCTTGAAAACCAGCGTCGCGGGGTAAACCGCGGCGAATTTTGCGACCATCTTGCCCAGGAGCAGCACGGGAAAAGTAACAGGCGCGCCGATCAACGCCGGAACGGATACGTACGAACCGGCTCTTATGAAGTAGAAAGGAGTCAGGAGCCCGAAAGTGACGGTTCTCAGCCTGCGGATGAGCACATGATCTTTTCCGACGCTTCCGGCAAGCACCATTCCGATGATATAAGCGGGCAGGACAGGCTCGCTTCCGGCCCAGGCCGCCAAAGCGCCCATGCTGAAGAGGAGCAGGAGCAGGAACTTGGCCTCGGTTTCCGACGGCCTTCCACCGTAGCGCCTGAAAAACCCGGGAGTGACATAAGGGAGAGCGATGAAGACGACTACGCTCACCGCGAGAAAAACGACTGTTCTTATTGTGAAGGGAGAAAAGATCAGGCCCAGAGCGAGAACGGTCCCCAGGTCGGTAATGAAGCAGGCAGCCAGGATGGTTTTCCCGTAGGTGGTTGTGTTCAGGCGGAATTCGAGCATGACGGCATAGACCACTGCCACAGATGTGGTGGACAGAGCCACACCGGCCAGCCAGCTCGCCCGTGGATCCCAGCCGAGGACGTAATAGGCGATGGCGGCACATCCAAGAAACGGAGAAAGGAAGCTTGCCAGGCCGATCACGGTGGTTTCCTTCCATTTCATCTTGAAGATATCGGGGTTCAGTTCCGCGCCGGCAAGAAAAGTCAGCATTAGGGCTCCCGTTCCGGCAAGGAACTTGACCCAGGGTTCATCCAGCCCGACAAGTGCACCTCCCACGAGTATGCCGAGAAAAAGCTGTGCAGCGGTGCCCACGACGATTTCGGAAAGAGCGGTTGCAATCCTGAACCAGATGGATATCAGGGTTGCAGTCAATGCAAGCGCAAGCCATACGGCTGCTGGAAACCATGTTTCCATCTTCTTTCGACTCCCTTTTCAACCGACTCGACCTGTATAAGACCCGGCAGGGTGCATCGGGCGCCGCATGTTCGCTGAAGACGATCTCGACAGCCTTTCTTTTGATACTCCGAAGTTCAGTCCATGGTTCGCATTGGAAGGCAGTCGGCAGCAAACAGGAAAAAGCCGCGAAGAAGAGGGAATCCGCGTTCACTTCCGTGTGAGGGTATGCTCCAGGCATTGAATCAACGACGATGCAAATGGACACTGGTCTTGATGGTTGAAAGCATGAATGTTCGACCAAGAAAAAAGCCCCACCGGAACCATTTCCGGAGGAGCTCTCGACTCCGACACCAGGGAATACTCCTACGCCGGGCCTCGGGCCCCAGTAGGAGTCATCAACCCTGCCGGGTATTTCCCGGTGGACTCCATCACCGCGAGTTGTGTGGGTGCCTGCAGTGTACCAGACAGCGGCGTATTTAGCACAGCCTGGTATCCGGTTCAATGATTATTCCGACTCCTTGCACAGTGACTCGAAACCCCGCCGGATGTTCGGCAAAGATCGAGCATCCTCGAGAGTACCCTCCTCCATCAAGGCCCGGGAGTATGCTCGGAGGCGTCGCACGTTTCAACATGCATCACTGACTGGTCCCATGGCCCGGTGTATAATTCGATGGCGCCTTGTGTGCTCTTCCGTGTCGGGCGGAAGCATTGTCCGTGCATGAGGATGGAGTCTTTCGAATGGGTACGACTCGAGGTTACAAAACCCCCTGTCTCCCAAAACGTCGCTCGGATAAGCAGAAAAGATCGAGAATCTTTATCGCATAGCTGTGCGGCTCCGGTTGACTGCATGGACTGAAAGAGTGTATATAGCAGGCGGTGATGGAGTCCACCGAATGTCGCCTGCATGGCTGATGACTCCTATCCGGGTAATATAACCTGAGGGTAGGAGTGCGACGGCGCGCAGGTCGAGCTCCTGCCGGGAGAGGAGGAGCACTTTTATGGGCCACGTCACCCGAAATACCCATTCGCGCCCCATTCCGGGGACATCCCAACCGACTGCTTCTGGACACCGGATTCGTCGATCGGTGTCATCCTTCTTGCCTTTCTCCAAGAGCTCTCATCAGCCTGCGTCCGTTATGAAACCGTCAACTGTTCAAGAGGCGGACGGCGGCGAACGATCTGTCATGATGTTCTTCAATCCGATGGGACTCCGCCTCCCCTTATGTTCCCTTGCGGGATTTCGACTGATCGGCATATTCATACTGAATGTGAGGTGTTCTCAATGACCTTCCAAAGCATACTGTTCGGAAAAAACATTGACAAATTGCGAAAAAATTCACCCGAAGCACCACCCTTTTTTG
>Ga0334886_1000497_pt1 | contig 60475 bp, 66 predicted proteins | sample GraSluR1_MG_9_FD_207232 | JGI IMG/M metagenome (GOLD analysis project Ga0334886, IMG submission 207232) | Sludge microbial communities from methane-producing bioreactor in Wageningen University, Netherlands - Granular Sludge_27_06-R1 | ecosystem: Engineered > Bioreactor > Anaerobic >... | reverse complement strand
AATCAGAGCCGAAGGAATCGTAGAATTAGTTAAAAATATTCTGGAGTATTTTAACCTGCCAATACCGGATGGCGGACTGCTTCATCTGATAAGGGAGATGGGAATCAAAACTTAGAAAGTAGAGTTATTTATCCTGATCCTCTTTTATGCTGGGTGATACTTTTATGCCTGGTGGCAAGATGAGATGGTTTTGCATTCTGCTTCTGACTTCGATCCTGGCAATGGCTCCCGCCGCTGAAGCTCTGGAGATCATGGGGGGGGATGTCGTCAACATAGACTCCCCGATAGCCGACGACCTATTCGCCGGCGGCAACACCGTGAACATCAACGCTCCTGTCGATAGCGCCTTCATCGCCGGGGGGAACGTCTTCGTAAACGCCCCCATAAAAGGCGACCTGGTCGTCGCCGGAGGGGTGATCGAGCTGAACTCCGATGTCGGCGGAAAGGTCGTGGCCGCAGGTGGCACCATAAACCTCCGGGGCGACGTTGAGAGGAACGTGGTGATGGCAGGAGGCCAGGTAAGGGTCCACCCAGCCTCGGAGATTGGAAGGGATGCAGCATTATCCGGAAGCGATGTCTATAATGCCGGAACGGTCCGGGGGACCCTCTGGGTCAGCGCCAGAAGCTTCGAGAACCCCGGCTCCGCGGGCGCCGTAAAGTTCCAGAGGTGGCAGGAGGGAGCTATTGAAGGCGAGTCGAAGGCCGTCATATCGACCTTCAGCCTCCTCATGATCCTGGGCTTTTTGATCGTCGGCCTTTTGGCCCTTCGGCTGTCGCCGGGCAGCGTTTCGGTCGTCGATCGGAAGATCAGGGAGTCTGCGCCGGTGAGGGCCCTTCTGGGCTTCGTGCTGATCGTCGCTTCATCGATCCTCATCGTCATCTCGATCTTGACCGTCGTCGGCCTTCCCCTGGGCTTCCTCCTACTGGCGCTCTTCGTCGCAGCCCTTATCCTCGCAGACGTATTCGTCTCCTACAGCCTCGGCAGATGGGCTCTCTCGACCCTGAACCAGGATAGGACCGATCTCACAGCCTTCGTCCTGGGCTACACAATCCTGAGCGTCCTCTTCCTTCTGCCCTATGCAGGACCCGTAATAAAGCTGATATCCGTCAGCCTCGGTTTCGGAGGGATCGTCGCCGCCCTCGACGAAAGTCGAAGGAGGGTTTGAAGGGGAAGTAGAGGATCGAAGGTCGTCGCGGAGACGAGACGGCTTTGGAGGCGGATGTCGGCTCATCTAGAGGGGGATCCCAGAACTGAGGTCTGGGTTACGACTTCGGAAAGGCGGCTACGGACTATGCTGACTTTTCCACCAATATTTATGATATAATATCACTTTTTATAATATATTTAATAAAATGGTCCCTGTGTCCCATTTTTCGAGAGCTATTTTGAGTTCACTATGAAAAAATCCATATACCAATAGGCTGCTAGATTCAAGAACAAAGAAGCCCAGGTGATGGACGTGAAGTCGATTATAGATGAGGCTCTTAACAGATCTGAGCTCGAGGGTCGCCGAGCTCCTCCGTCAAGGGCCATGGAACGCGACGAAGATCTGGAGGGCCTGAGATCTCCGTCGAGGGCCATGGAGAACGACGAGGATCTGGTGGCGGTTCTGGAGCAGCTGACGACGGTTATAAAGGTAGTAGGCTGTGGAGGGGGCGGGTCCAACACCATCGAGCGGCTGGCCGAGACCGGGGTCGAGGGGGCGCAGCTCCTTGCCATGAACACCGACGCTCAGCACCTCCTCCACGTAAACGCGGACCGTCGCCTCCTGATCGGGCGCCGGACCACCCGGGGCCTTGGGGCGGGAAGCCTCCCCTCCATCGGGGAGGAGGCTGCGAGAGAGAGCATCGATGATATCAGGGCCGCCCTGGAGGGGGCGGATATGATCTTCATAACCTGCGGCCTCGGGGGCGGGACGGGTACTGGAGCCGCTCCCGTGGTGGCGGAGGTGGCAAGAGAGATGGGGGCCCTCACCATCTCCGTGGTGACCCTCCCCTTCGCCGCAGAGGGGGCGATCAGGATGGCCAATGCCGATGCCGGGTTGAAACGGCTCCGAGAGGTCTCCGACACCGCCATCGTCGTTCCCAACGATCGGCTGCTGGAAGTCGTCCCGGATCTGCCCCTCCAGGCCGCCTTCAAGGTGGCGGACGAGGTGCTGATGCGTTCGGTGAAGGGCATTGCGGAGCTTATAACGAGGCCTGGGCTGATAAATCTGGACTTTGCAGACGTCAGGACTATAATGTCCAACGGCGGCGTCGCCATGATCGGCCTGGGGGAGGCGGAAGGCGAGATGAAGAGCAAAGACTCGGTGATCAAAGCCCTCCGTAGCCCCCTTCTGGACGTGGACATATCGGGGGCGACGTCGGCGCTGGTCAACGTGGTGGGCGGGTCCAGCATGACGATATCCGATGCCGAGACGGTGGTGGAAGAGGTCTATGAAAGGATCAACTCAGAAGCTCGTATCATCTGGGGTGCCCAGATCGACCCCGCCCTCGACAACGGGATAAGGACGATGCTGGTGGTGACCGGGGTATCTTCCCCCCAGATCCTGGGCAAAGAGGACCTCAAAGCGGGCCGGGTCGTATCCAAGCACGGCATAGACTTCGTCAGGAGAAGGCGGACGGATATCTGACCCGTCGAGCGGCAGCTGGGATGAAAGTGCGAGACCCCTCAAGTCCTTGGAATATAAATCGATCGGGAGGTCAACGGGCTATATCATCATGACCTCGGAATGGTGGGCTTCGGCCGGGGTCCCATCCTTATTCTGAGATGTATAGCCGCTTCCTCTGGACGGACTTTTGGAGGCGCCGTCGTCTACGCAGATCTCTACCTTCTGCATGTAGAGGAGAGTCTGGCCGACGCAGGGCATCTCTTTGAGGTAATCGGGATGGATGTAAACGGTTTTGAGCTTGTGACAGGCCTGGAGCATCCTATAAATGTCGCGGTTTGATGGCACAAAGGCTATTATGAGTTCCTCGTCGCAGGGTGCAAGCCGCATCAGGTCGAACTCCGAATTCAAGGTTCGCGCCATCTCCATACCACCTGAGATTCCCTTTACTCCAGAAAGCCCTCGCGAAGCTCCGGTGCCTAACTTCCGAATCTCTTTGATTTTATACTATGAACAACTAGTCTCTCATATATGAACTTATTGATTCAAAATAACTGCGGATTGATGGGCGAGATATTTTCTTATCATGAAATAGGCCTAGCGCCCTTCGCGATGGAAGGGTTTGGCACTGCATCCTCAATCGCTGAAGATCCCCATACACCTCTCCCGGTCCTGTGAGATGAATGGGCGAACCTTTAAGATCTGAATGATAACATGTACCATGTCAATCGATGGAATTATAAAGCATCGAGATAGCTTGCTAAATATTGTTATGGGTGCTACGATTGGGTGTGAAATTATGGTGACAGAGAAGGTGAAGAAGGAGCTTGAGATGCTTAAAAGGCACCTCATAATCCTGAAATACGTGGTGGAGAACGAGCCGATCGGCATCCTGAAGCTCGCCGAAGAGACGGGGATACCGAGCCACAAAGTCCGATACTCTCTGCGGGTGCTGGAGCAGGAGGGGCTCATCGCCGCCTCGGCGCCGGGAGCGGTCACCACGGAGCGTACCGGGTCGTTTATCGAAGATCTGGACCATGCCATAGACCAGCTTCGGGATATGATCGACGGGCTTAAAGAACTGAAGGTCGAAGGGTAGCATCCGATGCTCCCATATATAGAGGTCGCCAGAGCTCTGGAGGCGGTCAGAAGAGAGGAACGGAGGGACGATAAGGCAGAAGCTGTGGCATCTCTTCTCAGGAGCATGCTCCCGGAGATGCTCCGACCGACGGCTAGACTTCTATCGGGCCGGCTTTGGCCTCCCTGGGAATCGCGGGAGATGGGGATCGGCCCTGAGATCCTGGGAGAGGTCATCGGAGAGCTATCTGGCCGGGGCAGATCTGCAGAATCGGAAGGGTCTGACCTGGGAGATTTGGCTTTTATGATGGTTCAGAGGCGGTCCCAGCAGACCCTCACCTCTTCCTCGACGGACGCGCTCCATGTCTATGACTCCCTCCGCCAGATATCAGATCAGAGGGGGCTGGGTTCCCTTTCCAGGAAGAAGTCCATCCTTAAGGGCCTTCTTCTGAACGCCACCCCTCTGGAGGCCAAGTACATAGCCAGGACCGTTCTGGGGAGGATGATGGTGGGGCTGGGCCCGTCTCTGATGGCTGATGCCATCGGAAAGGCCTTCTCTGTCGAGGCTGCTCAGGTTGAGAGGGCGTACGCCCTTCTCCCGGATTTCGGCATCGTCGCCCTCAGCGCCTATAGAGGGGAGATATTCGAGGTGAAGCTGGCACCCCCAAATCCTGCAAGGTTCATGCTCTTTGGGCAGGATCGGGGGGAGGATTTTCCTATAAGCACGGTGGAGAAGGCGGCTTACCTAGTCAGGTACGGCGGTCTCAGGGTCCAGGTCCACAAGTTGAACGACCAGGTATTCATTTATACGAGCCAGCTTCGAAGCGTCACTTCGCCCCTCGACGACCTGGCAGAAGAGGTGATGAGGATAAAGGGGAACTTCATCATGGAGGGGGAGTTTCTCCTGGTTCATAGGGGTGGGATATCACCCCGGTCGGATATGGTGGGGAGGATCAACCTCAAAGGCAGGCCAAAGGATCTGGCGACCCCCTCCTTTGCGGCATCGGATCTCCTATACCTGGACGGTCGGGAGCTGATCGATGAAGGGTACGCAGAACGTCGGAGGCTTTTGAGCCGGGGGCTTAAAGGGGTGGCTGGCGAGCCTCTATCTTCAAAAGTATTTCTGGCGGAGGAGAAGGTCTCTTGCGATCCCGACGAGGTTATGGAGCTCCTCCGATGGTCTTTAGATCGGGGTTTCGGAGGGCTGATAATGCGCCATCCGGACGGACGTTACACCCCGGGTTCCAGGAGCAGGGGAGATGTGTTGATATCTCATATCCACGGCACAATCTCCGGCCCAAAGGGCTGATCCCGCATCGTCCTGGGGCCGCCTTCAGGAGATTGATCCTGATGAGACCTCAAAGATGGGCGCGTCATCTATTGACGGTTTTCATCAAGAATGGTCATGTGGTCTTCGTTTGCATTTCGAAATAAAAGTCCACCGCCGCTTTTTTTCGGGCGATACCGCCAAGAAAGTCTATATATGTGAAGGATCCTCAGTTCCTTGAGAGCCGGTCAAGAGGGCGGTTCTTGCCAGAGGGGAGAATATTTAAGCTCAGTATGTGAATATGTTTAGAGAGGTATCGGAGGAAGGATTAGATGACCAGAGGATTTTTGGCGGTTTCGGCGGCGCTTCTGGTGGCCGCCATAATGATATCGCCAGCTATGGCATATACCGTTTGCAGTTCGGCAAATCCATCATACACTATAGGCTCGGGAAGTCCCTATCAGTACACTATGGGGTCCGGGGGCCTTCAGGCCTATACCATAGGCTCGGGAAGTCCCTATCAGTACACAGCGGGGTCTGGGGGCCTTCAGGCCTATACCATAGGCTCGGGAAGTCCCTACCAGTACACGATGGGGTCAGCCGCCTTCCAGGGCTATTCCATCGGGATGGGCGCCCCAGCATCGAGCCTAGGATGTGACGTTCCCGTTCCATCTGTCACGGTACCTGCAGTAGAGAGGCCCGTGACCGTTGAGCCAGTGGTCGAGGAGCCAGTGGTCGATGAGCCAGTGGTCGATGAGCCAGTGGTCGATGAGCCAGTGGTCGATGAGCCAGTGGTCGATGAGCCGGTGGTTGAGGAGCCCGCTCTCATGAACATCGTCGAGACGGCGATAGATGCAGGCAACTTCAACACCCTGGTGGCGGCGGTCGAGGCCGCAGGTCTCGCTGAAGTCCTCAGCGGCGACGGACCCTTCACCGTCTTTGCCCCCACCGACGATGCCTTTGCAAGATTAGAGGGACTTGACGAGATCGACAACGAGACCCTGGCAGAGATCCTCAAGTACCACGTCGCAGCCGGCGCCATCATGGCCTCAGACGTCGTGAACATGACGGCTATACCCACCCTCCAGGGCGGAAACCTCACCGTTGAGGTAACCGAAGAGGGCGTGACGGTGGACGGCGCCAACGTGACGGCGACAGATATCGTCTGCAGCAACGGCGTCATCCACGTCATCGACTCGGTCCTGATCTTGCCAGAAGAGGCGGAAGTCGCGGCCCCCGTTGAGACGATCGGCGACACCCTCGCCGACATCGTACCCCCAGAGATGGACGAAGGCGCCCTTGGTGACATAGTCATACCCGAGATGGACGAAGGCACCCTTGGTGACATAGTCATACCCGAGATGGACGAAGGCACCCTTGGTGACATAGTCATACCCGAGATGGACGAAGGCACCCTTGGTGACATAGTCACACCTTGAAACGGATACCAATACCAGGTTAGTCAGAGGAGATTTAGAGGAGAGACAGGCCCTAGATCTGTCTCTACTCTAACCTCTTCCCATGGCCATTTTTTCCCTGCCCATCGATGAGATCGAGATGAAAGCTGAGGTTATCCGGTTGATTATGCTGCATTGCTGGATCTTAGACCTCGGAGAGATGGAAACTTTTTCTCAACTGCAAGAGGAGGACCGATATGGTTGGAGGGAGACGGATGCGATCTGAAGTCGTCCTCGCTCTGATACTCACCGCGTCTCTAATCTCGATAGGGGCGCCGAACCATCCTGATCTAGACCCGATACCCGACGCTCCTCTGGAGGGGCTGGTTATCGAGGCGGACGTCCCTTCTGGGATAGACGTTCCGGACGATCCCGAAGGATCGAACGATCCGAAGGTGGGGGTGGGGATGCCCCTCCGGATCGATCCGGCCGTTCCCGCGATTGGAAGCGCCCCGAAGGTTCCGACGCCGGATGCCTCTTCGAAGGGGGATATCCCGCCGATCTCTGTCCTCTTGAACAAGATGGTCTGGTTCGATGTAGAAGACCGCACCCTGGACGGAAAGGGACCCTACGGCAGGATGGTGGTGAACCGCGTTCCCATAGCTTCTCCGGTCTTCAATCGGCTTCTGGAGGATGCGGGGTACGCCAAGGTGAGAGAGTTCCAGCCCCTTTCAGCCCCCGGGGACTGGTGGAGAGATTCTAAAGCTTTTAATCTCCCCTCCAGAGGAGAGCTCCCCGCGGAGGGGTTTGGATCCGTCCAGGTCAAACGGTTTTACGTCGGATGGGCGTATTCGGACAAGTACCATTACCCTGACTGTCGATGGGCCAAGAACATCCCCCCCGGCGAGCAGGTTTGGTTCTCCAGCCCCGAGGTGGCGAGCGCGAGGGGGTACGCTCCCTGTGGGACCTGCAGACCGCCCTGAAAGGCGTGAGAAGCTTCCCATTTCCCTCTATCTTTCGATCTTCTGTCAGTGGCCAGACTTTCCGCCAGCTGTGGTATGAGGACGAGCTCTGGCCTGCTCGCAAATCTTATATAAGCTGCAGCCTTCCTCCACCATAGGATAAAATAGTACATCAATGTTCTTTGGTGATCTCAAATGGCTCTTAAAACTCTGATGGTCCAGCCATCCCTCTGCACGGGATGCAGGAGCTGCGAGATGGCCTGCTCCCTGGGCCACGATGGAAAGTGCAGCCCGGCCCTCTCCCGGATCCGGGTGATCAGGTTCGACTCCGAAGGGAGGAACGTCCCCACCGTCTGCGCCCAGTGCACTAGGCCTGAGTGCCTCTCGGCCTGCACCGAGGGCGCCATCAGGCGTGACGTCGCCACAGGTGCGGTCCTCATCGACGAGGACCTCTGCAACGGGTGCAGGGCTTGCATATCCGCGTGTTCTCATTCTCAGATAGGCTTCCACCCCGAAAAGGGGCTCGCCTTCAAGTGCGACCTCTGCGGCGGGGACCCCCTCTGCGCTCGGTTCTGCCCCACGGGGGCCCTGACCTTCGTATATCTCGACCAGCATCTTATGGCCAGGAGGAGGGCGCTCCTGAGAGCCCCCGGCGAGGCGGTCTGAGGACCGAAGAAAGACGGGAAGGGATCCTATCATGACTACGATGTTCAAAGGGTGGACGGGAAAGAGGCTCCGGGTGGACTTGACATCTGGATCGTCGAAGGTGGAGTATATCGACATATCCCACCGCAAAATGTGGCTCGGAGGCCGGGGGTTCAACTCCGAGCTCCTCTACAGGGAGGTGGGACCTTTTGTCGACCCCCTGGGCCCCGAAAACAGGCTCATATTCGGGGTGGGGCCTCTGACTGGGACCTTTGCGCCTGCCAGCTCCAGAACGACGATCACCGCCAAGTCGCCCCTGGGGACCCCCGAGGGGTTCGGCGACTCGAATATGGGCGGCCACTTCGGTCCGGAGATGAAGTTTGCGGGCTACGACCAGATCGTGATCCAGGGGCGGTCAGAGAAGCCGGTGTACCTCTCGGTTCTCGACGATCTCGTGGAGATCAGGGACGCCTCCCACCTCTGGGGGAGGAGGATCTCCGAGACCGACGCCATGGTCAAGGAGGATCTATCCGACCAGGAGGTTCACGTCGCCGCCATCGGGCCAGCCGGGGAGAACCTGGTGAGATACGGCTGCATAATAAACGACGTATCGAGGGCGGCGGCCAGGTCCGGGATGGGGGCGGTGATGGGCTCAAAGAACCTGAAGGCAGTCGCCGTCCGGGGGACGGGGGCCGTCGAGATTGAGAGCCCCCAGGAGTTTTTCGAGATCTGCGCCGAGACGAGAGGCCGGCTCAAACGGGACGCCGTCGCTCAGCTCCTCCACGACCAGGGATCGCTCCTCCTCACCATGCCTGCCAACTACGAGCATGGCTGGTTCTGCTGGAGGAACTTCCAGCGGGGCAATCACCCCCAGGCCCACCTCCTCAGCGGCGAACGCCACCGTGACCACTTCCTCGCTCACCGGGAGGGGTGCTTCGCCTGTCCCATCTCCTGCGGCAGGTTCAGCAGGATAAAGGAGGGCAGATACGCCGGCGAGACGACCGGTGGCCCTGAGTACGAGACCCTCGCCGCCCTCGGCCCGAGGGTGGGCCACCTCGATATGAACAGGGTCATCGCCAACGGCAAGCTCGTCAACGAGCTGGGGATGGACTCCTGCTCCTGCGGTGGAGCTATCGCCTGGGCGATGGAGTGCTGGGAGAAGGGGCTTATCGGCGAGGAGGATACCGGCGGCCTCGCCGTCGAATGGGGCGACGGGGACCTCATCGAGTCCCTCATAAGGATGATCGCCGCCCGGCAGGGTTTCGGCGACCTCCTGGCCGAGGGGTCCTTCAGGGCGGCCCGGATCCTGGGCCGGGGGGAGGAGTATTCGATATCCGTCAAGGGGCACGACATGTCCCAGGACGACCCCCGGGGCTTGGGCTTCGCCTTCGGGATCGGCTTTGCGACGGGAAGGCGCGGCGGAGACCACCTCCAGGCCCTCCCCTGCCTCGAGCTGACGGGGTCCTTCTACCCCGGCCTCGTCGAGAAGATCCTGGGGACGAGCGCTGCCGAAGAGCGGCTCTCGATTGTGAAGAAGCCGGAGATGGAGCGTTACCAGGAGGACTTGAAGGCCGTAGGCGATTCCCTCACCCAGTGTGCCTTCACCCACACCTGGTCTTTCGCGGTACAGCTCGAAGACATGGTCCGGCTATTGAAGTCGGCGACGGGGGTCGATTATACTCCCGAAGAGCTTCTGAAGGTCGGCGGCCGGATCGTCCACCTGGAGAGGGCCTACTGGAATCGAGTTTTAGTCGGTAAGAACGAGGATAAAAATCCGAGGCGTTTCACCGAAGAGCCGATGCCCGACGGGCCCAACCAGGGGGTCGTCTTCCCCGAGAGGGAGCTGATCCCCCGGTACTACCAGGTGAGGGGCTGGGAGGAGAAGACGGGCTTTCCCCTCCCGAAGGTCCTGGATGAGTACGGCCTCGCCGGGGTGGCAGAGGAGCTAAAGCCCTACAGAAAGCGATACCTTGAGATGATCTCGAAGGACCATGGGCCTTCGAAATCGAAGGCTGATGCCGAGGTTGGCTAGGCGGTCTCGACGGTGGTCGAGATATCAAAGCTCTGGCGGGCGATGGCGGAGCTGCGGGCCCAAAGCCCGCCACTTCCTCCTAAATTTATGGCACGAGCCTCCTTCGATCCCTGGGAAAGAGGACGGCGTCCCGGATGTTTTCGAGGTTGAGCATGGTGAGGACGACCCTCCCAAGGCCCAGACCCCAGCCTGCGTGGGGGGGCATCCCAAACCTGAAGGCCCTCAGGTAGAACTCGAAGCCCTCGGGGTCGAGCCCCTGGCGTCTCATCTTCTCGACGAGGAGGTCGGGGTCGTGGACCCGCTGGGCGCCGCTGGCCAGCTCCATCGAGGGGTGCATCAGGTCGAACCCCCGGCTGATCTCGGGCCTCTCCTCGAAGGGGAGGGTGTAGTAGGGCTTTATGGACGTCGGCCACTCCGTCATGAAGTAGTGCTCTCCTATGGCAGAGCCGATCGCCTTCTCCGCCTCGGTGTCCAGGTCGTCTCCCCACTCGATCTTCGCGTCCCTGCCTTCGTTTGCGATCTTCAGCGCCTCGGTGTAGGTAACCCTCTTGAAGGGGGTGGCGGGGACGGCGAGGTCAATATCCAGAGACTTCAGGTCCTTATCGCACCTTTCGGCGACGTCCCGATAGGCCTTGGCCATCGCCCCCTCCAGGAGGGCCATAACGTCCTCCTCGTCGGCGAAGCTGACCTCGACGTCGATGGATATCGCCTCGTTGAGGTGGCGCCTCGTATCGTGCTCCTCGGCCCGAAAGATGGGCCCTATCTCGAAGACCCGGTCGAGGCCCGCCGACATCAGCATCTGCTTGTAGAGCTGGGGGCTCTGGTTGAGGAAGGCCTCCCTCTCGAAGTAGGTGATGGGAAATAGGGCAGTCCCGCCTTCTGTAGCCGTCGCCACCACCTTGGGGGTGGCGACCTCGATGAAGCCGTTCTCTGCTAAGTACTCGCGGAAGGAGCGGAGGACCTCGCTTTCGATCCTGAATACCGCCAGGACGGAAGGCCTCCGGAGGTCGACGAACCGGGAGTCGAGCCTCGTGTCCAGGTCCGCCCCCACCTTTCCTGTGGGGTCCATGGGGAGGGGCGAATCCGCCACGTTGAGAACCTCGATCTCCGAGGGCGTGACCTCGTACCCCCTCGGAGCCTTCGGCTCCCCCTTCACCCTCCCCCGGACGAGGATGACGCTCTCCCGGCTGAGATGCCTCACCTTTTCGAGGAGGTCTTTATCCACCTTCTTTGCGATGAGGGTGACCTGAGCCAGACCCTCGCGATCCCTCAGGACGAGAAAGCAGATTCCGCCCAGGTCTCGAACCTCGTGGGCCCAGCCCGCCAGGGTCACCTCTAGCCCGTCCATCTCCGGAAGTATATCACCTGAATAATGAGTTCTGAGGACCAAATAACGTCACCGATGGGAGAAATAGGGTTCTGATATAAAAGCAGTCCGAAAGCTCGGGGGCGCCCTCCCTTTTGGAAGGGCGGTCCACCCCTCCCCAACAGGACCAAATAGGGTCATAAGCCTCGAAGGCGGTAGGTATATCTGAAACGGAGACGATATAAAACCCTTGCTTCAAACTCCAGGCTTGCTCTCACCATGACGACATCGCGGAAAGATCTTATGGAGCAGGATGAGTTCTGGATCCTGCTCTTCATCATCGGAAGCGTCCTCCTCAACTGGCCAGCTTTATCCCTGGTCGGAGGAGCGGACGATCCCATGGGCCATGCTGCCATACTAGTCTACATAGTATCCGTCTGGCTCTCGATCATCCTCTTAGCATTTCTATTCGAAAGGTGGACCTCGAATTGATCAACCCCCTCCTTGCCCTGGCTACGATGGTATTGTACCTCCTCCTCCTCTTCGGCGTAGCCCATTACGCCGAACGAAAGAGGGATCAGGGCAAGAGCATAGTATCCAACCCCTACGTCTACGCCCTATCCTTCTCCGTATACGTCACCGCCTGGACCTTCTACGGGAGCGTGGGGCGGAGCGCCACCGACGGCCTCGGTTTTCTCCCCATCTACCTCGGACCCTCCCTGGTGATGCTCCTGGGCTGGATGGTCCTGAGGAAGATGATCGTCGTCTCCAAAGAGCACCGCCTGGCCACCATAAGCGACTTCATCAGCTTCCGGTACGGCAAAAGCTACGTCATCGGGGCCCTCGTCTCCGTCGCCATCCTGGTGGTGATAACTCCCTACATGGCCCTCCAGATGATAGCCATATCCGAGTCTCTTACGATAATTAGCGGCCCGTACCATGAGGCGATGGGGGTGAGGCGGCTCCTCGTCGCCGTCCTTCTGGGGGTCTTCGCCATCATCTTCGGGACGAGGCATCTCGACCCCCTGGAGCGGCATGAGGGTCTCATCGCGGCGGTGGCCTTCGAGTCGGTGGTGAAGCTCGTCGCCTTCTTGGCTGCTGGGATGTACATAACCTACGGCCTCTTCGGCGGCTACGGCGAGATCGTCAGGGGGATAGCAACGAGCCCCGACCACTCTCACCTTCTGGCGGCAGATTACGTCTCCTGGTTCTCTATGATCATGATGTCGTCTTTTGCTATCCTGTTTCTCCCAAGACAGTTTCACGTCATGGTGGTGGAGAACTCGAAGGAGGAACACCTGAAGAAGGCGATGTGGATCTTTCCCCTCTACCTCCTCCTGATAAACCTCTTCGTTCCCGCGGTCGCCTGGGGCGGCCTCCTCCTGGGGGCACCGGGGAAGGCGGACATGTGGATGGTCTCTATCCCCATGAGCCAGGGGCAGGAGCTTCTGGCGCTTTTGGTCTTCATAGGTGGGACCTCCGCAGCCACGGCGATGGTCCTCATCTCGGCGGTGACGGTGGGAACGATGCTCCTAAACGACCTGGAGATGCCCTATATCGTCAGGAAGATCGGGAAGGGGAGGAACCTCCCAGCCCTCATCCTCAGCCTCAAGCGGCTGAACATCCTTCTGGTCTTGGCCCTGGGGTACCTCTACTCCCTCCTGGTGGGGTTTCCGGCCCTGGTGGATATAGGCCTCCTCTCCTTCCTCGCCGCTTGCCAGCTCGCCCCCGCCGCCCTCGGCGGCCTCTACTGGAAGAAGGGGTGCCGACAGGGGGCGGTGGCGGGTCTTGTAGCCGGCTTCGTCATCTGGGCTTATACAGCCCTCATCCCCACCCTCGTGGAGGCGGGGTGGATATCAGGATCCATCCTCGACGGCGGCCCCTTCGGGATCGCCATCCTCCAGCCGACGGCCCTCTTCGGCCTGCAGCTCGATCCCTGGACACATGCCTTCTTCTGGTCGATCCTGGCGAACTTCACCCTTTACGTCTTCTTCTCCCTCCTCCACGAGCCGACGGACGATGAGAAGGCCCTAGCCGAAAGCTTCGTCGACGTCTATAAGGCCCGTCCCGAAGCCAGACCCTCCCCCGTCCTCCCCTTCGGCGAGAGCGTGGTGATAAGGGTTGGGACGGTGGACGAGCTGGAGGGGACGGTGGCTCGTTACATCGGTGCCGATAGGGCTAAGAGCGTCGTGGAGATGAACCTCTCCGACCTGAAGACCACCAGGGAGGGGATCGACGCCCGGCAGCTCTTCGAGCTGAGGGACCGTCTGGAGAAGATCCTCACCGGCTCCCTGGGGCCCACCGCCACCAGGATGATAGTCGAAGAGGAGGTGGCGGTGAAGCCCGTCGTCGAGGTGATGAAGGAGACGAGGGCGCTTTATACCCTAGATCCCGGAAAGACGTACATAACCTCCGAGAAGGGCTACGAGGTCTTCACAGACCAGATAACCCACGGGGTCGAGGGGCTATGCATAACCTCTTCGGACCCGGACGAGGTCAGGTTGAGATGGCGTTTCACCGAGACCCCCATCATCAGGCTCAGCCACGAGAAAGGCAGGGGGGAGCGGTACATCGCCCCCAACAACCTCCCCCTTCTCTTCATCACCATAAAGTCCTTTGTGGAGAGCAGCAAAAACAGCATAATCCTCCTGGACAGCCTCGAAGAGCTGATAGATGAGAATAGGGGAAACGTTCCCGAGGCGGAGGTCCTGGACTTCGTCCACGCCCTCGAAGAACTCTCCAGGAAGGGGCGGACGAGGCTCGTCCTCCAGGTGCGGCCGGAGTTCGTCAACCGGAAGCTCACCTCAGATATAAACCGGGCAGATGAGCTGATATTCCTCCTGGGTCCCCTCCCCGCCTATCTATTCAAGGCCTTCTCTGACGCCCTCCTCAAGAGGCTCGACGAGCCCTGCAGGAAGGCGGTCAAAAGGCGGCTCTACGAGATGACGGAGGTGGACGAGATCTTCAGGGGCGCGAGGAGGACGGACGAAGGCGATGCCTGCGATCCTGAGATGGCGTCCTTTGCAGAGGCGTCCCCGGGAGGTGCTACGATGGTGGAGAAGATCGGAAGGTTGAGCCGCTGGGAGTTCTTCGCCGCCTTGAGACGGCTGGCGAGGGCGATCAGGGAGGTGGATCCAGCCTTCGAGCTGTCCACCGCGGCAAAGCCGATGATGGCCAAGTACGGCCTCAACCCCATTGAGCTGCGGCTCGCCCCGGGGACGACCTACGTCATCGAGGAGGAGAAGCCTGCAAAGAGCCTCGCTGCGTACAGCGACCTCGTCGGCCGGGGGGTCGAGGGGCTCTGCATAAGCAGGTACCATCCAGAAAAGCTGATGGAGAAGTACCGTTTGCCCCCCGAAGGGGTGATCTGGCTGACCCAGTCCTCGGGGATCGATCCCCGGTATCGGCATGTCGACCCCACCAACTTCCCGCGGCTCTCCGGCATGATCTCAGACTTCCTCTCCAAGACCGAGGAGCCTCTTATACTTCTGGAGGGGCTCGGCTACCTGATAACTCAGAGCAACTACGAGTCGGTCCTCCGGTTCGTCCAGTCTCAGAGGGACGTCGTCGCCCTTAAGAGAGGCATTCTGATAATCCACATCGATCCTCTCGCCCTGGATACCAAAGAGCGGCACAGGCTCGCGAGCGAGATGGAACTGTTGGAGATAGAATACGAAAACTCGTGACTACTCCCCGCCCTGAAGGGCGAGGCTTCTAGCTTTTGGCAGAGACTGTAGTCCCAGTCTCAAAATGTTTATCGCCGCATTCTCGTCACGGTCCATGACCAGCCCGCATTGAGGACATTCATGGACCCGATCCGATAGCGACTTCGGCACTTTAAGGCCGCACCTGGAACATAGCTGACTTGTATTCCGAGGATCTACTAGAACCACCATCGAACCGGCGCTCTCAGCCTTGTACGATGTGGTTATCACTAGCATCCTCCACAGGCAGCGTCTGATACGCTCTTAGCCAGGCAGTGGTTTTGGAGCATGTTCGTGATGCTCAGATCCTCGAAAGCGATCAGCCCGAACCTTTCGACCAGGTTGTGACTGACCTGATGAGCAAAATTGTATCTGCGGTTGGCTATCCGCTCATGGGTCCGCTGGACGACTTTTAGAGCTCTCCTCCTCTCAAAAGTTCCCTTCTCGCACTTGGACAGTCGTCTTTGAGCTTTGGCCAACGCCTTCTCCTCAGATCGAAAGAACCGGGGTTATCGATCTTCTCTCCGTTGGACAGCGTAGCGAAACTATCCAGCCCCACATCGATGCCCGCCATCAACCCATCTTTCCAGGGAGGCTTCGGAGGATCGTCGATCTCCACTGAGAAGCAGGCAAACCATTTTCCGGTCGAAGATCTACGAACGGTCAACCTCTTGATCTTGCCTTCGATGGGTCGGTGGAGCTTGATCTTGATATCTCCGATCTTGGAGAGACGCAGCTTCCCGAAAGACAGTTTGAATCCCAGCTGTGGATAGGTGAACGAATCGTACCATCCTTTCCCCTTGAACCTGGGATACCCCGGGGCCTCTCCTGCTTTGACCCTTCGGAAGAACGCTTTAAAGGCCAGATCTACCCGTTCTTGGACGTTCTGGAGGGTCTGAGAGAATACCTCCTTCAGTTCGGGTTTGTTTTTCTTCCACTCTGGCAGCAAGTAGTGAGTCTCATACTTAGATATGGATTTGCCTTCTTGTTCGAAAGAGTTTTTCCGATATGCAAAAGTCTCGTTATAGGTCCATCTGCACAGCTCCAAGGTCTGTTCCATCTTAGACCGCTGTGCTTTTGTCGGATAGATCCTATTTTTGTCGGATAGATCCTATTTTTGTCGGATAAATCCTATTTTTGTCGGATAAATCCCATTTTTGTCGGATAAATCCTATTTTTGTCGGATAAATCCTATTTTTGTCGGATAGATCCTATATTTGAAGGCCTTGAGCATTACACTGGCTTATGCTGTTATGGTATTTAAAGATACATGGCATAAGGCAGGGTACGATTCATCCCCGGCCCGAAGACCGGGGTTTTCTCTACCCCTGCACCCCGCCTCTATAAATAATTCGATGTCATGAGAGTCCACCATGGTCCAAGTAGAGATCCTGATTCTGGGGCTGCTTCTTCTGGTGGCGATCGCAGGGGCCATCAGCCTGGTGATGAGGTCTGTGAAGTTTCTGGCGGTGAACACCCTCTTCGGCCTCGTCATCCTATACCTCGCCAACGCCGTCGGAGGCCTGGCCATACCCTATACTCTCCCGGTCCTCCTCGTCTGCGCCGTCCTGGGCGCCCCCGGGGCGATCGCCGTCATCATACTGAACCTATTGGGCATCGCGTTCTGAGCTTTCTCGGATCGAGGTCCCGGCGGCTTTCGAGGAGGATGGATAATCTCGGAGCCGGCCTTCCCATCCTCCCCGCGGAGGTCACCGGTCGATGCAGCTCTTGGAGCCGATCTTCCTGGAGGTGTGGAAGTAGTGGACGACGAAGGCGGCGAGGAGGACGGCGATGATCCCGGTGAGGAAGATCCCGTCGAAGACCCCGGCGCCCCCGATGGAGAGGACCAAGGGGCGTCCCGCCATCTCCGTCGATCCTGCCCCCGCAGCGGGAGGGGCGAGCTCCGCCAGGACTCCGGGGGTGACGAGGTTGAAGATGTCGGCCCCCAGGAGGGTCCCCATCGTCCCGCTGATGTAGGCGAGGGCTGGGGCGGCCTGCAGCCTCCTCGCCAGGAGGAGGCCGGAGATGGCGGCGAGGGTCGGGGCGACGTAGACGGGGAGGAGGATCCCCTGGTTTGCCACCGGCATCGCCATCTCGTAGGTTATCGCCGCCACGACGACCGTCCCCATGATCGCCCTCTTCGTCGATACGCCGCATTTGATGAGGATCGCGAGGGATATGACGACGGGGATTATGCACCCTCCCAGGTTCACAGCGAGGACAATGGGGTGGAAGGTGGCGGGGAAGGATATATCCATCGCCGGCGATAGGAGGCTTGCGGCCGTGATGAAGATGGTGGGGTACGAGGTGATGACCCCGGCGTGGAGGGGGATGTTGACGGAGCTTCCTACGAAGCTTCCGAAGACCATCAGGAGGGCGTGCCAGTAGCTGAAGCCCACCTGGTAGAACGCCTCCGTCGTGAGCCTCAGGAAGAGGTAGACGACGATGAGGGGTGCGGTGAGGGCGAGCAATAGGAGCGCGAGAGTGATGGGGATCGCCAGCCATTCGAACAACTTCAACACCCGAGGTCCAAATTGTTGGGGTTGTTAATATACTCTTTCAGGCCGTCTCTCCGATCCCGGCACCGAGGCCTCTCCGTCGCTTCCACCGAAAGGGAGATCTCTCTTGAGGGAGGGCTGACCTTTAACTGGTGTTCCGACGCGGAGTCAATGGAGCGCGGATTTAATGGAGCGGTTCTTATATGGCGATAATTGCGGGCAAAGATCTCTGTGAGATCCTGGACCGGGGGGTAGTGGTGGACATGTTGGATCCGGAACTTCAGGTCCAGATCTGCGGCGTAGACCTCACCCTGCGGTCTGTAGAGCGGTTTGTGACCCGTGGGGCGGTCGATTACGACAACCGCGAGCGTCAGGTCTCAAAGACCGAGGAGATCGCCTTCGACGACGATGGCTGGGCGGCCCTCGATCCGGGCTGCTACCTCGTCACCTTCAACGAGGCGGTCTCCATACCGAAGGCGATGACCGCCCTGGCGAGGCCCCGGTCGAGCCTCCTTCGGAGCGGGGCGACGGTGGAGACCGCCCTCTGGGACCCGGGGTACCGGGGGCGCAGCCAGTCCCTCCTCGTAGTCCATAACCCCAAGGGCCTCCGGGTCAAGAAGAACGCCCGGCTGATCCAGCTCGCCTTCTACCGGCTTTCCGCCATCTCAGATAAGGGGTACGAGGGAGCCTACCAGAACGAGAACCTCTGAGCCGGCGCCCCGTCAGGATCAGGTCCGTTACGGCTCTTTGCCGGAGAGGACCCGCCGGGACTGGGGGCAAAGATCCAAGTCGAGGTCGTAGACTATGGGTACTCCCGTCGGGATCTCGACCTTTGATATGTCGTCGTCGCAGATCCCCTCGAGGTATTTCACCAGGGCCCGGAGGGCGTTTCCATGGGAGACGACCAGGACCCTCCGGCCGGACCTGATCTCGGGCCCGATCTTCTCCTCCCAGAAGGGGACGACCCGGTCGCTGACGTCGGCGAGGGACTCCGCGGATGGAAGCCTTTCAGGAGGCAAGAAGCGGTAGCGCCGGTCGAACCTCGGGTGGCGGGGATCGTCATAATCCAGGGGCGGCGGCCTCTGGTAAAAACCGCGCCGCCAGAGCCGGACCTGATCCGACCCCACCTCTGCCGCCACCTCATCTTTGGTCTTCCCCTGCAAGGAACCATAGTGCCGCTCGTTCAGCTCCCAGGCCATCACCCGCGGGACCCATTCGAGGCCCATCTCCTCGGAGACGATCTCCAGGGTCTTGATCGCCCTCTTGAGGAGCGAGGTGAAGGCGATATCGAACTCCAGCCCCTCGGCGCGGAGGATGCGGCCAGCCCGGGCAGCCTCAGCCTCGCCCTGGGGGGATAGGGGGACGTCGGTCCAGCCGGTGAACCTCTGCTCCCGGTTGTAGACTGACTGGCCGTGGCGCAGGAGGATGAGGTTGAAAGGGGATCCCATGGGAGAAGCCTCGCGGTCTTGAGCCGAAAGAGAGAGGTCGGCCCGATTTCAAAAAACGTTGGTGCAGGCCAGAAATATCCTTTTCGATCATCCGTTTCGATCCGCAGCATGAAATCGGCAAAAATAGGGTGGTGATCCGGTCGCCCTTCAGAGGACGGCCCGGGCCGTCGTTATCAACCGGTCGTTTCTGTCCACCACCAGGACCTCTTCACCGTCGGATATGTCCAGGTCGGCGGAGACGATCTGGCGGCCGAATACCCGGCCGCCCCGGGCGACGAAGGGCACGGCGGCGTCGGATATCACCATCTTCTTCCTTCTTGGAGTTGCGTTCTCTGGCACGAGTTATCACCTCTGGAGAGAAAGAAGTGGCTCATTTGATATGAATTTTTTGGTGAAAAGTGTGATTAGATTTTAAATCAAAACAATATTTTCGGATAGCGATTACTGTCCTTAAAAAAAACAAAAATCTATAATCTCGCTCTCCACCCCACATCGTGCCTCGCCCCGCAGTTCGGGCAGATCAGAACGATCCTGTAGTAGGCACCGTCGCGGAGGAAGGAGACGTGAAACCCCCTCTCGTAACCGCAGGCGGGGCAGACCCGAAACTCCTCGCTGGCATCGACCCGCCGTATCTCCTCTTCGACCTTCTCGCTCATGCTTCCACCACGGTGAAGTTGAGGCCCAAAGTATTTCTCTCTTCTTCGGGGGGATGGAGGGCGGTGGCGCAGCCATGAGAGGAGAGTAGTGGAGTGGAGTGGAGTGGAGTGGTGAGGAGGAGCCGGACCTGGGCGGGGCTGGAGGACGGATCTTCTCGAATCATCTTAATATACTCCGCCCTCATTTTTTACAGATCATGATCGCGGCCTGCATCCAGCTCTCGATCCGGCTTTGCGACAGAGAAGGAAACCTCCGCCGCGCCCTCGCCCTCGCCGCCGGGGCCGTAGAGGAGGGGGCGGAGATCCTCGTCTTCCCGGAACTATTCCTCACCGGCTTCTGCTATAGCCAGGACCTCTCGGATGGGGTGCCCTACCCCTCCCTCGACCCCCTCCGATCCTTCGTTGCGGAGCACGGCTGCCTCATCGTCGGCTCCCTCGTCGACGGCCGCCGCAACAGGGGCTTCTGCCTCGATGAACTCGGGATCGGGTTTCAGGAGAAGATCCACCCCTTCGGGCCCGAGAAGGATCACTTCGACGGCGGCGGATCCATATCGCCGGTGGAGACCTCGAAGGGGAGGATAGGCCTCTCCATCTGCTACGACCTGCGTTTCCCGGAGGTGGCAAGGTCCCTCGCCCTCTCCGGCGCCGACCTCCTCGTCACCATCGGGGAGTTTCCCGCCTCTCGAGGGGATGTCTGGGAGACCCTCTCCCGGGCCCGGGCGATCGAGAACCAGATCCACCACCTCGCCTCCAACGGTGCCAGCCCCGAATTCTGCGGCAGATCCGCCATCATCGATCCCTGGGGGAGGGCGATCGCCGAGATGGGGGCCGAGGAGGGGTGGATCGCCGGGGAGATCGATCTGGCGGACCGGGACCGGGCCCGTCGGGAGATTCCGGCCCTCGGGGACCGGCGGCCCGAAATCTACAGATGGTAGAGGTGAGGAAGAGGGGAGATGAATGAAGGACGGCTTATGGGGACGGCGGATCTGATATGAACCCCGAGACGGTGAAATTCCTGCGGGCGAGGTTTCGGGAGTACTACCTGGAGGTCTCCCTGGAGGCGCCCCCGGAGCTTGCGCGACGGGAGTGGGGTTTCATCCTCTTCGATGACATGCCCAAGTTCGTGATGCGACGGCACAAGTCTTTTTCGAGGAGGTCTGAGCTCGTTGACTACATCCGAACCTTTGTCCCTGCCCACGTCTACCACTCCGCAGCCGTCTACCAACGGCCGGCCGCCCCCACCATGCGGGAGAAGGGGTGGCTCGGCGCCGACCTCATCTTCGACCTCGACGCAGACCACCTCAGAAACGCCCCGCCGTCTTACAACGAGATGCTCGATTTCGTCAAGGTCGAGACCCTCAAGCTCCTGGACTTCCTCACCGACGACTTCGGCTTTCCTGTCGAATCCATCCAGGTCGTCTTCTCGGGGGGGAGGGGCTACCACATCCACGCGAGAGACCCCCGGGCTTTCGACCTTGATAGCGGCGAGCGGCGCGAGATCGTTGACTACCTCACCGGGAGGGGGCTTGACGTCAAGAGATTCATATCCAAAGGCTCCGTAGATGGAGATTTTGGCGTAGACAAAGCGGTCGTATTGAAGTGCCCTCCTGAAGACGCCGCAGGCTGGGGGAAAAGATTCAACCGATCTATCTTATCCTCCTTTGAGCGTTTGCGCGAGATGGACGAGGACGAAGCCATAAAGCTGCTTACATCTAGGAAGGGCATCGGGAAAAAAATAGCTGAGCACATTTATAGAACTGCGTTGAGGGATGATATATTCGATAAGATTCGCGAGGGCGGAAGCATTGATTTTTTCAGAGGAAGCGAAGGTCTATTCTGGAATCCTCTGATAGAGGATTATCTTACTGGTGAGGGTGTACAGATCGGATTTAGCTTGGCTCAAGAGGAAAAAGGCGAGACCGACGAGCCGGTGACCACCGACGTCAAAAGGCTGATAAGGTTTCCCCTCAGCCTCCATGGGGGGACGGGGCTTCGGGTGACTCCCCTCACCCTCGAAGGGCTCGACGCCTTCGACCCCCTCCGCGACGCCGTCGTCTTCGGCGACCGGCCCGTGGAGGTCTGCCTCCGCGCGCCATACTCCATCGAGATGGGGGGGGAGAGCTTCGACCTCGATGAGGGGCCGGCGGTCCTCCCCCAATATGCGGCCGTCTTCCTGGCGGCCCGGAAGGTGGCGGAGGTGGGGAAAGCTTTAGACCGATGAGACTACCTGATATCCTTCTCCGACCCGAACTATCAAGGGTGGCCGAATATGAGCGATCTGGACCTGGTGAACCTCCTGCGGAAAGAGCGAAAGGCAGCGGATCTTTTGCCCCTGGAGCCCGGCTTCTACCAGAAGGTGGGCGAGTACCTCGCAGAGCTGCAGCGAGATCGGATCGACGTTGAGGACCCCTACTCCGTCGAGGCCCAGATAGTCGAAGACGAATTGAAGGCGGCCCGGGGGAGCATCGGCCGGCTCATCGACCTCCGGATAAAGAAGATCACAAGGAAGGTCCAGCGGGCAGGCTCTGCCTCCAGGGACGTGGCGGTCAAGGGGATGACCCCGGAGGAGGAGCGGATATACCGCCAAACTTTGGCGGCCCTCACCGAGGGGAGGGAGGCGATCCTCGCCAGGGTGAACCAGGTCGAGGCCTCGACCACCGAAAGGGCTTTAACGCCCAAGAGGGGTATCACCCAGGAATACGCCCTGGTGATGATGCTGCAGAGCGTTCCCACGTTCGCGGGCGTTGACGGGAGGCGTTACTCCCTGGAAAGGGGTGATCTGGTGATGCTCCCGCCTTTACATGCCAAAAACTTATGCGATAAAAATTTAGCTCGCGAATGCAAAGCAGGTGTGATCCCATGAAGATGCCAAAGGAGTTTAAAGCTCATTGTCCTTTCTGCAAAAAGCACACCACCCACGTCGTGGAGAGGGTGCGAAAGGGACGGGCCACGTCGATGGCCCATATTGACAGGCAGAAGCACCGGGCCCAGGGTATAGGAAACTCTGGGAAGTTCTCTAAGGTTCCCGGCGGCGACAAGCCCACCAAGCGGGTGAACATCAGGTACAGATGCAGCGACTGCAAGAAGGCCCACAACCGGAAGGGGTTCAAGGTCTCAAAGTTCGATCTGGTGGAGGGTTAGCTCTGTCTAAATTTTTGAAGGTTAAGTGCAACGACTGCGAGAACGAGCAGGTGATCTTCGGCAACGCCGCCACCGTCGTCAAGTGTCTCGTCTGCGGCAGAACCCTGGCCGATCCCAGGGGCGGAAAGGCCCAGGTCAAGACCCAGATACTCGAAGTGTTAGAGTGATCAGCATGCAGAATGAGGGTTGGCCTGAACCTGGCGAGCTTGTGGTCTGCACCGTCGACCAGGTGGTGGACTTTGGGGCCTTCGTCATCCTCGATGAGTACAAGGATAAGAGGGGTCTCATCCACATATCCGAGGTGGCCAGCGGCTGGATAAAGTACATCCGAGATCACGTTCGCGAAGGGCAGAAGATCGTCTGCAAGGTCCTCAACGTCGATCCTTCCAGGCACCACATCGATCTCTCTTTCAAAGACGTCAACGAGCACCAGAGAAGGGATAAGATCCAGGCGTGGAAGGCGGACCAGAAGGCCTGGAAGTGGCTCCAGATGGCCTACGAGGGGGATGAGCCCCACTTGGCCGAGGTGGCGGGCGCCCTCTCCAAAGGGTACGATAGCCTATACGTCGCCCTGGAAGACGCCGCCGTCAGCGGCATCGACCCCCTCATCGAGGCTGGACTGGGGGTTGAGGACGCCGAGAAGGTCCTGGCCATCTCTCAGGAGAACGTCAAGATCCCCTACGTTGAGATCACCGGCTACGTCGACCTCACCAGCCCCGCCCCCGACGGGGTGGAGCAGATCAAAAAGGCGCTCAAGAAGGCGGCCAAGACGAAAGAGGAAGAGGTCAGCCTGGACGTGAAATACGTCGGAGCGCCCCGTTACAGGATCCACGTCACCGCCCCCGACTACAAGCTCGCCGAAGCGGAGCTGCGGAAGGCGGCCCAGGCAGCGATAAAGTTCATCGAGAAGCAGGGCGGCGAAGGGACCTTCCACAGGCAAGCATGAGGTCGAAGATAAAGAAGTGCAGGGTCTGTGACCTTTACACCCTGAAGGACGTCTGCCCCGCCTGCGGCGAGTCCACCAGCCAGACGAAGCCTGCGCGGTTCTCTCCCGAGGATAGATACGGCAAGTATCGTCGGGCGCTCCGCCAGGAGGTCGAATGAAAGAAACTACCGTTCGAAGAATAAAGGACCTGGATCTTGTAAGCCCCATCCTCATAGAGGGGCTCCCGGGGGTCGGCCACGTCGGAAAGCTGGTGGCTGAACATCTCATCGAGGAGCTGAAAGCCGAAAAGATCATGGAGATCTACTCCCCTCACCTCCCCCCTCAGGTGATCGTCCTCGACGATGGGACGGTGAAGCAGGTCCGAAACGAGATATACGCCCATCACGGCGAGGATAGAGACCTCCTCATCCTGGTGGGAGATTACCAGAGCGCCACCAACGAAGGCCACTACGACCTCTCGGGCGCCTTCCTCGACCTCTGCGAGGAGTTCGGGGTCGAGAGGATATACACCCTGGGCGGTTACGGCACCGGCCAGTTCGTCGACAAGCCCCAGGTTCTGGGGGCGGCCAACAGCCTCGATCTGGTGGAGGAGATGAAGGAGCGAGGCGTCGTCTTCCAGGAGAACGAGCCCGGCGGGGGGATCGTCGGGGTCAGCGGCCTTCTTCTGGGGCTCGGAAGGCTCAGAGATATCGACGCCGTCTGTCTGATGGGCACCACCAGCGGTTACCTCGTCGACCCCAAGAGCGCTCAGGAGGTCCTCCGGATCTTATCGACGGCCCTCGATATCGAGGTGGACATGCAGGCGCTGGAGGAGCGGGCTAAGGAGATGGAGCGGATCGTGGGCAAGCTCCGGGAGATGGAGAAGGCCCAGACCCCCTTTGAGACGAGCGGCGAAGAAGACCTCCGCTACATCGGATGAACTGCTCATGACCGAAGATCTCCACCTTTGGGGCCGCCGTCTCCTGATGCTCGCCAAGAGGGCAGGGGCTGATGAGGCGGAGGTCTTCGGCCTCCAATCGAGATCCATCGACGTCGACCTCCGGAGGGATCGGGTGGATATGGCCTCCGAGAGCTTCTCCCAGGGTCTCGGCCTCCGGGCCGTGCTGAAAGGTGCCGTCGGATTCTCCAGCACCAGCGACCTCTCGAAGCTGGAGATGGTGGCCGAGAGCGCCGTCAGGGCCGCCCGGGCCCGGGGTTCTGACGAAAAGTGGCGGTATCTCCCCTTCCCCGAGGAGGTGAGCCAGCCCCTGGAGGTCTACGATCCCGCCCTCGCCGAGATGGGGCCGGAAGATTGCCTCGGCCTCTCAGCCACCCTCATCGAGGGAGCAGGGGGGGTCTTGGGGGCGGAGCCGGTATCAGGAGGCGTATCTATCGTCTGGGGCTCGGAGATCTTGATGAACTCGAACGGCATCGAGGTCGACGAGATGGGGACGGCCTTTTCCGCATATCTCGAAACTGTGGCGAAGGGAGAAGACGGGACCGTGGCTACAGGCTACGATTTTGTCAACTCCAGGACCTCCATCCCAGACCTCGCGGATCTTGGAAGGTCCGCATGCGACCTGGCGAAGCGGTCCGTCGGCGGGGTTCGGGGGGAGAGCGGGACCGCCGAGGTCCTCCTCGCCCCCATGGCCTTCGCGGACATCCTGGGAAACGCCTTCGCACCCTCCATATTGGGGGATCTCGTCCAGAAGGGGAGGTCGTCTCTTGCGGGGAGGATCGGAGATGCGGTGGCCGGAGAGGATATCTCCATCGCAGACGATGGACTCTTCCGGGGCGGGATGGCCACCTCCAGCTTCGACGGCGAGGGCGTCCCCTCTCAGAAGACTGCGGTGGTGGAGAGGGGGGTCCTTTCTTCCTTCCTCTACGATACTTATACCGCTGGAAGAGAGGCGAAGGCCGCGAAGAGCACCGGCAACGCAGACCGTCCGGGGTACTCCGGGATCCCACGGATCGGGACCAGCAACCTCATATTATCTTCAAAGAGCCCAAAGGACCTCCTCGCGGAGACGGAGAGGGGCTACCTCGTCACAGGGGTCATCGGTGCCCATACCGCAAACCCCGTCTCCGGAGATTTCTCGGTGGAGGCGAGGAACGTCTTTTCGGTCGAGGACGGCGCGGCTCTGCGTCCCATCCGATCTCTGATGCTGGCGGGTAACGTCTTCGACCTTCTGGGGTCGATGGAGGCTGGGTCCGACCCCCGGATGGTGGGGTCGGTGATCGTCCCCACGGCGAAGGTGGAAATGAAGGTCGTGGGAAGCTGAAGGCAGGGGCCCGCGGCCTGGATGACGAAGTTATAAAAATCAGGATTTATAAATTTAGAGGCGATTATTGATGATCATCGGTGGTCCCTCCTCCCAGCTCCTGGGAGGCAGGGTTGCGAAAATCCTCAAAGAAGATCTCGCACTCTGCGAGTACAGCTCTTTTCCCGACGGCGAGGCCTATACCCAGGTCTGCTCCGACTTCGATGACAGGGTAGTCGTCGTCTGCAGCACCCCCTCGGACCGGGACATAATCCAGCTCCTCCAGATACTGGACGTCCTCCGGGGGAGGAGGATCGACCTCGTCGTCCCCTACTTCGGGTATGCCCGCCAGGATAAGCAGTTCAAGCCCGGCGAGCCCCTCTCGGCGAGGGCGATGGCCGTCGCCATCGACGCCTTCCTCGCGGAGGGGTCGAGGGTATATACCATCAACATCCACGATCGGTCGGTCCTCAATAACTTCAGGCATGAGGCTGAGGACCTGGACGCGGCTCCCCTCCTCGCCGACGAGATAGGGAAGATGGACCTCGACGATCCGGTGATTATATCTCCGGACAAGGGGGCGGTCCGGATGGCGATGGCCGCCGCGAAGAGGCTGGGGGTAGATAGCGACTACCTGGAGAAGACGAGGCACAGCGGGACTGTCGTCTCCATGGCCCCAAAGGAGATCGACGCACGGGGGAGGGACGTCGTCATCCTCGACGACATGATCGCCACCGGCGGGACGATGGCCCAGGCGATATCGATCCTTCGGGAGAACGGGGCGAAGAGGGTCTACCTCGGCTCCGTCCATCCCGTACTGACGGGGAGCGCCGTCCTGAAGCTCTGCAGAGCCGGGGTGGAGGCGATCATCGCCACCGACACCCTCGAAAAGGCGGTCAGCACCGTCTCGGTGGCGGGGCTTATAGCCGAAGCCTTACGTTCCTGAAGAAGACCTTCCCCGAGCCCCCAGATATCACCTTCTCCTGATGATGGAAAAAGAGCCGGAGGTCTGAGATAGGACCGGTCCCTCGGCCGACTCCGCGGCCACCCGCCCCTCGGCGAAGGCGACCTGCCGCCCGACCCTTGTGACCCTCCCTTCGGCGACGATCCTCCCCTCCCGGACCCCTCGGAAGAAGGAGGTGGTCTCCGAGATCGTCGCGATCTGGTCGTTCTCATCGAGGGCAGTGAAGAGGGCGAGGGCCATCGCCTCGTCGGCGAGGGCGGCGTATATACCTCCCTGCAGCCAGCCCGCCCCGTTCAGCATATCCTTCCTCACTTCCATGGCGATGGTAGCCTCACCACCCCCGAAGGAGACGACTTCGATCCCCATGAGGCCGAAGAAGGGGTTCGCCTCGCTCCCCAGCTCTCTCAGATCTTCAAGGTATCTCATCTCTATCCTCTCATCGATAAAGACCGTTTTGTATAAGCCTTTTGGAGAGGGCCGCCGTCGGGCTTCTCCGATACGATCTTCGAGACCAAAAAGAGATATCCCGGCGGATCGGTGGGTATCTTCATGGCAGGGAACTCTTTGGGCACCGTATTCAGGGTCACCACCTGGGGGGAGAGCCACGGCCGGGCCGTGGGGGCGGTCGTAGATGGCTGCCCCGCTGGGCTCGACCTATCCGAGGAGGACGTCCAGAGGGAGCTGGACCGGAGGCGTCCGGGGTACAGCCCCGTCTCGACGGCGCGGCGGGAGGAGGACAGGGCGGAGATCCTCAGCGGCCTCTTCGAGGGGAAGACGACCGGAACCCCCATCTCGATCCTGGTATGGAACCGGGACGCCCAGTCGGGCGCCTACGACCTCCTGCGAAACAGGCCGAGGCCCGGCCACGCCGATTTGACATACCTCGCCCGGTACGGCCACCGGGACCACCGGGGCGGAGGGAGGTCCTCGGGGAGGGAGACGGTCGGGAGGGTCGCCGCCGGCGCCGTGGCCAAGAAGCTCCTCTCCGGAGAGGGGATCGAGGTCGCAGGATACGTTCGGGAGCTGGGGGGAGTTCGGGCCATCATCCCTAATCTGGACGATATATCCAGCCTCAGAGAGGTGGCTGAGAAGAACCCGGTCCGATGCCCAGACCAGAAGGCTGCAGAGGAGATGATAGATGTCCTCGATCAGGCACGTTCAGCCGGCGACAGCCTAGGCGGCGTTGCCGAGATAGTCGCCGTCGGCGTACCTCCGGGGCTCGGAGAGCCGGTCTTCGATAAGCTCGACGGAGACCTCGCCTGCGCCCTCATGGGGATAGGCGCCGTCAAGGCAGTGGAGGTCGGGGCTGGGGCAGAGGCGGCACGGATGCGGGGGAGCGAGAGCAACGACCCCATCCTTCCGGGGACCTGTGGGCCGAATTTCGCGACGAACAACGCCGGCGGGATCCTCGGGGGGATATCGACGGGGGCGCCCATAATCTGCAGGATCGCCGTCAAGCCTACCCCCTCCATATCGCGCCCCCAGAGGACGGTGGACCTTCTCACCGGCGAGGCCGCGGAGATCGAGATAAAGGGGAGGCACGACCCGGCGATCCCCCCTCGGATCGTCCCCGTCGCGGAGGCGATGGTTGCCCTCGTCCTGGCTGACCACCTCCTGAGGCGGAGGATGGCAAGGATTTGAAGCCCGGCCAAATCTTATATCGCCCATCAGGAGAGCGAGAATAATATGCAGAAGGAGTTTCGCGCCCTAATCTCCCTCGACGAGGCGAGGAAGATCGTCATCGCCGCCTCGCCAAAAGCGGGGGAGGAGACCGTCCCCCTGGAGCGGGCCCTCGGCAGGGTCCTCGCCGAGAGAGTATCATCCGCCGCAGACGTCCCCGGCTTCGACCGGGCGGCGATGGACGGATTCGCCCTCCGATCCGCCGACACCCTGGCCGCAAGGGAGGACCGGCCGGTTGCCTTCGCCCTCGTCGGCGCCGTCCCCATGGGGAAGATCGCGGAGTTGGTGGTGGGGGATGGGGAGGCGGTGGCGGTCTCCACCGGCTCCATGATCCCGGAGGGAGCGGACGCCGTGGTGATGGTGGAGCAGACCGAGGTCGACGGCGCAGACCTTCTGATAAGGCGACCGGTCCGCATCGGAGAGAACATCCAGCGGGCCGGAGGGGACGTCGGCTTCGGGGAGACGGTCCTCCTCCCCGGAAGGGTCCTCTCCCCTCGGGAGATCGGCCTCCTCGCGGCGGTCGGGAGGACGGTGGTCCGGGTCCGGTACCTCCGGATCTCCGTCGCCTCCACCGGAGACGAGCTCGCCTCCCCAGGCGAGGTCCTTGCGCCGGGCCAGATCTACGACATAAACTCGTACTCGATAGCCTCGGCCGTGGAGGAGTGTGGAGGGACGCCCCAGATCTACGGGATCTTGCCCGACGATGGCGACTCCATGGCCGGAGGGCTATCGTCGATGGCGAAAGAGTCCGACCTCGTCATCGTCAGCGGCTCCACCTCGGCAGGGATTGGAGATATGGTCTACAGGGTCGTGGAGGAGTTGGGGGAGGTGACATTTCACGGTATCAACCTCCAGCCCGGAAAGCCCACCCTCTTCGGGACGATCGGAGGAAAGCCCTTCATCGGACTTCCTGGCTACCCGACTTCCGCCCTCACCGTCTTCGGCGTTCTGGCGGCCCCGGCGATCAGAAGGGCGTTGGGCACCCAGCACCTCAAGCCTTCGACTGCCGGCAGCCTCGCGAGGCCTGTCAGGTCGGAAGGAAGGAGGCAGATGCTGACGGTTGCGGTCGTCGGCGGCTGGGTCCTCCCCGTCGACAAGGGTAGCGGCTCCATCACCACCCTCGCTGCCGCCGACGGGGTCATCGACATCCCCGACCGGGTCGAGCTCCTCGACCGGGGGGAGATTGTGACGGTCCATCTATTCGGCAACGTGCCGGAGGCCGCGCTCCTCATGGCGGGGGAGGACTGCCCCCGGCTTGAAGCCCTCGCCGAAGCCCTCCCCTTCCCTATCCGGTTTATTCCCAGCGGGAGCCGCCGCGGCGTCGTCTCGGCGGAGGACGGGGTCGCCGATATCGCCGTAGTATCGCGGCATGATGGAGAGGAACCGTTCTGGGACGAGGGGTGGCTTGAATCCGTCGGCGGATACGCCCGCGATCTGGTGATCATGGCAAAAGATCCCGCGCTTCTGGACCTAGCTGGTATCGAGGATATGAGGGTTCTGGGATGGTCGAGGGAGTCGGAGATGGACCGGATCTTCAGGAGGGTCCTCACGGAATCGGGGCACGAGGCGGTCAGGTTCGCAGGAGCGGCTCGGTCTCACTCCGCCGCCGCAGCTTGCGTCTCAGCAGGCCGCGCCGATATCGGCTTCGCCGTCCAAGAGGCGGCGGAAGGGGCTGGGCTCATCTTCAGGAAGGTGGCCAAGGATGAGATAGTCTATCTCGTCCGTCCGGAGAAGAGGGGGGCAGAATACGTCCGGTTTTTTTTGGATGCCCTCGGCGTAGGAGTGTTCTAGTTTTGGAAAAATGAACACCTCCTAACACTCAAGAAATCCGGGGATTAATCTATGGGTCTTCTCACCAGATCTTCGCAGACTGAAGAAAAAATAAATATCATAACATCTGATAAGGGATTGGAATATATTTACATGAAGGGATCGTAACATGCGAAATATGTACCAACGTTCGGCCAGCTTCTTCCTTGCCGCCTTACTTTGCATCGGCTGCATCTCCGCCTCTGCCGCGGATTCCGGAAGGCCCGCGACGGGGACTTTCGTCATCGACACTCTCCGAAGCGGCCATGGCGTTCTGGTGGTGGAGAACAACAACCCCCTGGGGGATGACCTCATCCGGGACGGCGTCGCCGTCTTGACGACCGGAGATAATACAGTTCCCATGGTCGCTGTCTTCGTACGGGAGGGGGAGTCCTTCGAGATCGAGGGGATCGAGGATGGGGTATACGACTTCTACTTCACCGTGGGGAGGGCATGGAACTGGGAATCGGCTAACTTCTCGGATGCTGAATTCTACAGGACCGAGAGCCTTCTGCCCTTCGAGACGGAGATAGATGGGCGCGATCTGATATTCACCATCTGGACTGTGACCCTGGAGGAGGTCCCCGGAGGGAACGAAGATAAGATCCCTGTCCCTAGAGAAGAGTTTCCGGACCTGAAAGAAAATTGACGGGATCTCCCGGATTTCTAGTCTTCCCTTGAAGGGGAAAGATCTCATCAAAAGGCGGTTCTTTGGAGGGCTCTCCTCCCGGGAGCCCTCTTTTAGCCGGGAGGGCGGCATCAGGTGGGTGATCCTCCAGGGCCGCTTCCAGATCGAGACTTCCAAATCGAGGCGTCTCTTCCGAAGGTCGCGGCAGACCATCCCCATCTTCATCCCAGATCCAGGACCATCGGGATAGAAGGGATGCTCCCGTCGCCCTCTAACCCTTCCAGCCGGCGAAACCCGAGCCGCTCGTAGATCGCGACGGAGTTCGGCGACGAGCGGACGGTGGCCTTCGATATCCCTGGATTTCTCACTCTTGCGGCTCCGATCCCCCGTCTCAGAAGCTCGCCGCCGACCCCCTTGCCCTGGTGATCGCCATCAACGAAGAAGAGGGCGACGTGGCCGTCGTCCCGGAGCTCGATCATGCCTATTATCTCGTCCTCGGCCAGAGCCAGGAGGACTATGTGGTTCCACCGCGACCTGTGGATCAATAGATGGGTGTCGGCGTAGTTGTAAAACTCCTCCCGTCCTTCAGGGGATAATCCGTCGGCGACGAACTCCTCGAATGTCCGGGATACGAGGTCGCATACCTCCGCCTCCACCCCCGACCTCATCGGCCTGTATTCGAGGGGCACCGTCATCCCGACCCTCCCCTCTTTGCCCTCCTCTCGTAGTAGCTCAAAGGGTGGTTCACCCACCGGCAGAGTCTGTCCTCGCCGGGACAGTTGCCGTAGGTGGCCATGGTGGCGCAGGAGGGGGGCTTGTAGGCGGTTCCGCCTTTGCCCGCTATGTGCTCCACCTGGTAGCGGGTCCGCTCCTCGTCGAAGTCTGGGCTCGCGTTGAAGACGGCGACCACCTCTTCGATGTCCATCCCCACGGCGAGGAGGAAGGTGGTGAGGGCGAACCGCGCGGTGTGGGCGAGGTTCTTCCCAGCTGCCACCTCTCCGAGGAACCCCCGGATGCAGGGAGGGAAGGCCTCCTCCGTCACCTCCCCGAGGTCGACCTTCTCTTGGCCCCTCCTGGCGAGGAGCTCCTCTTTCACCTGGGCCAGGTCTGGGCCGAGCCCTTCGCAGATCTCAGGGGGTACCTTCAGAGGTAGCCCCTTCTGCACCCTCTCTTTTGCCCTCTCCTCCAGGAGCCGGGCCAGCTCGTGGTCGGTGACGGCGACCCATCCCGCCTCCAGGGATCGGTTGACCAGCTTCCAGCCGGGGCTCCTCATCCCGGAGGCCGCCTTCAGGTAGTCGGAGAAGTGGACAAAGAGGCCGTTTGGGTCGTATCTCGGATCCACCGACAGATCCCGGGCCAAAAGGAGGAGGTCGCCGAGCTCCTCCCGTACCATCTTCCGGCTCGCGAGCTTCGCCTCGGCGAGGGCGTACCTCCGGATCAAAAGGTCGTCGTTGATGCAGGATACCATCACCCTGGCCAGGGGGTAGGATAAGAGCTCCGCCAGAGGGTGGGCCGCTGCATCGGGGATCTCCCCCCTCAAAGACCCCAGGACCCGGTCGAGGGCCCTCCTCCTAACGAGGCGGGAGAGTCGAGGCTGCGGGTTCGGCTCGACCACGAGCCCCTCCAGGGAGTACCCCGTCTCCGCCACCCTAGCCGCAGCCTCCCGGGAGAAGGGGTAGTCGGCGAGGCTCATTCCTGTTCGATTCTTGGGGCCAGCAGGTAGTTGATCTCGACGCCCTGGCCCAGCTTGAAGCTGATCCTCAGGGGATAGTCGACCCCCAGCTCCAGCTTCACCTCAGAGGCCTTGCCGATCGCCTTGCTCATGTCGGCCAGATAGTCGAGGGAGAAGAGGGACCTCGCCTTTCCCGGCTTCAGCCCCAAGAGCTCCGCCCCCGGCATCTTCAGCTTGAGGGAGTCGATATCCCCCTTCGCCTCCATGTAGAACTGGTCCTCGGGCTCGTCGGTGACGCCGAGGACGACGTGGTCGCTCACCTTCTCGGCCGCCCTGACCGCCTTTCGGAGGTGGGCACCCGGAAGGATGACGTGGGCCGGGAGGTCCAGATCCGGCACCCGCGGCTCTTTTCTTATGGCGCTGGGGTCGATGAGGCTGAGGGTGTAGGAGAGGGAGGTGACCCCTATCTTCAGCTTATGGTTCTCCTCGTCCAGCTCGAGGGTGACGTTCTCACCCCGGTCTGCCATGCTCAGAACGTCGGTGAGCCTCACCAGGTCGACTCCGATCTCGCCGGGCGTCGCCTTGAAGTACTCGAAGGCCTCGGAGCTGAGCCTGAAGGAGACCATGGCCACGTTGGCGGGGTCCACAGCCTTCAGCTCAACGCCGTTCTCTGACAGGGTGAACTTCACCTCGTCGACAAGAGACGATACCGCCTCCACAGCATCTCGCAGGGTTTCTGCGCTTATCACTGCCTTGAACATCCTCATAAGCCCCCTCGTCGGAGAGATCAATTTTATCCGGGTCGGAGAGATTAATTTTTATCTTAAATATAGATTATCCCGTCAGTCGTACTCTCTCCAGGTGAAGTTGCATTTTGTGCATCTGAAGAAGCGGACCTCGCTCTCGTCGGCAGACCGGAGCTGCCGGAGCCACCAGTAGGCGGTATCGTTCCCGCACTCAGGACACCTGTACTTGGTGGTGGGAAGTCCCGCCCCCTCGGAGTCCTCGATGACCGTCATGGTACGCTCTTTCTGCTCGGTCTTGCTGATGTGGCGGTCGCCTCTCTTCATCTCCACCCTCTTGCCGCACCTTCTGCAGACCAGCACGCCCTCCGACGGCATCATCATGCTCTTACAATCGGGACAAAACTCCATCAGATGACGAGTACTCACTCGTCATATTAAAGTTTACCAGTTGGGTAAAGGTATATGACGGTGGGGCGATCCTTCCATCCGTCTCCACCTCTGAGGTTATCATGAGCACCGCATTGAACGTAATCTGCGAGAACAGGCCGGGGGCCCTTCGAGATATAGCCGGGGTCGTCGCGAGCCTCGGCGGCAACATCGAGTACACCCAGCAGTTCGTCCTGGAACGGGGTGTGAACAAGGGGAAGGCCACCGTCTACATGGAGATCGACCGGCTGGCGGGAGAGATGTTGGAGGATCTTGAGGCGCTCCCGGCGGTCCTGGAGGTCTCGATCCACCAGTCCTTCGACGAGATCTACGGCTCCAGGGTGATCATCATCGGAGGCGGCGCCCAGGTGGCCCAGGCTGCCGTCGGAGCCGTCAACGAGGCGGACCGGCACAACCTCCGGGGGGAGAGGATCAGCGTCGACACGATCCCCCTGGTGGGGGAAGACCCCATAGCTGACGCCGTCAACGCCGTCGGCCGCCTCCACAGGGCATCGGTCCTCGTCCTGGCAGGAGCGCTCATGGGAGGGAGGATATCTGAGGAGGTCGAAAGGCTCCAGGAGGCGGGAATCCCGGTGATCGCCCTCAAGATGGCGGGTTCTGTCCCTTACTACGCAGACCTGGTGGTGACAGATCCCATCCAGGCCGGGACCTTCGCGGTGATGCACGTCGCAAAAACCGCCGTCTTCGACATAAATAGAGTTCGAGGGATGGAGTTTTGAGCTGGAGGTCCGACTTTGAATCCGGAAACGTCCTCGAGTTCACGCTCCCTCAGCGGTTGAAAACGTGGATGGGTGTGTTCATGATGCACTGGATTATCTCGTTCTTTCTCTCGAGGATCCTGTATCGCAGACTCACCCACAGGTTATGCCCTTGATCCGACTTCTCCGGTTCCGTTTCAACGGCTGCGCGGTGGGAGCAGCTCTCCGCTGAGGAGAGTGACTCCAGCAACGCCCTAATGCGATCTGTCTTTCTCTCGTTATCCTGCCAGCCGAGGAGAGCATAAAAGTCTGTGACGACCTCTGAAAACCGTCTCCAATCACGCCAGATACCGGCATCAGGGTAGTAAGCCATAAGCTGAGACTCGATTACAGAGCTGTTTATCTCCCATTCCCTGTAAGCGTCATCCAGCTCTTTCTGTCTCGCTCTCCGTCTCTCTCCCGTAACTTCGTCCAGATATCTGGTTAAAAGCACAAATTGAACGGCCATTACTATCGCCGTCACATCCTCGCTGATCTTGCTCACAAGCCCCATCTTCAGCTCCAGCTCCTTTTGATGATCCTGCCATTTGCGAGTGAATCTAGGAATTACATAGCTGGTGATCAGGGCACCTGCAATCAATATAACAAACGGGTGAGATAGTCCTTCAGTTAGGGTAGAGCCCAGAGCCATAGATCCAATCTCCTGCAATCCCCTCTTTTCCGTTAACCCTCTATCTTCGGCTCCTTTTCATAGAGCAGGCTGATGAAACCCAAACCAACGAGAGTCATCGGACGTTCGGGTTTCCGAGGCGATGGGCTCAGCCGCGAAGCCCCATCGCCTCGAGGTCCCTGATGGCATCGCCATCGAAGAGATCCTCCACGGTGTAAAAGTCTTCCCCGGCCATGAGGACTGGGGCGCTGAGGGTGAAGATCCCGTTGATCCGAAGCTCCGTCATAGCCTCGGGGGTGGCCATATCCACCGTCTCGAACTCCATCCCCCATCCCTTCAGGACCCTCTTAACCTCTTCGCATCGCGGACAGGCGGCGGTGGTGTAAACGACGTACTTCATAGGTCCATCCCCCTCTTCCGTCGATATTTATTCTGTTCATCTCAGCACCATGGGGTACCCTTTCACTGCCTGGACGGCGTACCCCTCACCGATGGCCCTATCGGCGCATTCCCTGCAGCAGGAGAAGTTGGCGAGGTAGGTCACCCCGTCCATCTCGTGCTCGAAGACGTTGTTGCAGCTCATCCCCAATACCCTTCTGCAATCCAGCCCCCTGCAGAACTCGTGGTCGTCGGCGGCGACGGGAAACTCGTCCTCAAACCAGATCTTCGGCAGAAGGACCGGGAGTATCGCCATGTCCATGCCACATCCACAGGGGCCGTAGGTATCCTCGGGGCCGTCGTATACGACGGCCTTTTCGATCTTATAATCCATATTTCACCACCCCAGGTCGATATATCGCCCAAGGGGTGAAGGGCCGGAAACCTAAATAACCTTTGGCCTTAAACTTTTGCCTCCTTCGACGGCATGGTCTTCTCTGAACTAAAATAAACTGTCATTGGGGGAATTTTGGCCGTATATCCTTATAAAATCATTTTTCTTCGTTTTTCTGGAATAATATTGGCCAGGAGTTTACGAAAATTATATATAGAGATCTGATGGACAACATGCAGTCTATTCGGCTCTTTAGTCGGGGAAGAAGCTGGTTTAATCCGTTTTCTGATGACTAGGACCGAATTCGATGAGAGGAGAGGAGCTCAAATGGCGATACTTCCGGTGGCACCGGTCAGCAGACTCATCCGAGAGGCTGGGGCGAAAAGGGTCAGCGAAGGGGCGCGGGACGCCCTGGCAGAGGTTCTGGAGAGCTACGGGATGGAGGTGGCCGAAGAGGCCGTCGAGTGGGCGAACCATGCCAAGAGGAAGACGGTGAAGGCCGAGGACATCCGAGAGGCGGTCAAGAGGGTGAGGCCTCCCCGGGCGCCGGGGACCGACTGAGCACCGACTGAGCACCGACTGAGCACCGACTGAGGCAGATATATAAGCGAGGCGGTAAGGTCGTCTCTTTATGCCTGAAAGCTCAGACTTCGCCTCCCTGGGTCTGGTATGCGGCATCGAGATCCATCAGCAGCTCGATACCGCCGCCAAGCTCTTTTGCGGCTGCCCCACGGGCATCAGAGACGTGGGGGAGTCAGACCATCATTTCTTCAGGCGCCTGCGACCGGCCAGAAGCGAGCTTGGCGAGATCGACAGGGCCGCCCTGGAAGAGGTTCTCGTCTCCCGGAAGTTCATATACTGCTCTTACGATTCCACATGCCTCGTGGAGGCGGACGAGGAGCCCCCCAGCGAGCTGAACCCCGAGGCTCTGGAGATTGGCCTCGTCGTCTCGAAGCTTCTTTCGATGCAGATCGCCGACGAGGTTCACACCATGAGAAAGATCGTCATCGACGGCTCCAACACCTCGGGCTTTCAGAGGACCGCCTACATCGCCTCTCATGGCGGGGTCGAGACCTCCTCCGGCAGGGTCGGGATCGAGACGATCTGCCTGGAGGAGGAGGCGGCCCGGATCGTCGAGGACCGGGGGGACGAGGTCGTATACTCCCTCGACCGTCTGGGGATACCCCTCGTAGAGATCTGCACCTCCCCCGACATCGTCTCCCCCTCCCACGCCCGGGAGGTGGCCAGGAGGCTCGGGATGATCCTCCGGTCCACCGGGAGGGTCAAGAGGGGCCTGGGGACGATCCGCCAGGACGTCAACGTCTCCATCCGGGACGGTGCGAGGGTGGAGATAAAAGGGGTCCAGGAGCTTAACCTCATCGAGACGATCGTGGCGGTGGAGGCGAGGAGGCAAAAGCTCCTCCTGGAGATTAGAGATGAGCTCCAGGAGAGGGGCGCGAGGGTCCACCGCCGGGTGGTCGACGTCACCGAGATCTTCGCCGGGACCGGGTCGAAGGTGATAAAGTCCGCCCTGAAGAGGGGGGGCGCCGTCCTGGCGGTGAGGCTGGAGGGGTTTTCCGGGCTGATCGGGATGGAGATCCAGCCGGGACGGCGGCTCGGCACCGAGATCTCCGACAGGGCCAAGAGGGCGGGGGTCGGCGGGATCTTCCACTCCGACGAGCTTCCAGCCTACGGGATCACTCAGAAGGAGGTAGAGGCGGTCCGCTCGGATCTTGAAGCCGGGGGGGAGGACTGCATAGTGATGGTGGCGGCTCCCTGGGGTCGGGCGGAGGCGGCGATGAAGGCGGTCCTGGAGAGGGCGGAGGAGGCCCTGGCGGGAGTCCCCGAAGAGACGAGGCGGGCCCTCCCCGACGGCGCCAGCGAATACATGAGGCCCCTTCCGGGGTCTGCACGGATGTATCCCGAGACCGACGTTCCTCCCGTGGTGATCGCCCCCGAGTACGTGGCGTCCCTTCCCCTCCCCGAGCTCTTCGACGAGAGGGCGGCGAGGTTCGAGGTGGAGTACCGCCTCCGCCGCGAGTTTGCGACCCTCATGGCAGAATCGCCGTACTTCCACCTCTTCGAGGAGGCGGTCCGGGACCTATCCCTCTCTCCGGCTCTGGTGGTGAGGACCCTCGAGATGATCCCCAGGGAGCTGGAGGGGGACGGGGTATCCATATCGAACCTGACCGAAGACCGATATCTTGACGCCCTCTCCCTCGTCGCCGGGGGCAGCTTGGCGAAAGAGGGGATCCCCCAGCTTCTGGAGACGATGGCAAAGAACCCCGAGCTCTCAGCGGCCCAGGCAGCTAAGGCCGCAGGACTTATGGGCGTCGACCAGGGCGGCGTCGAAGAGGTGGTGGCCAGGATCGTCGCCGAGAAGGAGGATTTCGTCAGGGAGAGGGGCGAGGAGGCGGCCCTGGGCCCCATGATGGGGCTTGTCATGAAGGAGCTGAGGGGGAAGGCCGACGGCGCCCTCGTCAACGCCGCCCTGAAGAGAGAGATCCATCGGACCCTCTCGGATTAGGAGCTTCTTTTGTGGTGGCCCGGCTTCTCGACGAGTTCGGGCCAGGGAACCTTATTTATCTCGCCGATCCAACTACTCTTCTGTCTGGAAAGGCTTCATCTCCGTTCGGATGGGCCCTTGGGTGCTAGAGATATGAAGCGAGAGATCCTCCTCTGGGACGAGACGATCTTCAAGGACCGGGATGTCCTGGAGTTCGACCACATGCCCGAGCACTTCGCTCACCGCGAGTCTCAGATGGAGGCGCTCAAGTTCTGCGTCAGGCCCGCATTCCAGGGGGCTCGTCCCGTCAACGCCCTCTGCCTCGGCCCCCCCGGGACCGGGAAGACGACGGCTATATACAAGCTATTCAGCGAGATGGAGGCCCACTCGTCTAAGGTAGTTCCAGTCCACGTCAACTGCCAGATGGACCATACGAGGCACGCCATATTCCTCCGGATCTACAGCAAGCTTTTGGGCCACTCCCCCCCGACGAGCGGCGTCTCCTTCAAGAGGGTCTTGGAGAGGATCGCCCGGGCTATCTCGAAGGAGAACCGGGTCCTGGTGGTGGCCCTCGACGACGTCAACTACCTCTTCCCCGAGAAGGAGGTGGATCGGGTCCTCTACACCCTCCTCCGGGCCCACGAGACCTTCCCCGGCTTTCGGGCCGGGGTGATCGCCATCCTCAGCGAGCCTGCCTTGACTTACGTCTTCGATCCGCGGGTCGGCTCGGTCTTCCAGGCGGAGGAGGTCAGCTTCCTCCTCTATTCGATGGAGGAGATCAGAGACATCCTAAAACGGCGGGCTGATCTGGGCTTTTATCCAGGGGTCGTATCCAGTGAGATCATCGATAAGATCTCCGAACTCACCGAGCGGACCGGAGACCTCCGGGTCGGGATCGACCTTCTGAAGAGGGGGGGGATGGAGGCGGAGAGGAGGGCGTCGAGGTCGATATCCAGCGAGGACATCGACCGGGCCTACGAGAGGTCGAGGCTCGTACACCTCTCGAGCGCCTTAAAGCCCCTCCGGAAGGAGGAGCTCCTCCTCCTGGCCATCGCCGCCGAGATGGAGACCTCGAAGGCCGGCGATCTTTATAAGAGGTTTCAGGCTTCGACCGGGGCCGGGTATACCAGGTTTCACGAGATCCTGAACAAGCTGGACGCCGCAAGGCTCGTAGATACCGACTTCAGCGGCCCCGGCCACCGGGGGAGGTCCAGGATCGTCAGGATAAGGTACGATCCGAAAGAGGTGCTGGAGAGGGTAAGGCCGAAGGAGGGCCCTCCCTCCAAATCCGAAAATATATAGGTTAGAGGATTAGATATATAGGCAGCATATTGTATCATTAAATATATAGACTACATATTGTATAATCGATAACTCGGCGTAATAATGTCTATTTATCCTATTGTGATAAATTTTATAACCTGCACCTGTAAGTAGGGGATCTTTATGAATAGACCGCAAGTACGCCTATTGATCGCCGTCCTGGCGATCGGGTCGATCCTCATATTCTCCGGATGCATCGACCGGGATGGAGAGGGGGCATCTCCCCGGAGGGCGGCCACCGTCGCCGTCGCTGGTTCGACGACGGTGATGCCCCTGGTGGAGGCCTCCGCCGAGGAGTGGAACAGGATCCAGGATGAGGTCCGCGTCACCGTCACCGGCGGCGGGTCCGGGGTCGGAATCAAGAACGTCGCCGAGGGGATGGCGGATATTGCCATGGCCTCCCGAGATGTGAAGCCGGAGGAGATCGTCGCTTACGGCGACCGGTTCGTCGAGTTTCTGGTAGCCTACGACGCCATCGCCGTGGTGGTGAGCCAGGGAATCTACGACGCCGGCGTCACCGACCTATCTCAGGAGGAGCTGAAGGCGATCTACGCCGGCGAGGTGGCCAACTGGAAGGATCTGGGCGGTCCCGACGAGAGGATCTACGCTGTGGCGAGGGAGGTCGGCTCCGGCACCAGAGACACCTTCAACGAGATGGTGATGGGCAGCGTTGAGGCCGAGACCCCCGGGGTCACCACGTACCACGGCAGCAATGCCGAGGTGAAGACTGCGGTGACCAGGAGCAATAGGGCCATCGGTTACGTCGGGATGAACTACGCCGAAGGCGGCACCCTCCGGGCCGTAGCCTACCAGGGCGTAGCGCCCTCGGAGGAGAGTATAAAGGACGGTTCTTACCCCCTATCTCGGGCCCTCCACCTCTACACCTTCGGCGATCCCGGCCCCGACGCCGAGAAGTTCATCGACTTCGTCCTCAGCGACCAGGGGCAGGATATCGTGGCAGAGTCCGGGTTCGTCCCTATCAGATGAAAAATATATATATATATATATATATATATATATATATATATATCTTTAAAATGGTGCCGGCTTCGAAAGAGCCGGCCTGACATCTTTATTTTAACGAATACCCCGCAGCTCTGCTGCGGGGATGAGAGGATAAACGTCTTAACAAGAGTTTCGAATATGCGTATTGATGATAGAATTACGCAGTGCATCTCATTGTGCCTATAAAATTAGGTATCATATGGTCCTTTGTATTATAAATATAGAAAGAAATTACTTTTAGAAGAAGATAGGATAGAATTTATAAAGCATCTCTGTTTCGAAATAGGAAAACGATACTGGTTTGAATTCGATGCTATCGGAACTGATGGCGATCACGTTCATATTTTTGTCGGAGCAGCTCCTAAGTATTCACCCTCTAAGATTATGCAAATTATAAAAAGTATTTCAGCTAAACAGATGTTTAAGACTTATCCAGAAATTAGAAAAGAACTTTGGGGAGGTGAATTTTGGAGTGATGGTGGATATATTGGCACAGTCGGAGATGGGTAGTCTACCGCAGATGAGTTGATCTCACCATCTCAAGCCAGTTAGGTGAAAGAAGGTGGTCGATTGCATCGGATTGGCCCCAATAAGTTCCACCATATTGGATGGGGTCGCTTGTTAGGGTTTTCATGTGCAACAACTCGTTATGGGTAGACTACCCGGAGATGGCATTACTGCAGAAATAATTCGTAACTACATTGAGCAGCAGGGAACCCCGGAAGAAAAAGAAGGATATAAGCAGATGAATTTGCTAGAATTCGATTGACATGGCGGCGGCGCGAATCATGCCCCGCAGCTCTGCTGCGGGGTGCGCCGCCGCAATTTGACTTCGATATCGAACTTGAGGACTGAGAGCCTTAAAAATCGGATTGATCCCTCCAAGTCCAAGATCGCCTAAAAGTTCCTCATATAGCTCCATTAAGCATTTTTCATAGCTTGATTTGATATACGAAGACGATGCTGGAATATATAGAATATATTGAAACGTTTTTCATATCGGAGTACTATTTATTATATGGTGAAAAATTTTATATTAGAGGTCCGCTCCAGTGGATGTTGTATGATCAAAACTGCGGATACGGGGGACGATGGCGGACTCGGCCATTTGTTTGGAGATTTCGAACTGGAGCGGATCGGAAGAGCTGATAAGAAGATCGACCCTGCGAATCACTGGTGGCTAGATGCTTAAGGGGTCAACGGACCCCTCTTAACCCCTCCAGGATTTCTCACTCTATCTTTTTTTGGTCTCAGAAAACTGATGATGCCACTTCAAACTTTCTAGGCTGCTCGCCTCAACATCTTTGATTATCACAGCCCAAGAACAAAATCGTTCATCGACTTCGTCCTCAGCGATCAGAAGCATGATACCGTGGCGGAGTCCGGGTTCGTCCCTGCCAGATGGAAAAAAACGCCCTCGGAGGGAGTGGCGCTGGCATTCGAAGCGCCAGCGCGGCTCTACTTATCATCGCGAATTAATGCAGATAGACCCAGTTAAAGTGACTGCTCCGTTGATTTATCGCTCCAGGAGTTGCCCCATGCGACGTCGCGACAGGTGCAGTCGAAGATCTCATCCTCGCCCCAGAGCTTATCGTCTGCTTCCATCCCACCGTATCCTCCGAAGCAGCAGGTGAGCCAGTCGCCTCTCGTCTTGGAGGCGGACTTGCTGACCTTCACCTCCATATCCTTGACCATCCGGAAGCTTCCTACGTAGTTCTCGTCTATCTCCACGAGGGGCTTCTTCCATCCGTATTTTGGATCAGTCAGAAGCTGGCCGACGTGGATGGCACCTTCCGTCACCTGCTCATCGATCTTCATACGCGCGAGGCCATATCCGTTTATCGGTGATGAGCTGTAACTGTTCTTTGGCGGCCAGGGCTCTTTGCACTCTAAATCTACGCCGATGTCCTTGATGAAGGCCGATGCGTACTCGATCTGGTGGTGGATCATCACCCCCTCCTGGTAGCTCTTCCCCACCGTCTTCTCCTTCAGCTTGGAGTTGTAGACGATGGGATTTCTCGCGTAGTACCCTGTTCCGTAAGCGAAAGCTACGGGTGCATATGTCATCTCATTCTGCTCAACGAAGGAGATGGCGCTGTTCTGAGTCTTCACTTCGGACCCGTAAACTAGCGTATCTCTATCCTGGACGTATCCCTTCGTCTCGGTCTGGTTTGACCGGATGAGGGTCGCAGCGTCTATGGTCCCGCTCCCGTGCATGTAATTTTTGAGCTGGAGGGTCTTTGTATCCACCTTATGGTAGACCATCGAGTAACCCGATCCCTCGACGTCCTGCTGGAACTTGTGCTCGTTCTTCAGGAAATACCCGTCCGGGTTATCGGCGGCCAACGACGGCGCTGAGACCATCAGCATCACCATGAGCCCCGCCCATATCGCCATGAGCGAGCCCCAGACTTTCATCATCGTCCCTTTATCCCTCATATTCTTCCCTTCCAAAAATTTCTGCTGCTTATAGCGATCTTTTGCTTCAACGAATCCGATCATGGAGGACGATAGGGTATAAAATTAATGAAAATAATATAGATAGATCTATAGGCTGATATTACATTATATACTTGCATCTCGTTGCTGATGGTCAATGTCGCCCTTTTCACCGATATAGCTCTCCATAGACCCATCATCGATTTGGCGGTCTTCCATGCCAGCGATCTATCTCAAGATGGGGAAGCAGAGGGGGCGCCTCTGCCATTACAAAATCGTGTATATAGAATACATCTCCAAGTATAGACTATATACGCAAAAGTCGGAGCAAGGCTTCTATTTATTTTATTGCGGATAGTTTTATACATAATCCCTGCAGGGTGGGGGGTGTATGAGCAAAACTTCAAAGACCGTATTGGCGGGCGTTCTGATGGTGGCATTTTTGGCTGCCGCCCAGAGCGCTGCTGCTCTATCGGTATCGGGGTCGACTACCGTCCTGCCCTTCGGCGCGGTCTGCGCTGAGGAGTTCAACGCCGTACAGGGCGCAATCCACGTCTCCGTCACCGGCGGCGGCTCCGGCGTCGGGATCAAGAACGTCGCCGAGGGGAACAGCGACGTCGCCATGGCCTCAAGGCATGTAAAGGACTCTGAGAAGGAGGCCTACCCCAACGAGGAGTTCGTCGAGATCCTGGTGGCCTATGACGCCGTATGTATCGCCGTGAGCGCGGCGGTCTATGACGCCGGTGTCACCGATCTATCCCAGGAGGATGTCCAGGCCATCTACAACGGCGATATCACCAACTGGGCCGACCTAGGCGGCGACGATGAGAAGATCTATGTCCTCGGAAGAGAGGTGGGCTCGGGCACCAGAGACACCTTCAATGAGATGGTGATGGGAAGTGCTGAGGCCGAGACCCCCGGCGTTACAACCAACCACGGCAGCAACGCTGAGATTAAGACGGCGATAACCAGAAGCGACAAGGCCATAGGCTACCTCGGCCTCAACTACGTCCTGGACGGAGACCTGGTGGCCATCGCCTTCGAGGGGGTCAGCCCCTCCGTCGAGACGATAAAGGATGGTTCCTACCCTCTCGCTCGGGACCTGATCATGGTCACCTACGGCGAGCCCAGCGAGGACGCCTCCGCCTTCCTGGACTTCGTCACCGGTGACCATGGCCAGGCCATCGCAGAGGAGCTGGGGTTCGTATCGATAAACTGAGCCGGAACAGCAGATGATAGCCTGCCCGGGGCCTAACCCTTCTGGCCCCGGCCCCTCCCTCTGTCTCAGGTTCGCTTAGTCGCCATGAAATACGCCATCGCCGTCGCCCTCTCCGTCGTTCTCGTGGGCTCGATCTTATTTTTGGACAGCCACCTCTATGGATCATCTGGACCGACCCAGAGGAGCGGCAAGCACTACATCGTGGGGTCTACTTCGGTTCTGCCCTTGGTCCAAGTCTCTGGTGAGGTGTGGAACTCCCACCAGGACGATATCACCGTTTCCGTGATAGGTAGCGGCACAGGTGTCGGCATCAAGAACATATCCAGCGGCATCGTCGATATCGCCATGGCTTCGAGGGAGGTGAAGTCCGAGGAGGTGGAGATATACGGCGATAATTTCAAGAAGTTTCCCATCGCCATCGACGCCATCTGCGTCTCCGTCAGCCCGGACGTCTATGAAGGCGGCGTCAGGGAGATCTCACGTCATCAGCTTTTTGCGATCTACAACGGAGAGATCGATAGCTGGGTAGGGCTGGGGGGTCCTGACGAAACGATCACCGCCGTAGCTAGAGAGGTGGTCTCAGGAACCAGAGATCTCTTCAACGAGGTCGTTATGGGGAGGGTCGATCACGATTACCCCCGGAGCCGATTCATATCGTTACAGCGAAGCTGAGGTCTGGGCGACGATCGCCTCGGGCAGAGTCGTCGTAGGGTATCTCAGCCTCAACCGCGCAAGGGATGGAGAGATAAGGGCACTGGCCTACGAGGGAGTCCTTCCGTCTGCGGAGACGGTGAGGGACGGGTCTTATCCCCTGGCGAGGACCCTCTACATGTACACCTGGGGCGAGCCTGACGATGACGAGAGGGCTTTTTTTGAGTTCGTCACCGGAGAGAAGGGCCAGGCCATCGCCGAGGGGATGGGGTTTGTGCCGGTAAGGTGAGAGAAGGATTCTGCCCATGAATATGGGGAGGGCTCAAAGCGGCTTACAGTTGAATTATAAAACTGAGATCGGGGAAAGATTGATATTATTTTGAAAGAGGTGTTGAAGGGATGGCGCGGCCTGAATCGGTCATGACCTGGATCGTGGTGGCCATATTTGTCGCTGCCGGAGCAGTCCTCTACATCATCGGCGGCGAGGAGCTGGAGCTCCGCGATTCTTCCAGGGGTGCGGCATCGAACCTCTCGGTGGCTGGGTCCACCACAGTTCAGCCCTTTGCCGAGGCCTGCGCCCAAGAGTTCAACCTCGGGCAGAAGGATGTGGTCGTCAACGTCGCCGGCATCGGGACGGATTCTGGGCTCCGGCGGCTGGCCGCGGGCACCGCCGATATATCCATGACTTCTAGAAAGGTCGGCGACTCTGAGATAGGGTCCCTGGGAGGCCGATTGGCAGAGCATCAGATAGCTCGCGATGCGGTATCTATCGTGGTGAGCTCTTCCATCCGGGAGGCCGGGATCGAGGACTTGAGTCAGGACCAGCTCAGGGCGATCTACACCGGCGAGATCAAAAGCTGGAGGGAACTTGGCGGCCCGGATCGAGAGATCACAGCTGTATCGAGATCACCGGGGTCGGGGACCGGCGAGATCTTCAGCGAGAGGGTGGCCACTCCCGGGGTTTCGGTCTACCGCGACAGCAGCTTCGAGGTCGAGGAGTTTGTGGCCGGAAGTGACAGGGCGATAGGCTATCTGGGCTTGAACCTCGCCCGGGAGGAAGGGCTCGCCACGATCGCCTACGAGGGGGTGTTGCCTTCGGCAAAGACCATCGGGGATGGGTCTTACCCCCTGGCGAGGACCCTCTACATGTACACCTGGGGCGAGCCTGACGATGACGAGAGGGCTTTTTTGGAGTTCGTCACCGGAGAAAGGGGCCAGGCCATCGCCGGGGAGATGGGATTTGTGCCCCTCTCGACATAGCCGAGCCAAATTTTAACCGTTTACTTTTCAAGGCGGCGTTTCTGTGGGTTGGGTGCCCCACCTCAGCAGGCCTCGGTCCCCATGGGCCCAAGCTCCTCGAAGGTCTGGGCGAGGATCGTCCTGGTGGTGACTACCCCGTCCGTCGCCCGAATCGTCTCGACGAGATCGTTGAGCATCAAAAGGCCGCCCACCTGAACCTCCAGTAAGAGGTCGAAATCTCCGAATAGGACGTACATCGTTCTAATTCCACCAAGCCCTTTGAGGATTCGGTGAATTCTCCTCTCATGGCCGGGAACTGTCTTCACCATGATTATCCCGTTGATCATTTTTTTCAACTCCTCTGAAGAGCATTTCGAAGGTCTGACGATGGGTTATCAAATCCCATCGCTGTCCGGATCTTCTGTACAGCCCTAGTCCACAGGGCCCGGCGAAATCTGGATTCTGCATATTTTCCGGTCAACGCTTTCGATCCATTAAGATGCCTCTTTTCTCAGTTCTGGTGGCGTTTTTTCCTGATCTCTTCTTCATCAGGAAATCCGAATCAATGCCACCGATAAAGGCCAAAAGAGAGAATCTTATGTAAAGATTGCACAAATAAAATAAATAGGGGCGATTATTTCGCTTACAGTCCATTCTCTATATAGGTTGGGGCCGACTCCGTCAGACGGCCCTCTTTATTCTTCTCGATCCTAATCCAGCTTTGCGCCCTCAGCTATGAGATGAATCTATATAGAATATTTTCTGAAATTATAGCTATATATTAAATATGGACAACTGGTTTATATCATGTGACTACCCAAAAACTCACATGGGATCTCCGAAGAATATAAAGGCTCTTAACCGTCGGATCCGTGAGCGGGTCATCGAGTCCTCCTTCTTCTTCGCCGCCATCACCTCGATTTTGGTGATGGTATTGATCTTCTACTTCCTGATCCGCGAGAGCCTCGTCGCCTTCGGAGAGGTGGGGGTCATCGACCTCCTCTTCGGGATGAAGTGGCACTCTGCCGGGAACGTCTTCGGCATGACCCCAATAATCGTCGGATCGATCATGGTGACCCTTCTGGCCCTCATCATAAACATATCCGTGGGGCTTCCCCTGGCCATATACCTCTCGGAGCTGGCGGGACCCCGGTCCCGTTCTATCCTTAAGCCCGCCATCGAGCTCTTGGCCGGAGTCCCCTCGATAGTATACGGCTTTCTGGGGGTTTTGATCCTGGTCGCCTTCCTCGAGGGGAGCTTCGATATGCTGACGGGCAGATCGATCCTGGCCGCATCGATCCTACTGGGGATCATGTTCATCCCTGCCCTGACGACGATATGCGAGGACGCCCTCAGGGCGGTCCCCAAGGAGTTCAAGGAGGGGTCCCTCGCCCTAGGCGCCACCAAGTGGCAGACGGTCCGGAGGGTGAGCCTTCCCGCCGCCTCCTCGGGGATCATCGCCGCCGTCGTCCTCAACGTCGGGAACATCATCGGCGAGACGATGGCCGCCCTCCTGGTGGTGGGGAACGTCACCAGGCTTCCCTCGCCGATATTCGACATCTTCGACCCCAGTGCCATCTTCACCTCCGTCATCGCCGGGGAGATGGGGGAGGTTCCCCACGGATCCATCCACTACCACTCCCTCTTCGCCGTCGGCTTCGTCCTCCTTTTGATCGTCACCGTCCTGAACATATCGGCGGACTTCGTCAGGGCCGCCATCAAGAGGAAGTTCGGGGAGTACTGACCCCCCCGCCGCCCTGCCACCGTCTTCATACTCCGACCTTCCTCGCGGGCTATATGCTAGATATATAGGGGTACCCTCCCTATATAGAGAATATAGATAAGTGCTTTAAGCGATGAACGTCCGCAAAGGTGATGATATGGATCCACCAGATAAACGCGCCGTCCGCCGTTCTCGGAGATACGGTGACGACTTTGTAGAGGCGTTTCTCTTCTTCGCCGCCATCACATCCATCCTGGTGATCGTCCTTATCTTCTACTTCCTCACCTACGAGAGCTTCCTCGCCTTCAGAGAGGTGGGGTTCTTCGAGGTCCTCCTGGGGCAGAAGTGGCACCCTCCAGGAGATGTCTTCGGGATGATGCCGATAATAGTCGGCTCGGTTCTCATCACCTTCATCGCCCTATTCATAAATATCCTGGTGGGGATACCCCTGGCGATATACCTATCGGAGCTGGCGGGACCTTGGTCCCGGGAGTTTCTGAAGCCCGCGATCGAGCTGTTGGCGGGGGTCCCATCCATCGTATACGGTTTTCTCGGGGTTCTGGTGCTCGTCGTATACCTCGAGAGGAGCTTCAACATGCTGACGGGAAGGTCGATTCTGGCCGGGGCGATCCTCCTGGGGATCATGTTCATCCCCGCCCTGACGACGATATGCGAGGACGCCCTCCGAGCGGTCCCCAAGGAGTTCAAGGAGGGGTCCCTCGCCCTCGGAGCCACCCACTGGCAGACGGTCCGATGGGTGACCCTTCCGGCTGCATCCTCGGGGATCATCGCCGCCGTTATCCTCAACGTCGGCCGGATCATCGGCGAGACGATGGCCGCCCTCCTGGTGGTGGGGAACGTCGCCCGGATGCCGTCCCCCCTCTTCGACGCCTTCGATCGGGGCGCAATATTCACATCGGTCATCGCCGGGGAGATGGGAGAGGTGGCCCACGGATCGATTCATTACCACTCTCTCTTCGCCGTGGGGTTCGTCCTCCTGGTGATCGTCACCGTCCTCAACATATCGGCGGACTTCGTCAGGGCTGCGATCCAGAAGAAGTTCGGAGGATACTGAGATGAAGAAGATAAAGCCGGCACCTCTGGCATCCATCGCCATCGCCCTCTTTATCCTCGTCTCCTCGATATACCACCTTCTTTTCCAGCCGGAGGAGATCTCCCTCGTCCCCTTCTGGGTCGCAGGCCTCCTGGGCTGCGTCCTCCTCATATCCGCCTCCGCCATCACCCTCAATCGGGGGGGAGAAGATCGGAGCCGGGTCATATGGACGAGGGGGAGGTTTTCGGCTCTGGCCGCAGATCTCGCCTACCTTTCCGCCGTCGCTCTCCTCGTCGTTTCTGGTCGTATCGGCCCCGACCTCAAGTTCGAATTCCTGGGGCTCAGCGCCGTCTTCACCTTCGGTCTCGTCCTCCCCCTCCTGTTGATCGTCGGGAGCTTCCTAGCGATAAAGGACTCCATCAACCTCCTCTACGGCTACACCGCCAGAGGGAGGGAGGTTCTCGTATTCTCGATGGTCCGTCTATCGGCGGTATTCACCATCGCCCTCCTCGGGGGGATCATCTCCGTTATCCTCTACCGGGGGATCGGGGCCATAAGCTGGGAGTTTCTCACCTCGCCCCACTTCCGCCTCGGCCAGCAGGGGGGGATCGCCACTTGCATCGAGGGAACTTTCTGGCTGGTGATGGGGGCGATGCTCATCTCGGCCCCCCTGGGGATCGGCGCCGCCATCTACCTCAACGAGTACTCCAAAAATTCGGGGCTTAAGCGGATCGTCACCATAGCCGTCGGGTGTCTCAACGGCGTCCCTTCGGTGGTCTACGGCCTCTTCGGCCTCGCCTTCCTGGTATCGACCGTAGGGATATCCCTCCTCGCGGGGTCGATAATCCTGGGGCTGATGAACCTGCCCACCATAATCCTCACCAGCCAGGAGGCGCTCAAGAGCGTCCCGAACTCCCTCAGGGAGGGGAGCGTCGCCCTCGGAGCCAGCAGGTGGCAGACGGTGAAGAAGGTGGTGATCCCCTCGGCCCTCCCTGGGGTCCTGACGGGGCTGATCATCGGGGTTGCCAGGGCCGCAGGAGAGACCGCCCCCATCATGTGGACCGCCGTCACCTTCTCTGCCACCCCCGTCCATATGTTCTACGGGTTCGTCCCCGACGTCACCCAGCCCGTCAACAACCTCTGCTACCATCTCTTGAACCTGATATACTTCCTGGGAGCTTGGGACGTCGAGCAGAACGCCTGGGGAACGGCCCTGGTCCTCCTCGCCCTGGTCCTCTCCATCAACATGGTGGCGATCCTGGTGAGAAACCACTATCGAAAGAAGATAGCGTGGTGAGGGTGCGCCCCACAACTTTTATCATTTCGGCGATATTAGGGACCTTCATGAGACCGATCTCTCCCGACGAGATGAGAGCCGTCGATGCGAACTGCGCCTATTTCGGCCTGGCACCGCTCCAGTTGATGGAGAACGCAGGAGCCGCCCTCGCTAAAGAGGTCAGAAAGAGGGCCCCGGGGAGGAAGATCGCCGTCATCGCCGGACGGGGGAACAACGGCGGAGATGGCCTGGTGGCGGCACGTCACCTGGCGGAGTTTGATGTGGCGGTCTTTCTCATGGGAAGGTCGAGAGAGATCGCCACCGAAGAGGCGAGGTGGAACTGGGAGATCCTGGCGCGCCTCGGCTTCGACCTCCGGGAGGTCCGGGATTCGACAGAGCTGGAGGCGCTGTCCAACTACGACCTGATCCTCGATGCCGTCTTCGGTACCGGCGTCAAAGGAGCGGTCCGGGGGCTCGAGGCGGATGCGATCGACGCCATAAACGCCTCCAATAAACCAGTAGTCTCGGTGGACGTCCCCAGCGGCCTTGGGACCGATAAGGTTGTGGACTCTGACGTCACCGTCACCTTCCACAGGCCGAAGCTGGGGATCCCCGGCGAGGTGGTGGTGGCAGGGATCGGGATACCGCCCCAGGCGGAGTTTATTGCCGGGCCCGGAGACTTGAGTCTGGTGGTCGGCCGGGCATCCGAGAGCCACAAGGGGGAGAACGGCCGGGTTCTGGTTATCGGGGGAGGGCCTTACACCGGCGCTCCCGCCCTATCGGCGATGGCAGCCCTCCGGGCCGGGGCGGACCTGGTCACCGTCGCCGCCCCCGAGAACGTATCCGGGGCCATCGCAGGATACTCGCCGAACCTGATCGTCCGGCCCCTCTCCGATGACCACCTCTCCCCCGATGATCTGGATCTCATCCGAGGGCTCCTCCCCCACCACGACGTCGTCGTCGTCGGGATGGGCCTCGGCCGCCACCCGGCGACGAGGGAGGCCCTCGCGAAGATCATCCCGGAGTGCGAGAGGGTCGTCTTGGACGCCGACGCCCTCCTCCCCGGAGTCCCCCTCAAGGGGATCATCACCCCCCACGAGAGCGAGTTTCGGCGGGTCAGCTCCATCAAGCTCCCTCCGGGTCGGGTCCAGAGGGAGACCCTGATGGCCTTCGCCAGGGACATGAAGATCACCATCCTCCTTAAGGGCAAGGTGGACCTGATCACCGATGGCGACGTCATCAGGGGGAACGCCACCGGAAACCCCGGTATGACCGTAGGCGGCACCGGGGACGTCCTCGCCGGGATCACGGGGGCCTTCTACTCTCGGGCCTCGCCTTTGCGGGCCGCCGTCGCCGCCGCCTTCGTCAACGGGACCGCCGGGGACCTGGCCTGCCAGGAGAAGGGATACTCTCTCCTGGCCACCGACGTCATCGAGAAGATACCCGCTGCCATGAACTTTTGACCCGTAAGGACGGGATAGTATGACATCGGCAGGGGGCCTCAAAGGATATCGTGGCGGTATGGTGGAGATCACCGAGAAGCCGGCGGTCGGCCGAAGGGCTGTGGCCACCGGCACCATCCGCCTGAGGGAGGAGACTGTGGAGGCGATCAGGAGGGGCGAGGTGAAGAAGGGTGACGTCCTCACCGTGGCGAGGGTGGCGGCGATCCAGGCGGTGAAGGAGACGCCCCGGACGATCCCCATGTGCCACCCCATCCCCATCACCGGCGTCGAGGTCGACTTCGATCTGGGAACGGGCCGGGTGAGGGCGGAGGTCGCCGTCACCACCGTCGGCAGGACCGGGGTCGAGATGGAGGCGCTGGCAGGGGTCTCGGCGGCGCTCCTCAACGTCTGGGACATGGTCAAATACCTTGAGAAGGACGGGACCGGAAACTACCCCTCGACCTGTATCGAAGAGATCCGGGTGGTGGAGAAGAGGAAGGGGGTGGGTTGAGACCGAAGGCTGGGAAGCCATTTTGTCTTGGATCGTCCTCCTCTTCGACCCGTCATCCTGATGGTGGGTGTCGGCGTAGCAATGATGGGTGTTCCGGCCGTCGATCTTCTTAATATCGATTAGGCGAAATAGATAATTATTTATAGATTTCCCGACAAAACTTGACTCTGAAAAACCCTTGAAGTTCACTTTCCCTTCAGAACGATCAATCTATCGTTTGATGGGCGGAATGACTGGACGAGATCGAGATGGAGAACTAGAAAAGGAGGATCTTTATGGTGAGAGTCGAGCTGCTTAAGGATGTAGAAGGACTTGGGAAGAAGGGTGATCGTATATCAGATGTACCACCCGCACAGGCAGAAGAGCTGATAAAAGCAGGCAAAGCCAAAGATCTCGGATTTAAGAAGTAGAGCTCAAAGCCACAAGGAATATCAGGAGGATTTCGAAAAACCCACCAAAATTGCAAAATTTGGGCCATCCCTATTTAGAGAGTATTTAAATGAGGGCGCTCAGCCAGGGGTTAATCGAAATCCTCTCAGGTGGTTTTATTGACCAACATATTGAATATCCACGGTATTGATCCGAAGTATGCCGAGTCCCTCGCCAATGCAGGGATCAACACCGTCGAGAAGCTCCTCGAATCTGGCTCAAGCAAGATCGGTAGGACTGGGATCTCTCAAAATACTGGGATCGCGGAGAATCTCATATTGGGGTGGGTGAACCGGGCGGACCTCTTCAGGGTCAAGGGTGTAGGGGAGAAGTACTCGGATCTCTTGGAGGTGGCTGGAGTTGACACCGTGGTGGAGCTCTCCAAGAGGGTTCCTGAGAACCTCCATGCAAAGATGTCGGAGGTGAACGAGGCCAACAAGCTCGTAACGAGGAATCCAACCCTCGCCGAGGTGAAGTCTTGGATAGAGCATGCTAAGGAGCTCCCCAGGATGGTCCAGTATTAAGACGATCTTTTCATTCATTTTCAATATAGAATTTTATTTTTCAAATCACAATTTCCTCACAGCCCGTACTCCGAAAGCCTCTCTCGCGCGATCTCCCTCTCCCGCTGGTGGTCGACGAGGAAGTCCCGGATCCTTTCCGCTGCCTCCTTCTTGCAGCTCCCGCAACTCCTCTCGCCGCTCCTGCATTCGTCGAAGATCTCTGCAAGCTCGCCGTCGTCCTCGGAGAGGTGGAAGATCAGAAGCTCGTAGACGGTGCACTTCTCCGGCTCGCCCCCCAGCTTCTTCTGCTCGGCGAGGGACTGCCTCCCGCCGGTGACCGCCCTCATCACCTTCTTTGCCGCCTCCTCGGGGTCCTCGGTGAGGGCGATGTGGCTCTCGGGCCGCGAGGAGGACATCTTGCCGCCGGTGAGGCCGGTCATGAACCGATGGTAGAGGGACGCCGGCGGTACGAAGCCGTAGCCTCCAGCCTCCACCTCCAGCTCCCTTGCGATCTCCTCCACCTTCCCTGCGTCCTTCGCGTCGAAGACGTCGACGTGCTCCTCATACCGTTTCACCTTCCGGTACCCCATCTCCCGTAGGCGGGCGGCGGCGGCTTCGATGAGGTCAGGGCCCGCCGCCTTCCCCCGGAGGCTGACGTGCCCTTCCCTCTCCTCCACCAGGAACTTCCTCATCCTGCTGGCGAGGTCCCGGGTGAGCCTTATGTGGGCGTCCTGGTCGGAGCCGACGGGGATGACCACGGGCTTCGGCCCCCCGTTCTCGGCGAGCTGCGGGTGGAGGATGTCGGCGCTCTGGACCATCACGGAGACCATGTGGGCGACGTTCGTCTCCCCGGAGAAGCCGTATATCGCGGCCAGCTCCGAGAACCTGGCGGCAGAGGCGAGCTCAAAGGCGAGGTCCCGGACGGCGCCCCTCTTCGACTGGAAGTATATGGTGGCCGACGGCTCAAGGCCGAGGGCGATGATGCTCAGGACGTACTCTTCGACCCCCATCTCGCGACATCTCTCCCAGCTGATCCCCCGGACGGAGTGGGCCTCCATGTCGGCGATGGCAACGAAGGCATCCCCCCCGTGCTTCTGGTGCCAGATGATCTCCTCCATCACCATCTTGCCGCCGAGGTGGACCCTCCCGCTGGGCATGAAACCGCTCATCACCGCGTAGGGGCGCCCCTCATTCATCGCCTCGACGACCCTCTGGTAGTCGCGGTGACCAAATATTATATGTCTTTTCATATATATATGTGGGTCGTCGATCTGGGGCAGAACCTCTTCGAAGCTCGATATGCCGAACTCCTCGAAGAGCTTCGAGTAATCGTCTATCGAGACCGCGCCCCAGGGGTCCAGCTTCGTTGCCATAAGTCCAGGCGATGCAGAATATGGTATATTTACCTTCTCGTCATGCACTTCGATCCCAACGGGTCGGAGGATGAGAAACGGCGAGGCTGCTTAAAATATTTAAATTCATAGGTCGATACATATCTCGATGAACCCCGAATCATTCCCCTGCGACCTTGTGGCCTGGGACGAGTTTTACGATCTCGCGAGGTCCCTGTCCCGGAGGATCAAGGCCTCGGGATGGAGGCCGGACCTTGTGGTGGCCATCGGCCGGGGCGGCTACGTCCCCGGCCGGGTCGTCTGCGACTTCCTCGTCCACAACCAGCTCACCAGCATGAAGGTCGAGCACTGGGGGATGGCAGCCCGAAAAAAGGATCAAGCTGTGGTACGTTTCCCCCTGGCTGCGGACGCATCCGGCAAGAGGGTTCTGATCGTCGACGACATCACCGACACCGGAGAGACCCTCGCCACAGCCGTCGGCTACCTCGAGGGGCTGGGTCCGATGGAGGTGAGGACCGCAGTTCTGCAGCACAAGACCAGCTCGGCATTTGAGCCCGACTACTACGCCGAGGAGATCTCCGAGTGGAGGTGGATCATTTACCCCTGGGCGGTCCACGAAGACCTGGTGGGCTTCACCGAAAGGGTCCTCAACAGCTCGATCCACCCTCTATCGGCAGATCAGATTAGATCAGATTTGAAGAGGAGGTTCTCCATCGACCTCGCCAGAGAGGAGATGGCCGATATCCTGGAGGAGGGGGTGGCCCTGGGGATAGTCGTCGCTTCCGATGGGGCATATCGAGCCGCAGGCTCTCGAATCGATAATCTTTCTCGATAAACAAAAATAAGCTATTTATATGAGAATGATTTTGTAACCAGAAAAATAGATGTGGTTATTATGAGACAATTTTCGGTCAAAGTTTTGGACGACGACGACCGGGAGTTCGTAGAGGTTCTGCGGGATCTCGGCATCCCCCGAAACGTCGCCAGCATGATCACTTACCTCGCCAACGTCCAAGAGGCGACCTCCCGAGAGATTGAGATCGGATCGAACCTCCGGCAGCCGGAGGTGAGCATCGCCATGAGGACCCTCCGGAACAACGGCTGGGTCGAGGAGCGGGAGATAAAGAAGGACGGCAAAGGAAGGCCGATGAAGGTATATCGTCTGACCATAACCCTGGAGGAGATAATAACCCATTTTGAAGAAGAGAAGAGGAGAGAGTCTGCGAGGGTGATGGAAAATATCGGTCGGCTGAAGGATCTGAGCGGAAAGCTTAGCAACAGCTGACCAGGTCCTTCAACCTGAGGAGACTATCAGGACGATCTCCAGGTCGCCAGCCTCCACCTCCTCGTCGTTGGAGACGGGGTGGCCTTCGAAGAGGGCCACCACCGTCTCGGGGTTTACCTTCAACAGCTCGAAGAGGCCGTCGTAGGTCAGCCCCTTCTCCAGTTCGAACCGTCTTTCGGAGACGCGCCCCTCGGCCAGGATTCTCACCGAGTGGGAGGTCACTTTTCCTCTTCACCGCCTGTGCCCACGAGATCATCGAGGTTCTCTTCTATCAGCTTCTTCTCCAGGTTCTCCGTCTTCTTGTCGCCCTTCCTCTCAACGTCTCTTTTCTTGAATTTAGGCACAAGCATCACCTCTATCGCCATCTCTTGATCTGGGACGGTATTAACCTTTCGTCAACGGCGCCTCCGCCCGACCCAGGCCCACTGATCGTATATCCCGAGGTCGTCGGGGTTTGCTACCACCTCGCCGACCCATCCGGCGCAGTTCATGGCTTCTGCCACCATCTTTGCCTCCCTCTCGGTGTAGGTGGTGTAGATGACGAGGTCCTTCGCCAGCTCCGCCGAGGAGGTGAGGATATCCTTCCAGAGGGGCCAGTTGACGGCGTCTATGAGCCCCACCATGAACCCCACCACAGCGTCGAATTTCCGGGGGGGGATGAACCGGCTCAAGAGGCGGGCGTCCAGGACCATCGCCCTTGTCGGGTCGAGGTGCCCAGACTTCAAACCCAAGCAGATCTCGCAGCTGTCCAGGTCCGCGGTCCAGGGGCGAAACCCCAGGGACTTAAGGGTCTGGGTGGCCATCCCGCTCCCGCAGCAAATCTCCAGGACCTCGCCTCCTCTGGGAAGATGCGATCTCAGGAACCTTTCCAGGCTCGCCTCCCTTTCGGGGACGAAGAGGGGGGGGCTTCTGACGGGGCAGCTCTCGCAGAATAGCTCCTCTTTGAGGGCGAAAGACAGCCACTCCACCAGCGCTTCCAAGAACTTCTCCTCCCGGGCCCTGACGACCTTGGAGGCGGAGGCTTGGGGAAGGGCGCCGAGGAGATCGATCTCCCCGTAGCGGTCGGTTAGGAGGAGCCAGAGATCTGCCGGCTCTCTGATCTTCAGGGCGACTCCCAGGAGGGCACCGTCGCCCCCCTCCTCATCGCGTCCATCCCCCACCTCCCTTATCTCTATCGACTCCGTCAGACCCTCCCCCGACTCAAGTACCTCCATCGTCACCGGGAGGGCGATGAGGTCGGCGAGGGACTCTTCTGCCAAGAAGACCTCTTCTCGGGGGTCGATCTTCAATATCTGATGGATCAGCACGATAGAGGGCTTTTGGGGGGAGAGATAAATAAGGTTTCCATCGGGGAAACGGCTATATCGTCTCCCATCGACTCTGGTAAGGTTTGAGGCTGATGGACGTTCCAGGGGTGGGCGCCAAGCTGAATGAGAGGCTAGTGGCCCATTACGGAGATGAGGATTCTGCCCTTGAGGCTCTGCTGAGGGGGGATGTGGCGGGGCTTCAGGGGATGAGGGGGATGAGCCAACGCCAGGCGGTAGCCCTGGTCCAGAGGGCGAGAGGGGCCGTCTACTCGGTCAGCCCCTCGGACTTTCTCGCCACCGAGGAGGCGGTCCGGATCTACGACTCCCTGATGGAGCTTTTGACGAGCCGGGCCCACACCGACCGCGCGCGAGAGAAGCTGGCGACTTATTTCCCAACTTCATCCCGAAAGATGGTGGAGGAGAATAGAAGGTTTGCAGAATCTGCCATCACCTCGGCAGCGCTCCTGGGCGATTCTCACCTATCCGTCCACCTCTCCAGAATTAGGCTCCTTCGAAAGGAGGCGGTGGCGAGGGTGAGAAATCGGGCCGTCGCCGTCGACTCTCCCTCCGCCCTCAGGGCTTTGAAGGAGCGGGGGGTCGATAGAGCCATCGACGTCCACCTCGTCGAGAGCCTGAGGGAGCTGAGGGACCTGGCCCAGGGGTACGATCGCGTCACCCTCCTCGGTGGTTCCATCGACAGTTTCGCCCTACCCGAGATCGAGGAGGCGGAGAGCGACGAGGACTGGTATCTCGTCCCTGAACGGGTCCTCCGCCGCTACCAGGAGAACGGCCCCGTCCTCGAGGCGATGGTGGAGGCGGCCGAGGTGCTGGTGGCTTCCAAAGTCGCCTCCTTCGAGGGCCTCGACGACCTCTCAGAGCGGCTCGCGAGGCTGAAGGTCGACGAAGACCCCGAGCTCCTCCGCCTCGACAGGATCATCGCCGAGGCGGAGGGGAGGGTTGCGGAGGCGGTGGGGTGGGGGAACGCCGAATTGAAGAAGAGGATGGAGCGCTTCTCCCTCACCCTCGCCGGGGACGACCTCCTCTCCGCCCTGGGGCGGGGAGGAGACCTGCGGGACGTCTTCAAGTCGAGGATGGGGGAGACCTTCAACGAGGTCCTGAAGGAGGCGAGGGATATGGCCTCCACCGATCTGGAGATGAAGGGGGCTGAGAGGGCGAGCCTCGAGGAGATCATCCCGCAGGAGGTGAGGTATCCTCTGGAAGAGGATCGGGAGGCTCTCATCCGTTTCGTCCAGGAGGTGCGCAAGAGGGCGGAGGCGAAGAGGCTGAACTCCCTCAGGGATCTGGCGAGGGAGCTCGCCGGAAGGTGGAGCTTCGTCGAGGCTCTCCACGAGGAGCTGCTGGAGTTCGACGTCGGATACTCCCTAGGCACCTTCGCCCTGGAGAGGGGGCTTCTCATGCCGACGTTCGCGGAGGAGGGGTGCGTCGGATTTATTGAAGGGAGGAACCTCTTCCTCCAGGATCCCGAGGCCGTCAGCTACTCCGTCGGTCCGACGGGGCTCGTCGAGGCGGAGGAGAGGACGGCGATCCTCAGCGGCGTCAACTCCGGGGGCAAGACGACGCTCCTGGAGCTGGTGGCCCAGGTGGTGATCCTGGCACATATGGGCTTTCCGGTGCCTGCGGCCGCATGTCGCATCACCATCTTCGATAGCCTCTACTACTTCGGAAAGAGCCGGGGAACCCTGGGGGCGGGGGCCTTCGAGGCGACGATGAGGAAGTTCTCCGTCCTCGCCGGCGGGGGGAGGAAGATAGTCCTGGCGGACGAGCTGGAGGCGATAACCGAGCCCGGAGCCTCAGCCAAGATCATAGCCTCCCTCTTAGACGAGCTGTCGAGGGGCGGGTCGGTGGCCATCTTCGTCAGCCACCTCGCCGAGGACGTGGCGAGGTTCTCCGAAGAGGATCTGAGGATCGACGGGATCGATGCCCGGGGGCTCGACGAAGACGGCGAGCTGATCGTCGACAGAACCCCCGTTTATTATCGGCTGGCCAAGAGCACCCCGGAGCTGATAATCGAGAGGCTCGCCCGGACCTCTGAAGGAGAGGAGAGGGAGTTTTACGCGAGGCTCCTCTCTAAATTCCGGTGAATTTTTATACCGGCAGGATAATTTATATCCCATGGTCGCCACTTACCATCTGGAGATCTGGCAGATCGTAGTAATCTGCATGCTCTTGCTCCCGCTCTTCTTCATCGCCAACTACGTCGTAGTGACGAAGATGGTCCGGGAGAGGAAGATCCGGGAGGATAGGGTGGACAGGTTCGTCGCCGCCAGCGTCGCGAGGGATATGAGCCCCGAGAACAGGTCGAAACCGCGTCCCAGGAGAAGGTTCTGAGACGGTCGCCCCATGGATCCTCTCAGCCCACCTGCGGTCGCTTTCTGCGATCTGGCTCTCTCATCGGTTTCTTGAATGGTCCTGGCAGAGGTGGAGGCGAGGGGCACGGCGCGTCGCATCGGCTCGATCCCGCCGCGGCGTCTCTTGATGGCGCCGATGGAATTTGAAGGGGTGTGGTTCATGTCTGAAGATATAGAGAAGATGGAAGGGAAGGAGAGGAAGGAGAAGAAGGAGAAGAAGATGGTGGAGGTCTGCCCCGTCTGCGGCAGCTCAGAGCTCTACTACGAGACCGGGGGGTACATCGGGAAGGTCTACCACTGCAAGGACTGCAACTACATAGGTGCGCTGGTGGTGGAGGCGGACGAGGAGATGGTCGAGGCGATAAAGGAGGAGTACGGGCGGGAGAAGAAGGGGACACGCTAACTTTGTATAAAGCTAATTTGGCAATTTTATTTCTTGCCATTACTAGACCTGATCCCGATAGTATTAGATATTAATGTTACAAGCAGCAATATTGCAGCTGCTGTAAAGATGGGAACATTATCTATATATTTATCATCTACAAATCCATACCCTCTTGTACTTAAATATATCAGTATGTATGCGATATAAACAGAGACTGAAAGAAGAACATATGTTGAGTGGAGTGCCACCTGGATAATCAATTTTTTATTGTATTTATACTTCACATCAATTATAATCTGGTCCGCTTCCGTTTTAACCTAAGCTCCCCATGATTTAGGCATATCAAGATGATTTTCGCTACCAACTACCGCAATCTTTAAATAATATTATGTGCCTAAATATGCATATGAAATCGTTCACTCGCATCAAAAAGATAAATGGCC
>Ga0334886_1000487_pt1 | contig 61085 bp, 53 predicted proteins | sample GraSluR1_MG_9_FD_207232 | JGI IMG/M metagenome (GOLD analysis project Ga0334886, IMG submission 207232) | Sludge microbial communities from methane-producing bioreactor in Wageningen University, Netherlands - Granular Sludge_27_06-R1 | ecosystem: Engineered > Bioreactor > Anaerobic >... | reverse complement strand
TGCCCTCGCGGGCAACGACGCATGACTCGGGGTCAACGCGATTGGCTATTTCTTCGTTGTTGCGGACTTTCACCGTTTCACCTTGCCGGCTTTGACCGGCGCACAGGAGGAACCATGAAGATCGCGGTCTGCGTCAAGCAGGTGCCGGACTCTGAAGTCCGACTCAACCTGCCGGGCCCCGTGCCCGAGCTGGATCGCTCAGCGTTCACCATGGTCATCAATCCGTATGATCAGTTCGCAGTGGAAGAAGCCGTCCGCATCAAGGAACGGCTCGGACAGGGCGACATCACCGCCGTGACCGTGGGCCCCGCCGCGAAGGTGCGCGAAATGCTCAAGAAGGACTGCCTGGCCGTCGGCTGCGATCGCGCCGTGATCGTCGACGACGCGGCCCTCGCCGGCGCCGATCCTCTGGCCGTGGCCGAGGTCCTGGCCGCTGTCCTACGGCGGGACCGATACGACCTCGTACTCTGCGGCATCAAAGCCATCGATGACGACAGCAGTCAGGTCGGCGTCATGCTCGCCGAGCTGCTGGACTGGCCGCACGTGGGCTACATCGGCAGTCTGGACATCACCGGCGACGGACTCACTGCCCGCCGCGAGATCGAAGGCGGCGTCGAGGTGGTCGCCAGTCCGCTGCCGTGCGTCCTGACCTGCGGCAAGGGGCTGAACGAACCCCGCCTGCCGAGCCTGCCCAACATCATGAAGGCGGGCATGAAACCGGTCGAGGTCGTCGACTGCGCCGGGCTCGGCCTGACGCCGCCCGCGCCGCTGACCGCGGTCAAGGAATACACGCCGCCGCCGCCGCGAGGCGCCTGCGTCATGATCACCGCCGACGACGATGCCGCCGCCGCGCGCGAGCTGGCGCGCCGGCTGCATGAAGAGGCCAAGATCATCTAGCCGCCCGAAAGGAGTCGTGAACATGCCGAACATCGCCGTATTCATCGAGCAGCGGGCGGGCCAGATCAAGCAGGTCGCCTGGCAGATGCTGTCGGAGGCGCGCCAACTCGTCGACGCCCATGGCGGCGAAGTCTGGGGCGTCCACTGGCATGCCGCCGATTGCGACGTCAGCACGACGGCGGGCCGCTACGGAGCCCACAAGGTCGTGACAGCGACCGCGCCGGAGTTCGAGCGCTATGACAGCGAGTTGTGGACGCAGGCGCTCGCGCAGTTCGTCCAGCAACACAAACCGGATCTGCTCTTGATCGGTTCGACGGCCATGGGCAAGGACCTCGCCCCACGCCTGGCCGCCCGCCTGCGCACCGCTTGCATCAGCGACGCGGTGGGCTTGAGCTGGAACGACGGACTCGTCGTCAAGCGTCCGGTGTACGCCGGCAAGTGCTTCGCGCAGATGACCGCCCGCAGCGCTTGCCCCGTGGTCGGCATCCGCCCCAATGCGTTCGCGCTGCGTGAGACCGGCGGCACCGCGGCCGCAGTCGCCTTCAAGCCGGTGCTCGATGCCAGTCGCGCCAAGGCCAAGGTCACGGCCGTCGAGACCGCCGCCGCGGGCAAGGTGGCGTTGACCGAGGCCGAGATCGTGGTCTCCGGCGGGCGCGGCATCAAGGGTCCCGAGAACTACCGGTTGATCGAGGACCTGGCCGGCGCCCTAGGCGCCGCGGCCGGCGCCAGCCGCGCCATCGTCGATGCCGGCTGGGTCGACTACAGCCATCAGGTCGGCCAGACGGGTAAGACGGTTGCCCCGAATCTCTACGTGGCCTGCGGCATCTCCGGAGCGATCCAGCACCTGGCGGGTATGAGCTCGAGCAAGTGCATCGTGGCGATCAACAAGGATCCGGCGGCGCCGATCTTCAAGGTGGCGGACTACGGGATCGCCGGCGACCTCTTCGCGGTCCTGCCGGCGCTGACCGAAGCAGTGCGCGAGTTCAAGCGCTGACCGCCGCGGTCAGTTCTGCCGCTGCAGGATCGACCAGACCGCGGACATGTCCACGCCGGCTTGCTCCGCCTTGACGGCGTGGCTGTACGCGCCCAGGTAATCCTGCCGGTGCGCGCTCGCCAGGCCGAGCCAGCCGTGCGCCTCGGCGTGGTCGGGATCGATCGCGAGGGCCGCGCGGGCAGCTTGCGCCGCCTCGTCATACAGGCCGAGCTGGCAGAGTAGACCGGCGCGGCGAGCGTGCGCCGTCGCCGAGCGCGGATCGAGCACCAGCGTCCGATCGAAAGCCGCCAGTGCTTCCTGGGGGCGCTGCTGGCGGGTCAGTACGTCCCCCAGCAGCAAGCAGATCGGCGGCGATTCCTGCCGCGCGAGATCGGCGCGGCATTCCTGTTCGGCGGCCTTGAGCTGACCGGATTCTGTCAGGCACTGGATCAAGCGGTACCGCGCGGCCGGAGCCTCGGGATCGGCGGCCAGCGCCGCCCGGTAGCTGTCCTGCGCCGCCTGGAGCCAGCCCTGTTCGCGAAAGATGTCGCCCAGCAGCAGATGCGCCGGCGAGAATCGAACATCCAGATCCACGGCGTTCTCGGCGGCTTCGGCGGCCTGGGCCAGCTGTCCCTGTTGGCGATAGACGTCGGCCAGCATGAACCACAATTCAGGAGTCGGATCGCACCGCGTGAGCCCGTCTTTCAGGATAGTTGCGGCTTCGACCAATTCGCCCGCCTGCAAGGCCGTGGCGGCCATGCGTAGGTATCCGGAAGCAGCCTCGGCGGTGCCGCCCCGGGTGCGGCCGGTCTGGGCCGCGCCGACCGCGGCCAGAAACACCAGGCCAAGCATAAGACACCAACCCATGCGGCGTTGCGCTCGCGACATGCGGAATCTCCCCATGCTAGTCCCAGGCGGGCAATCTGCAGGCCCGGAATCGGTTCGGGGAGCAAGGATCAAGAACTATACCTGAAATCGACATTTCAAATACGTGTTCATACCGACCCGGGACCGCAGCGCAAGAACGCAGCATCTCGTCCGCGCCGCCAAGCGGTTGATTCAACCGCGACCTGGCAGCAGCCTCTCGACCCGGGCCACGGCGTGGTCGGCGGCGTCGATCAGATCTTTGAGGATCTCCCGCAACGGCTGGATCTTGCTGACCAGCCCCACCGACTGGCCTGCCATCAGGGATCCGCGTTCGACATCGCCCGCGACCGCGCCCTCGCGCAGGCTGCCGACCCAGTAGTGTTCGACCGCATACTGCGCTTCCTGGCGAGTGATCTCTCCGGCTTCGAGCTGGCGCAGCAGCCTCAGTTGCAGGCGCCCGAACTCCTCCATGGCGGCGTTCTGGAGCGCCCGCACGGCGACGACCGGCAGCTTGCTGCTGTACTGGGGCGTGGCGACGGCTTCGCGCGCGCGGGCCTTGATGAATACGTTTTTGAAGCGCGGATGAGCCTTGCATTCCTCGGCCACCACGAAGCGGGTGCCGAGTTGGGCGCCGGCCGCGCCCATCAGACCGAGATGGCCGATCATCCCGCCGTGCGCGATGCCGCCCGCCACGAAGATCGGCACCTCGTCCGCAAACTCGAACAGCACGTCCTGCAGCAGGACCACCGTCGAGACGTGACCGATGTGCCCACCGGCCTCGCTGCCTTCGAGGATCAGGGCGTCGGCGCCGTAGTCGACCATGCGGCGCGCAATGCTGGGGTTGGAAGCGAAGCAGAGAACCTTGGCGCCGCTGCGCTTCGCCTGTTCGACCTCGCTGCGCCGCGGGATCGAACCTGCGAACACGATGTGGCTGAGCCCTGCCTCGCAGAGGATATCCAGGTGCGCCCGGTAGTTCGGCGCGATCGTGATCAGATTGGCGGCGAACGGCTGCGCGGTCAGCTCCTGGGTCTTGCGCACCTCGGCCGCGAAGAGATCGGGCGGCATGTTGCCCGCCGCGAGGCTGCCGAACGCTCCCAGGTTGCTCATCAACGATACCAGATCGGCTTCGCTGATCCAGGTCATCGCGCCGCACATGATCGGGATCTCGGCACCGAGGAAGGCTCGCCCGCGGGCAAAGATCCGCGCCAGGCGCGGCGTCAGCGTCAGGGGTTCCGGATTGGTCACGGCCACCTCGCTTGCGGGTTGGAGTCGCCGTCAGGAATAGGCCGATCAGGTCTCCGCCGCAAGCGACGATCCTCCCGGTACGAACTCGTCGATCACGGGGAAGTCCTGCAAGCGCCGTTGCAGCGCCACTTGCAGAAACCGATCGACCCACCAGAAGACGTCCTGGGCGCGGACGTTGCGGCGCAGGCCGCGCATGCGCCGCCGTCGCTCGTCTTCGGGCATGTCGAGCGCGTGATGGATCGCCTCGGCCATGCCGGTGATGTCGTGCGGGTTGAACATGATCGCGTACCGGTGCAATTGCGCCGCGGCGCCGGCGAACTCGCTCAACAGGAGCACACCCCGCTCTTCGATGTCGCACGCGCAATACTCTTTGGCTACCAGGTTCATGCCGTCCTTCCACGGCGCGGCGATCAGGATCTCGGCCGTGCGGTAATACGCCAACAGTTCGTCCCGGGCCAGCGCGCGGTAGTGGTAGTGCACCGGCACCCAACCCGGCCGCGAGAACTCGCCGTTGATCTCGCCGACCAGTCGTTCGATCTCCTGTTTGAGCTGCTCGTAGTGCGGAATCTCCCAGCGGCTCGGCACCAGGACCTGCACCAAGGTCACGTTCTCGTTGTGCTGCGGCCATCGCTGCAGCAGGTAGCGGAACGCTTCGAGCTTCTCGGGAACGCCTTTGGTGTAGTCGAGGCGGTCGACACCCAGGACGATCTGGCGCTCAGGATAGTTCTCATGGAGGTACCAGGCTCGCTCCGCGACCGGCGGCGCGGCCGCGTCTCGCGCGAAACCGGCCTGATCGATGCCGATCGGAAACACGCCGATCAGGACGCGCCGCTTGTCCTGCCGGTGCTGGATGATGCTGTGTCCCCCCTGCGTGCGGACGGTCGCCAGGTCCGGCAACAGGACGCTGACGCAGCGCGCGAAATTGCGGCGATCCCGTTGCGTCTGGAATCCGACCAGGTCGAAGGCGAGCAAGTCCGCTAGCAGCTGCCGGCGCCAAGGCAGCTTGGTGAAGATGTCCAGCGGCGGAAAAGGAATGTGCAGGAAGAACGCCAGCCGCTGCGCGACCTTCGCCTCGCGCAGGTGCCGGGCGACCTGCATAAGGTGATAGTCATGGATCCAGACGAAATCGTCGATTTGCAGATGCTCGCCGACGGCGGCGGCAAATCGCGCATTGACCTTGCCGTAGATGTCCCAGGCTTCCGGCCGGAAACGGCAGCGGGAGGTCATGTCGTGGAACAGCGGCCAGATGACCTCGTTGGCGAAGACGCGATAGTAGAAATGCTTTTCGCTCGCGTCGAGAAACACCGGCACCAAATCATAACCGGTGTCGGCAACCGCCCTGTCGATCGCCTGCCGCAGTTGCAGCGACGGCGCCTCCGTGGTGCCGGGCCAGCCGATCCAGACGCCGCCACGGTCGCGCAGCACCGGTGCCAGGGCCGTCACCAGGCCGCCGGCGCCTGGTTTCGCGAACCAGTTCCCCTCGCGCTCTTCCATCATCAGCGGCAGGCGGTTCGATACGATCAGCAGTCGACCTTTGCCTGTCATGATGGACCCTACTCCCGGGTTTCCAACCAGCGTGTCAAGAAGCGTCGCAGATCCTGCGGCGGGCGCAGCCAGGCCAGCGCGGCAGTCGAACGCCAGCGCGGCGCAACCAGCACGGGCAGACCCTGCCGGCCGCCGGCCAGCACGTTGAAGGCGTCCTCGTCAGTGCGATCGTCGCCGAGGTAGGCCGCGATCGTACCTGGCGGCTCTTCGTCGAGCAGCCGGCGCATCACGCGCCCCTTGTGCCAGAGGTTGCACCGCAGCTCCAGGCCGTCGGCGAAGGTCAACAGTTCGAGCGGCGCACCGTCCACCAACGGCGCCAGGAGCGCGCGCGCCGCCGCCGCTGCTCGAGCCGGTTCCTCGTACCCGCGCCAATGCAGAGCGACGCCGGCATACTTACGCTCGCAGCGTTCCTGCCAGCCTGCCGCCGCGGCGGCCGTTGCCGCCGCCGCCAAACGCTGCTCGACCAACGCCGGCAGCAGCTCGCGCCTGACGTCGCCGCCGCCGGTCGACCGCTCCCAGCCGTGCCCGCCCCAGACCTCCGGCGCGGGCTCGACGCCGAGCAAACGCGCGGCATCGGCGGCCGGGCGGCCGCTGATCACGACGACGCGGGTGCGCGCCCGGACGGCAATGTCCGCGATCAGTGCGGCGAGACCGGGATAGGGCACCGCCTCCTCGCGTTCCACGCGAAACGGCGCCAGCGTGCCGTCGTAGTCGAGCGCGAGCAGCGCCCGCGGCGCTGCGGCCAGCGCAGGCCAGAAACCCTCGTCGACACCGGCCGGCCTCATCAGCGCGGCCGTCATCAAGCCACCTCGATGCGGTCGTCCTGGCCCTTGCGCAGGCCGTGGAACAGTGCCAAGTACTCCAAGAGGTGGCGCGTCAGCAGGAAATTCTCCAGCACGAAGACGCGCGCCGTCCGTCCCATACGCTCGCGAATTTCCCGGTGCGACAGCAGGTACCGCATGCGCAAAGCGGCTCCCTCGGGAGTGTCCACGAGGAAACCCGTCTGGTGGTCGTGCACCTGCAAGCGAATGCCGCCGACATTGCCTCCGATCACCGGCTTGCCTTTCCAGAGCCCTTCGGTCACGGTCAAGCCGAAACCCTCGCGAGTGGATTTCTGCAGGATCAGATCGCTGGCCCGCTGCAGCGCGTTGATCGTCCTGTGCGCATCGGCCGGCAACAGCAGGATCCGGACGTCCGGATCACGTTCAGCCGCCGCCAGCACTTCCTCCAATACGACAGCGCCCTCGGGATCGTCGGTCGCCTCGCCGCCGGCGAGCACGAGCTGCAGACCGGGCACGTACGATTTGACCAGGCGGTAAGCCTGGATCACGCCCAACGGATCCTTGAAGCGGTCGAAGCGACTGACCTGCGTGACCAGGAAGCGGTCTGGGTCGAGGTTGAACTGGCGGCGCACGTCGGCGATTTCCGAGGCTTCGAGTTCGATGTTCTTCTCGGCGAGCGGATCGATGCTCGGAGGAATCAGGTAGCACGGATGCGGTAGGCGCCGCGCGAAGTCCGCGAGCGAGAAGATGCTGGCGTCGTAGCCGACCACGTGCGGCAGAAGGTATTTCCACACCGGCCGGTGCGGACGGCTCAGATCGATGTGGCAGCGCCAGATCCACAGCCCCCGGCGCTCCGGCACGAATCCCAGCAGCGGCGCCGGTTGCGGATCGTGAATCACGACGATTTCCGCGTCAGCCAGCACGGAACGCAACCTCTCCGCGTTGTGCGCATTCGTCTGCTCGTAAGAACGCAGTTGACCGGCGGTGGGCATGACCGCGAATCCCTGGAGCGCGTTGTGGAAGGTCTTGGTGCAGGCGAAGAACGTCTCGTCGCCCGTGATCACCTCCCAAGTGGCCGCCAGCCCCAGTTCCTGCATGAACGGCACCATCTTGTTCAGAATCTCCGCCACGCCGCCGCCCACCCGGGTCGAATTCACGTGCACGACGCGTAGGCCGGCCAACGGCTTGGCGAGGCTCAAGAGGTGCTCGATGACATCGTCGCCGACCACGCCCGCGTAGCGTTGGAGCAGACCGTTCACCGGGACACCTCCTGCAAACCCGCCTCGATCGCGTTGATGACCTGCCGCTTGAGCTGCACCAGGGATCCCTGGAATGGATCGACCGCCGCCAGACGCGCCGCGATCGGCGCGGAGGCGCCGCCGTCGTGGTCCTCGACCCAGGCGCGCAGATCGTCCCGGCCGTCCTCGCGGCGGCGGCGGGCATCCACGAAGTGATAGAAGATGGAGCCGCGGCTGAAATGCGACAGGGCCGCGGGCAGCTCAGCGGGCGCGTGGATGAAGCGGCCGGTGGGGATCACGACCAGGCGCGCCGACAAGAAGTAGAAGGCGCGATCGCGGTTGACCCAGAGCGGACTTTCCAGCGTGTCGAGACGATCGTCGCAGAGTTCCACCAGCTCGGATCGCAAGTCCTCGAGCGTGGGCTGGGCGGCCGCGTCGATCATCGCGAGGCGCTCGGCCAGCACCTGGTCGCGCAACTGGCGGCCGACCCAGACGGCGAAGTCGTTCATGTACTCGGGATCGTCGAGCGCCGGCCGCAACAGGCCGCCCCAGAAGTGGTAGTAGATGCTGGCGACGTCGACCTCGAGCAAGGCGTCGCGCAGTTCGCGGAGGCTCTGGGCGGAATAACCGGTGGTACGGGCCAGGGCGGCGCAGTCCATCACACAGAATGATTCCGGCAGCTTCCCCGGCGTCGGATTGGCTCTCGCATCGAAGGGACTCACGGCGCTCCTTTCTCCTAGCCCGGATTATTCATGAAGGTCCGCCGCGAGAAAGTGGAAAATGCTTGCCAGGACGTGGGCTCGCAAGGATCGGCGAGGGAGGCGTACCCAAGGCGGTACGTTGACCGAGCCGATCCGAGAACGCGCGTCCTGGCAAGCATTTGACCTTTCGCAGCCGGTCCTTCATGAATAATCTGGGCTAGTATCTCCTATCAGCAACTTACTCGAATCGCGCCGAATGACAAATAGCGGTGCCCATCCTCAGCACCGCGGCGGCGGAGCACCAGTCCGTTTTGCGCGGGTCGCAACGGCCGGAATCAATCTCCGGGTTTTTCGGCAGGCGGCGCCGGCGATGCCGGCGGCGTCTCGAAACGCGCCGTCTCGAGATTGTCGGCGATCACCTCGGCTATGTCGCGGACGCGCAGTTCGCGCTGGCGATTCGTTTCCTTGATCGCGTCCTCGAGCATGGTCAAACAGAACGGGCAGCTCGCGCAGACTTCGCTGGCGCCCGTGGCCGCAGCCTCGGCAATGCGGTGGTGGTTGATGCGCGTGCCGAGATCCTCCTCCATAAACATGCGGGCGCCGCCGGCGCCGCAGCAGAAACCCGTGCGCCGCGAGCGCGGCATTTCCTTCTGGACAAGGCCGGCGACGGCGCCGAGCACCTGCCGCGGTGCTTCGTACTCGCCGTTGTGGCGACCGAGATAGCAGGAGTCGTGGAACGTGATCTCGTGCGCCGCCTCGGGACGGACCCGTAAGCGTCCTTGCTGCAGCAGCTCGCGCAGCAATTGGCTGTGATGCAACACCGTGACCGCTTCGAGGCCGAAATCGGGATACTCGTTCTTGAAGGTGTTGTACCCATGCGGGCAAGCGGTCACGATCCGCTTGATGCCATACTTCCGCACCGACTCGATATTCTGCTTGGCCTGCGTCTGGAAGAGATACTCGTTGCCCGACCGCCGGGCGACATCGCCGCAGCAGCCTTCTTCGATGCCCAGGATCGCGAAATCGATCCCGGCTGCTTGTAGGCAACGCACCAACGCCTTCTGGACGGCCTGGTTGCGCGCGTCGAAACTCCCCGCGCAGCCGACGAAGAGCAGCCAGTCCGCCTGCTGTTTCTCGCGCAAGACAGGCACCGCCAATCTCTGACACCAGTCCTCGCGCGCCTGGGCGCCGATGTTCCAGGGATTGCTGTTTGTCTCCAAACCCCGCATCGCGTTCTGCAGCGCGGCCGGCAGCTTCGCTTCGGTCATCGCCAGATAGCGCCGCTGATCGATGATGTGCGGCACGTGGTCGATCTGCACCGGACAGTGCGCCATGCAGTAGCCGCAGGTCGTACAAGCCCAAAGGACATCCGTGGCGATGACGCCGCCGGGCAAGGCCGGCCGCGCGATGGCGCCCTGCAGCGCCTTGACCTCCGCCGCATTGCCCTTGCTCTTGAGACGCCCCATCGCCGCGAGTTGGTCGCTGATGGCATAGACGTGGTCGCGTTCGTCGGTGATCAACTCGCGCGGATGCAGCGGCTTGCTCGTCACGTGCGTCGGGCAGCCGGTATTGCAGCGACCGCACTCTGTACAGGTGTACATGTCCAGGATGCGGCGCCAGCTGAAGTCCTCGACCCGGCCCACGCCGAAGCTTTCGGCGCCGGCATCCATGAGCGCTTCGAGGTCCAACCGATCCAGCTTGCCTGATGGCGTCAGCCGCTCGGTGAACACCGCCGGCAGCGAGGTCAGCACGTGGAAGTGCTTGCCGAACGGCAGATAGTTCAAAAAGGCGAGCACCAGGACCGAGTGCAGCCAAAAATTCGTGTGGTGCCAGGCGCGCAGCGCGCCTTCGGATAGGCCTGCGAACAACGGCGACAAGAGCGTGGCCGCCCACGCCCAGCCGCGCTCCGGGTGGTGGCCGGGCAGTTGGAACTCGGCGGCGTCGGCGAGCAAGTCGGTCACCATGAGCAGCCCGATCCAGGCCAGGATCAACACTGCCTCGCCGCTATACTTGAGGCGCTCTGGCCGGGTGAGCAGACGGCGCGCCAGTCCGTAGAGGACCGCCGCCAGCACCAGCACGACCATCAGATTGTGAAGCACCAGGTAGCCGGTGTTGAACCCGGGCAGCCGCCATTCGGCATCGAAGCCGCGGATGATCATGGTCAACGTCCGCAGCGCGATCACCACAAAACCGGCAAAGATGGCGGTGTGCATCCAACCGGGGCCCCGCTCGTAGAGCAGTTTCCGCTGGCCGAAGCCGATCAGCAGCAGGGAGCGCAGGCGGCGCGGAATCTCGTCCAGCCGCCAATCCGGTTGCGCCGCCCGCAGCACGTCGAGGCGCCGGATCATCGAGGACGTGAATAGAGCCAGCGCTGCGATGAGCAGAACGAGCATGGCCAGAGGACCCATGGAAACACCCTCCACGGCTGAACGTCAGACAGATAGCAAGGCCAGGCGAGGTCGACTATAGCATGCGAGGTCGCGGCGCAAAGCACAAAGCCGAGGCGAGTTGCGTGGCAGATGGTCTCCGCGGGAGATCAGCCCGGGTCAAGCGCGTGCCGCGGCGCGGGACCGCTCGGCCAGCAGCGCCCGACAGACCGCCAGACCCGCCGCGTCGACCGCGGCCACCGCCTCCCCGGCGTCGATCTCCAACGGCAGGACACGCCCGCCGTGCCGGCTGCCGGTTTGGCGAAACGCGGCGGCGTCGAGAAGATAGAAGCCGCCGTCTTCGCGCAGCCAGGGCAGCGCGTCCGCGTGGCGAATGCGGCCGGGCGGCCGCGCCGGATCGAAGTACGGCACCAGACCCATCGGCGAGCGGTGCCAGAGCAACGACGATTCGCGGTGGCAACTGAAGACGCAGTCGGCGCCCTCGCGCACGGCCAACGCCAGCGCCTGGGCCAGGCGGCCCGGCCGCCGCAACGGCACGAGCGGGTCCACGGCCAGAATGTGGCTGGTGCCGGCGGCGGCATGGCCCAGTGCGTGTGCAATCGCCGCTTCCAGGGTGGAGGCGCCGGCAGGCCGGACGAGCGGGTCGACGCCGCAACTGCGCGCCAGCGGAGCCAGATCCACCGCCGGCAGCGAGGCCAGCAACTGGTTTGGACCAGCCTCCGCGACTTGCTGGACCGCGCGTTCGAATAGGGTCTGCCGGCCCAGCTTCTGCCGGACAGCCTCGCTCGGGCACCCATCGCAGCCGACCGCGATCACGGCCAATAATCCTCGCACGACCCGCCTCGCTACGTTCCCCGGTTCAAGACCGCCAGCCGCCGTCGATCGACTGGACAAGGACCTGCAGGACCGGTACATTGGCGCGAACCGACCCCGATGACTCGGGTATCGACAAGATTCGCTGCTGCCGGCGGCACTTTTTGCCAGTCACAGCCGCTGGAACCGCCTGCTGGCGCCATCGATGCAAGAACGGGCCCAGGTCGGCCGAGGACGACACGCATGGACGACGATCAGATCAAACGCATCCTGACCGGCATGCAGCGCGCCGCCGTGGTCGGCATCAGTCCGAAGTCGGACCGACCCAGCCACGGCATCGCGCGCTGGCTGCTCGGCCGCGGCGTCGAGGTCGTCGGGGTCAACCCGGCGCACCGCGAGATCCTCGGCGCGCCTGTCTATCACGAACTCGAAGCGGTGCCGGGCCCGGTGGACGTCGTGATCATCTTCCGCCGCAGCGACCAGGTGGAACCAGTGGTCGCCGCCGCGGTGGCGCGCGCCGACCGCGCCATCTGGATGCAGGAGGATGTCCGCAACGAAACCGCGGCTGTCATGGCCCGTGCGGCGGGGATCCCCGTGGTCATGGATCGCTGTATCTACAAGGAATGGTTGCGGCTCATGAACGGCTGAGCCGTACGGCGGAGGCGTCACCGCGGTCATGACAGATCGACCCTCGGCGGGGATACGCATCCTGGTGACCGGCGCCCGCGGCTTCGTCGGACGGCACCTCGTGGCAGCGTTGCAGGCCGACGGCGCCGGGGTTGACGGTCTGGACCGCCCCCTGCCCGCCGCCGCGGCCGAAACCGCCGCTGCCGCCGGCGCCGCCGATCCCCCCTGGTTGATCCACCAGCGTGAGCTGGGCGCGCCCAGCGCCGACGGCAGCGCGGCGCACCACCCGGACGGCCGCGTCCTGGCGGAACTGCTCGCGGCAGGCCGCTACGCGGCGGTCTACCACCTGGCGGGACAGAGTTCCGCCGGCGCCAGTTTCCGGGACCCGGCCGGCACCGTGCAGGCCAACCTGCTCGGCACGCTGGAGCTTCTCGAAGCCTTGCGCCAGCTGGCGGCGGCGTCTCTACCGGTACCACGGGCGCTCGTCGTGGGTTCGGCCGAGGAATATGGCGCCGCCGCGCGGCCGGACCGGCCCTGCCGCGAGGAGGATCCGGTGCTCCCGCTCTCGCCCTACGCCACGAGCAAGGCGGCGGCGACGTTGCTCTGCCGGCAGTACCACCGGGCGTTCGACCTGCCCGTCATCGCCGTGCGGGCGTTCAGTCACACGGGGCCGGGACAAGACCGCCGGTTCGTCTTCCCCGATTTCGCGGCCCAGATCGCGGCCTGCGAGGCGGGCCGACAGGAGCCGGTCCTGCGCACGGGCGATCTCACGCCCGCGCGTGATTTTCTCGACGTGCGCGACGTCGTCGCGGCTTACGCGGCCCTCGTCGCCCACGGCCGGCCCGGTCACATCTACAACGTGTGCTCGGGCTCGGCATTGACGATCCGCGAGGGACTGGAGATACTGCTGGGGTTGTCCAGCATCCGGGTCCAGATCGTGCCCGAGGCGGCCCGCCTGCGCCCGGCCGACATCGCTTGCCTGTACGGCGACCCCACGGCGCTGCAGACCGCCACGGGCTGGCGGCCGCGCCGCGCTTTTGCCGATACGCTCCGCGACCTCTTGGAGGCCGCGAGGAGGAACTTGTCATGATTCGCATCTGCATGATCGGCACCGGCTATGTCGGTCTGGTCTCAGGCGCCTGCCTGGCCGACTTCGGCCACCGCGTGACCTGCGTCGACATCATGGCCGAGCGCATCGAGGCCATCGAGCGCGGTGAGATGCCGTTCTACGAACCGGGACTGGACGTTCTGGTGGCCAAGAACAGCCGCGAACAACGCCTCGCGTTCACCACCGACCTCGCCACGGGCATGCGCGGTGCCGACGTCGTCTTCATCGCCGTGCAGACCCCGCAGACCGAAGGCAGCGGCGAAGCGGACCTCAGCTATATCTGGGAAGTCGGCCAGCAGGTGGGCCGGCTGCTGGACAGCTACAAGGTCGTGGTCACCAAGAGCACCGTGCCCGTGGGCACGGCGCGACGCTTGCAGACGTTGATCCGCGAAGCGCAGCCGCGGCCGGTCGATTTCGACATGGCCAGCAATCCCGAGTTCTTGCGCGAGGGTTCGAGCATCGAAGACTTCATGCGGCCTGACCGCGTGGTCATCGGCACCGAGAGCAAGCGGGCCGAGGAAATGATGCGCGCCGTCTACCGGCCCTTGTTTTTGCTCGACACTCCCATCGTGCATTGTCCGCGCATCGAGACCGCCGAGTTGATCAAGTACGCCAGCAACAGCTTCCTGGCGGTCAAGATCAGCTTCATCAACGAGATCGCGACCCTGGCCGAGCGAGTGGGAGCCAATGTCACACAGGTCGCCAAGGCCATGGGCCTGGACCGCCGCATCGGCGCCAAGTTCTTGCATGCGGGATTGGGCTACGGCGGCAGTTGCTTTCCCAAGGATACCCACGCCATCTGCCACATCGCCCGGCAGCAGGGCGAGCGCATGTCCATTGTCGAGGCCGCGATCGCGGTCAACGCCGGCTTGCCAGCGCGCGCGGTCGCCAAGGCCGGCGAGTTGATCGGCGACTTCGCGGGCAAGACCGTGGCGCTCTTGGGTCTGAGCTTCAAGCCCAACACGGATGATATCCGCTGCGCCGGCAGCCGCGAGATCGCCGCACGGCTGCTGGCCGGCGGCGCCGCCTTGCGCGTGCACGATCCGGTGGCCATGGACACCTACCGGCGGGTCTACCCGGACCTGACGTATTGCCAGAGCGCCTACGACGCCTGCGCCGGCGCCGACCTGGCGGTACTGATCACCGAATGGAACCAGTACCGGCAGCTCGATTTCAGTCATCTCGGCGAGATCATGAAGCAGCGGTGTTTCCTCGATTGCCGCAACGTCTACGACCAGGACTATGTGGCACCATTCGGCTTCCAGTACCGCAGCTTCGGCCGCCCGACCGCGGTCTGAGTTGCCATCCGGCGGAAAGGCTCGGCATGATCGACGGCGTGCACGTCAAGCAATTGAAGGTGATCCCGGACGAGCGCGGCTTTCTCTACGAGATGCTGCGGGTCGACGACCCCTTCTTCCAGCAGTTCGGCCAGTGCTATCTGACCGCCGTCTACCCCGGCGCGGTCAAGGGCTGGCACTGGCACAAGCTGCAGACGGATCACTTCGTCTGCGTCAAGGGCATGGCCAAGGTCGTGCTCTACGATCGGCGCGAGGAGTCGCCGACCTGCGGCGAGGTCAACGAGTTCTTCCTGGGCGAACGCAACCCGATCTTGCTCGTGATCCCCTGCGGCGTGCTGCACGGGATGAAGGGCATTGGCACCGAAACCGCGATGATCATCAACGTCCCGACCCATCCTTATCGGCACGACACGCCCGACGAGTACCGTGTCGACCCTCACAGTAAGGACGTTCCCTACGACTGGGCGCGGAAAGACTTCTGATCGCCGGCAACTTCGGAGAGCCGTCGCGGACCGAAAGGATCTCATGGCAGAAAGAACCAAACGGCGCGTCCAGCGTTACGACCTGGTGACGCCGATGCTTCCGGTCAAGGAACAGATCCTGGCCGATTTCGAGCGCATCCTGATGTCCGGCCAGTACATCCTCGGACAGGAAGTGACCCAGCTCGAGCACGAGATGGCGGCCGCGTGCGGGGTTGCCGACGCCGTCGGCGTGGCCAGCGGTTCCGAGGCGCTGTATCTGGCCCTGGCGATGGCCGGCGTGCGGCCCGGCACCGAGGTCATCACGACGCCATATACGTTCGAAGCGACGATCGAAGCCATCATCATGCTGCATGCGCGGCCCGTGCTCGTCGACATCCGGCCCCACGATCTGAACATCGACCCCGCCCGGATCGAAGCCGCGATCACGCCGCGGACACGGGCCATCCTGCCGGTGCATATCTTCGGCGCGCCGGCGGACATGGACCCGATCATGGACATCGCCGCCCGCCAGGATCTGCAGGTCATCGTGGACATGGCCCAGGCCTGGGGCACGCTTTACAAGGGGATCCCCTGCGGCAGCATCGGCCGCATGAGCACGCTGAGTTTCTATCCGACCAAGAACCTGCCCGGGATCGGCGACGGCGGCCTGATCTTCTGTCGCGAACCGGAGGACGCAGCCCGGATCCGCCAGTTGCGCGGCCACAAAGCGTTGTGGATCAACAAGAACCTCTATTGCGGCTGGAACAGCCGCCTCGACGAGGTCCAGGCCATGGTGATCCGGCATCGGCTGGCGAGATTCGGCGACGAACAGCGCGATCGCGACCGCGTCGCCGAGATCTACGACCGGCTCATCCCGAAAGCCAACCGCCTGGCGGTCGAAGACCTGGCTCCCGGCACCAAGGTCACCTACCACCAGTACTGGGTCCGCTGCAAGGCCCGCGATCGCCTGCGGCACCGCTTGGACAGCGAAGGAATCGATACCGGGATCTACTACGACCCGCCCTTGCACCATCACCCGCTGATGGAGTACTGTCGCTTCTGCGGCAGCCTGCAGTCGGCCGAAGTCGCGGGCCGCGAGGTCCTGACCCTGCCGATCCACGCCGCGCTGCCGTTCGCCGAAGCCGAGCGGATCGGTACGCTGGTCGCCGAGTTCCTCGAGCGCCAGGAGGAAGTGTCCGACGCGGCGTCGTGACCACGGTCCGGTCCGCGTAGGGCGCGTCCCGGACAAGCGGAGTTGAGTCCCATGAACGCGAAAACCCGGCCGTGAACGCCAACGCTATCAGCTTCGGCTGTCTCAACACCCAACTGGCCAAGGATCAGACCAAGGTCGTCCTGGACCGGCTGCAGGAAGTCAGCCCGCGACTCGCCGTCCGGCTCGAGGTCGTGGCCTCACCGGTGCTGCCAGCGCAACTGGCCGCGTCGTCCTTTCTGGTCGCCGACGCCGCCGAGGTCGAGTTCATCCAGACCGAGCTGCTCCGCGGCGCTTTCCGGCTGGCGGTCCTGTGCGCGCAAGACTTGACGCTGCCGTTGTGCGACGGCGTGCGCATTGTCGCCGTGCCTCCCCGGGACACGCCGTTCGACGCGTTTCTGACCCGCCAGAGCCTGATCATCGACGACATGCCTGAGGGCTCAGTGATCGGCGCGCTGAATTTGCGCTCGCGCACCCAAATGCAGGCCTTGTGGCCCGGCCTCGTCTTCCGCCAACTGCGCGGCGGCATGCAATCCGCGCTGGAAGCGCTGCTGAGACGCTGCGAACTGGACGGACTGGTTGCACCGGCGGCGGTTGTCGAGCACCTCGGGCTGCAGGGCATCGTGGCGGAGATCTTCAACCCGGAGCTGATCCTGCCCAGCGGCGGCCAGGGCATCCTCGCGGTGCTCGGACGCGCCGACGACAGCGAGATCGCAGCTCTATTGGCGCCGCTGCACAGCGAACCGACCGAGCGGGAGCTGGCGGCCGAGTTCGCCTTTCTCCAACGGTTCGCCCGCGACCTGGAGCTTCCGGTCGGCGTGCTGGCTCGCTGCACCGACGACGGCTTGACCGTCAGCAGCGCCGTCGGCTCAGCCGCCGGCGCCATCGCGTCCCTGCAGCAACGAGAAGGTCCGGCGGAGCAAGCCGCCATTTTGGGCACCGAGTTGGCCGAAGCGATCCTGGCGCACGACGATGCGCTGATCGGCCTGCTGGAAGCCGATTTTCCGGAGGGACTACCGGCCGATGACGACGAGCAGGATCAGGAGCAGGATCAGGATCCCGACCTCGCAGTGCTGAAAGAGTATCTGGAACTGGACGGCGAGCCCCCCGAACCAGAATGACTAACGCCGCCAGCAACCGCCCGCCCCCGGTCGCCGCAACGCGGCAGCCACCCGAGCGGCGGCAAACGGATCGCGCATCTGAGCCGTGCCCACCTGCACCGCCACGCAGCCCAGCGCGAAGAACTTGAGCGCATCGGCGGCGGTTTCGATGCCACCGATTCCCACCACCGGCACGTTCGCCTCGCGCACGATCTCGTCGACTTTCGCCAGCGCGATCGGCTGGATCGCCGGGCCGGAGTAGCCGCCGAAGCGTCGCGGCAACACGGGTCGGCCCGTGACCACATCCACGTCCAGTCCGACCACCGTATTGATCGCCGCCACCGCGTCGCACCCAGCCGCCCGCGCGGCGGCAGCTAGCGGCGCGATGCGCGCCGTGTTGGGCGTCAGCTTGGCCAGCAGCGCGCGGTCCGGCAGGTGCTGTCGCGCGGCCGCGACGCAGGCGGCGACCGCGCCCGGATCGCTGCCGAAATCGTGACCCCCCTCGGCCACGTTGGGGCAGCTCAGGTTCAGCTCCACGCCGTGCCAGTGGTTCATGCCCGCGGCGGCGGCGTGTAGCCGCGCCGCCATCTCACCGAATTCCGGCGGCCGGGTAGCCGCCAGGCTGACCACGGTCGGCACGCCGCGAGCCTGGAGTTCCGGCAGCACCTCGGCGAGGAACACCTCGAAGCCCACGTTCTCGAGGCCGATGCTATTGATCGCGCCGGCGCGCAACTCCACCAGGCGCGGCATGGGATTGCCGGATCGCGGCTGCGGCGTGACGGTCTTGGTGACGACGGCGCCGAGGCCGGCGTAGGGGCTCGGCAGGTCCGCGGCCGCGAAGCCGTGTGCGTGCAGGCCGTAGGCGAAACAGCCCGAGGCCGTCCAGATGCGGCCCGGCAGTTCACGCGGTCCAATCTTGACCGGCCGGCAGACGTCGAGCTGCCACCAGGCAGGGAGGCTCACGATGCGCCTCCGCCTTGCCGGGAGCCAAAACGATCCCAGTCGAGATCGCCGGCCGCGAAGACCGGTCCGTCGGTGCAGGTGTTGACGTTGCGCCAGCCGGCCGGCGAAGCCGGATCGCGAAGCGGCACCACGCAGCCCTTGCAGACGCCGTAGCCGCAGCCCATGTGCTCTTCCACCGACACCAGACACGGCCAACCGCGCGCGGCGGCCAGCGCCGCCGCCGCGCGCAACAGCGGCATCGGCCCGCACGCCAAGACCAGATACTCCCGCGCGGCAGCCGCCGCCAGTTGTCGCAGCGCGAGATCGGTCACCAGACCCTGAAAGACTTCGCGATCGCTTGGCACACCGCTCAGCCGCTCCACCGCGACGTGCCAGGGTGGCGGCAGCAGCGGCCACGGAACGTCGCCGCCGTCGCGACCGCCGAAGCACGGCAGATCGCCAGGCCGGCCGTAGCGTTCCAACCAGGCGTGCAGCGGCGGCAAGCCGACGCCACCGGCCAGGAGCAGGACCGCGGGGGTCTGCGCGTCCGGCGCCGGGAACGGCCGGCCGAGCGGCGCCAGGCACGCGACGGGTTCCCCCTGGCTCAGGCCGGCCAGCAGCGAACTGCCGCGTCCGACCACGCGGTACAGGAACGACATCGTCGCGTCCTGCGCGGCCAGGATGCTGTAGGGGCGCCGGAAGACGAGTTGGGTGCGCTCGTACGGATGCAGCATCGCGAACTGTCCCGGCGCGCAGGGCACCTCGTGGGGCAGCGCGAGATCGAGGCGCCACAGACCACCGGAAATTGGCTGGTTCGCCAGGACCTTGCCGGTGAGATCCCAGGCCCGCGGCTCGCGACACGCTGCGTCTAGAAATCCCACCGACGCGGCCTCTTCGGTTCGGGTGTGGCGGGCGGCTGCTCGGCCGGCGGCACTTGCACCGCCGTATCCGGCGCCGCCGATTCCGGAGCCGGGATCGGTATGGCCGTCTCGAGCCGTGGCGCCGCCAAGGTGTCGGTCAGCGCCGGACCGACCGTCGGCGCGGATTCGCGCCCAAGCTCGCGCACGACCGCTGTTGTGTCCGCGGGAGCGCGCGACGGCAGCGGCGGCGCCGCCGCCTGCTCCCGCTCGCGGCGCGCGGCCAGGGCCTGGACTGCGGCCGGCGGTGGCGCGAAGACGAGATTCGCGCGCCGTTGGAGATACACTTGCTGGCGGCGCAGGCCGGAGCCGGTCCGCAGCGCCGGCGGCACACCGGTCGCCGGTCCCTCCCCCACACCCTCGCGGGCGGCTGCAGCCGCCTGCAGAGCGGCGTATTCCTGCTGGAGCAGGAACGCGAGCAGATCGGCCTGCGCGCCGCTGCGCGCCTGGTACGCCTGCGGCGAGTCGGGGAAGCGGGCCTGCAACTCAGCCGCGAAAACCGCGGCCGAGTCCGGTTGCTGGAACCGATCGGCTTGCACGAGCATGGCTCCATAGAGAGCGCGCGTGACCTCCGTCGTATCCGCCGCGGAATCGGCGGCGACGTGGACGAACAGGTCGTACGCGGCCCGCGGCCGATCGAAGCCGAACAGCAGAGCGTTCGCTTGCAGCAACCGCAGCCGAGCCGCGCGATCCGGCGCCGCATCAGGCAGTTGGTTCGCCGCCGCCAGATAATCGCGCACCGTCGTGAGCAAGCCGCGCGACCGCTCCGGGTCGGGCAATACCACGCCGCCGGCGGTGGTCTGCTGGAAATACTCCCGCGCTTTTTCGAGCGTCTCGATATCGAGCGGCTCGGCTTCCAGATACGCGTACGCGAGCATATCCGCCCAGAGCGGCTTGATCTCGCGGGTAAGCCACGCGTCGGGAAGTTCTTCGAGCAGGCTGATCGCCAAGCTCCGCTGGCCGCGGGCCAGCAGGTTCTCGGCTTCGATCATGCCGACCATGCCTTGCTGGTTGTAGAGCTCGGCCTCCAACTTCAACGCCGAGATGATCGCGTCGGCGCGGTCCAACTCCTGTAGCCTGATGTAGCAGCGGCCGAGCAACATGCGGGCCCGAAATCCCCGCTCAGCGACATTCGACTGGGCGATGATCCGCTCCAGCACTGGCACCGCTTCGTCATAGCGCTCCAGTTCCCACAGGGACTCTGCCTGGCGCAGGCTGCTGTCGTCCCAGTTCTCAGCGTCGGGATACATCTGCAGGTATCGCTCATAGGCCCCTATGGCAGCGTCCCAGTCCCGCAGCGAATAGGCATTGTCGCCGCTCGTGCGCAGGGCTTCCGCTTGAAAACGGCTCTGCGGAAACTGCCGTTCCAGCAGATCCAGCATGTCCTGGCTGCGTCCGGCTTCGTTGATCAAGAGGTAATTGACCGCTTGTAGGAAAAGTGCTTCCTCCAAATAGGGCGTCTGGGGAAAATTCGCGAACAACAGCTCGAGCTGGCGGATGGACATGCGATAGCTGGTCAGCCGCTGGTGGGCTTTCGCCTGCAAGAAGAGGGCGTCGTCGCTGAGACTGTGGCCGGGATACTCGTCCAGGACCTTCTGCGCCTTGCTGATCGCGCGCAGGTAGTTCGCACGCTGAGACGTCGCCGCCCGCGTAACGTCGTCGCCGCGCTTGATCGCCTCCTCGCGCGCTCGCTCCGCCTCGTTGAAGGCTTGCTGGGCGTTGTAGTACGTGTTGAAGCGCGCGCAGCCGCTGGCCAGCGCGAGCACGACGGCCAACAGGCCGACCGCGGCGGCGGCGCGCCGCCGCCAGCGGCGGCCGCGCCACGCTTCAGGATCCGGCCGGCGGTACGTGATCTGCAAGACGCGCTGCCTTTCCGCCCACAGGATTCAGGGGGTTCCTGCCGCGTCGTAGAATCCGCTCGGGTCGGACCGCTTGCATGCGGCCGGCCCTATCGCACAACGCTAGGGTCGTCTGCGTGCCAGGTCAACCGGCCGCGCAGAAAGGTGGCCAGCACCCGGCCTTTCAGGGTCTCGCCCAGAAAGCTCGAATTGCGGCTGCGCGACCGCAACGCCTCGCGCGTTACCACCCACTCGCGCTCGGGGTCCAACAGGACGAAATCGGCGTCGCCGCCCTCCTCCAGCTTGCCCAGCGGGAGCCCCAGCACGGCGGCCGGGCGCTCGGTCAAGCACTGCACGAGGCGACCGAGATCGAGCTTCCCGCCGCGCACAAGGTAGGTGACTCCGACCGCGAACGCCGTTTCCAGCCCTATCACCCCGAAGGGCGCCTGGTCGAACTGCAATTCCTTCTCCGTGTCGGTGTGCGGAGCGTGGTCGGTGGCAATGCAGTCGAGCGTGCCGTCCGCCAGGCCGTCCGCGACGGCGGCGACATCCTCGGACTCGCGCAAAGGCGGATTCATCTTGAACAACGGCGAGTAGTCGCGGCAGCGTCCGTGATCCAGACTGAAGTGATGCGGCGTGGCCTCGGCGGTGACCCGCACGCCGTCCGCCTTGGCCCGGCGGATGATCTCCACGGCGCCGCGCGTCGAAACGTGCGCAACGTGCAGGTGGCCGCCCGTCGCCCGCGCCAGCTCGATATCGCGGAAGACAGCCGCGTCTTCCCCGGCGCGCGGCATGCCGGACAGTCCGAGGCGCATCGACCAGTAGCCGCCGTGCATGCAGCCGCCGGCCACGATCGTCAGGTCTTCCGCGTGGCTCATGATCGGCACGCCGAGCAGCCGCGCATACTGCAACGCGCTGGCCATCAGTCTGCCGTTCTGTACCGGCGAACCGTCATCGGTGAACGCGACCGCGCCGGCTTCGACCATGGCGCCGAGTTCGGCCATCGTCTCGCCCTGCCTCCCGACCGAGATGGCGCCAGCGGGCAGCACACGGCAGAGCCCCGCCTCACGGCCGCGGTCGCTGACGTAGCGGACCATGCCGGCGTTGTCGATCGCCGGGTCGGTGTTGGGCATGGTGACCACGGCGGTAAAACCGCCGGCCGCCGCAGCGCGGCTGCCGGTGGCGACGGTTTCCTTCTCTTCCTGACCCGGCTCGCGGAAGTGCACGTGCGTGTCGACGAACCCCGGCGCGCAGAACAAGCCGTCGGCTGCCAGCTCCGGCAGGCCGGCGAGCGTCGGCCGGCCTTCGCCGATCGCCTCGAGGCGGCCCTTCTTGACGTGCAAGAATCCTGGACGGGCGGACACCTTGCCGCCGCCGATCAAGCGGACGCCGGTCACCAGGTACTCGCCGGGGATGCGTTGCCAGCTCCACTCCATCGCCATCGATCTCCTTGGTCTGCGCGGCGGTTCAGGCCGCTTCACCGGGCGCCAGCGCGCCGGGGTCGCCGCCCGAAAGCAGGTAGATCAGCGCCATGCGCACCGCCACGCCGTTGGCCACCTGGTCGAGGATCACCTGGCGCGGCCCGTCTGCGACCTCGCTCGCAATCTCCACGTTCCGGTTCATGGGGCCGGGGTGCATGATGAACGCCTCGGGCTTGAGCGTGCGGACCACATCCTCGGTCACGCCGTACATGCGGTGGTACTCGCGATTGCCGGGAAAACCCGAACCGGCGCCGCGCTCGAGCTGGATGCGCAGGATATTCAGCACGTCGGCCTTGGCCACCGCGCGCTTGAGATCGTACTCCACCTTGACGCCGAGCCGGGCGACGCTGGCCGGCACCATCGTGGGCGGCCCGCAGACGGTGACCTCGGCGCCCAGCTTGCCGAGGCCCCAGATGTTCGAGCGGGCGACGCGGCTGTGGGCGATGTCGCCGATGATCGTCACGCGTTTGCCGCGCAGGTCACCCAACCGCTGGCGCATGGTCATGATGTCCAGCAGGCCCTGCGTGGGGTGTTCGTGGCAACCGTCGCCGGCGTTGATCACCGGGCACTTCAGCACGCGAGCCAGATACTGCGCCGAACCGCTGCTCTTGTGCCGCACCACCAGCATGTCGATCTTCATCGCCTGCAGGTTCTCGGCGGTGTCGCGCAGCGTCTCGCCCTTGGTGAAGCTGCTGGTGGCGACGGAGAAATTGACGATATCGGCCGAGAGGCGCTTCTCCGCCAGCTCGAAGCTGATGCGGGTGCGCGTGCTCGGCTCGTGAAAGAAATTCACCACGGTGCGGCCGCGCATGATCGGCACCGAGCGCACCGGCCGGTCGAATACGGCGCGGAACTGCGAGGCGATGTCCAGCACCAGCAGGATCTCCTCGGCGGCCATGTCCTCCAGCCCCAGGACGTCCTTGCGTTTGAGGCTCATCCGCCCTGGACCTCCCCGACCACGACCTCCTGCTTGCCGTCGTACTCCATGACCTTGACCTTGATGACTTCCTTCTGCGAGGTGGGCACGTTCTTACCGACGTAGTCGGGGCGGATGGGCAACTCGCGGTGGCCGCGGTCCACCAGCACCGCAAGTTGGATCGCGCGCGGCCGGCCCCAATCCATGATCACGTCGAGGGCGGCGCGCACAGTGCGGCCGGTGTAGAGCACGTCGTCGACCAGGATCACCACCTTGTCGGTCACGTCCAGCGGCATCTCCGTGGTCGCCACGCGCGGCGACGGCCCCAGTTTGGAGAGGTCGTCGCGGTAGAACGTGATGTCGATCGCGCCGCTGGGGACGCTCACCTTCTCGACGCCCTTGATGGCCTCCTGCAGCAGTCCGGCCAGGGGCACCCCCCGGCGCTGGATGCCGAGGATGACCAGGTCGCTGGTGCCGTTGTTCGCCTCGAGCACTTCGTGGGCCATGCGCTTGATCGCGCGCGTGACCTCGTCCTGGTTCATGATGACGGCTTTTTCGATGAAGCTCATGGCTCTCCTCGCCTTGCGGAAGCGGGCATAGAAAAACGGCTCGCGCGCCGTTGCGCACCAAGCCGCCGTCGTGTGCAGCCGCCTCCTCTTCGGGCCTCGCGGGACCGCGTTAAAAAGGACCTTTGCTGCGGGCAAGATAGCAGACCCGACGCTCAGGAGCAAGCGTGTGCGCATCGGGCCGCCGAACGGTGTCGCGCCGCGGCGCGTCAGGTTGCTACCGCTTCGCTCATTCCCCGCTTCCCCAGTTGCAAAACCCGGCACCCGCATGCCTGCAGGAACTCGCGATCATGCGAGGCGATCACCAGCGCTGCCTGCGGCCATTCGCGCCGCACCAAATGCGCCACCAAGGCGCGCCCCGCCGCGTCCAAAGCCGCCGTCGGCTCGTCGAGCAACACGAGCGGCCGCCCGCTGTAGAGCGCCAGCCCCAGGGCGAGGCGACGTTTCTGGCCGCCGGAGAGGTCGTGCGGATTGCGGCGGGCCAGGTCGGCCTCGAGATTGAGCTTGGCCAGCAGCGCCGCCGGGTCGCCGGCGCGCAAGCCGGGGTCGAGCCGGACCTCGGCCGCCACGTCGCCGCAGCAGAACAGGTACTCCGCGAATTGCGGCGCCAACGCGGCCGCGCCGTGGTCCAGGTCTTGCGCGCCGCGACTATAGAGCGTTCGCCCCACCAGGCTGACCGTCCCCGTGTCGGGGCGGCGCAGACCGGCCAGCATCGCCAGCAGCGTGCTCTTGCCGCAGCCGTTGGGACCGGTGATCCCGAGGCGGTCGCCTGCCCGCAGCCGCAGCTCGACGCCGGCGAAGCCGCCACCGTCAAGGAAGCGGCAGCCGACGCCGGCGAGTTCGGCCACGACCGCGACCGCGCGATCGGGCGACGGCAGCGGGGCTTGCGGCGCCGGGTAAGCCGGCTCGAGCAGCGCTCGGACCTGCGGCCGGGCCAGCACGTCTGCCGTCGGTCCCGCGAACAGCGTCCGGCCGGCGTCGAGCACCAACGTCCGCGCGCAGAGGGCCGCCTCGCCGGGACGTTGCGTCGCCCAGATCATGGCGCCGGGCCAGGCCGCCAGGCGCGCCCGCAGCCAGGCGGCCTGCGCCTCGTCCTGCAAGCTCGTCGGTTCGTCCAGCAGCAACAGATCCGGCTCGCCCGCCAGCACGACCGCCAGTTGCAGGCGCTGCTTCTGGCCCGCCGAGAGCAGGTGCGGGTCCTCGGCGCCGCGGCCGTCCAGTCCGTACTCGCCCAGGCGTGCCGGCACATCGAGAGCGGGCCGGCCGAGCTGCAGCTCCTCGGCCACCGTCGCCGTTACCAGTTGCTCTTCGGGATCCTGGAACACGAGACCGGACCGCACCCCGCGTAGGATCCCGGGCGTCGCCAGATAGCGCAGGAGCGACGACTTGCCGCTGCCGTTGCCGCCCAAGAGCGCCAGTCGCTCGCCCGCTGCCAGGCACAGATCGAGGTCTCGCAGCACGCGTTGCGCGCCGTCGGGGCCGTCGCGCTCCAGATGCAGACCCCGCAGAGCGATGAGATCAGCCACCGCGCAACTCGCGGAGATGGCGCCGAGCCTCGACCGCCCAACTGCTCGCCGAATCCAACTCGAGATAGCGCTGCCAGGCGGCGATCGCCTCCTGGCGGCTGCCGGCCTCCGTCAACGCCCGCGCATGTCCGAAGGCCGCGCGCCGGTGAGTCGGATCGTCGGCCAGCACGCGCGCGAAGGTCTGCGCCGCTTCCAGGAAACGGGTCTGCTGGAACAGGGCATTGCCCAGCGCGAACCCGAAATCGGTTTCGGCCGGCCGTTCGCGGACCAGCGGCCGCAAGAGGTCGGCGGCCGCTTCGGCCTGGCCGCGCCGCAGCAGAACCAGGGCCAGGTTGTAGCGCGCGTCGGCCAGGTCGGGCACCGTGTGCAGCGCCAGACGGAACTGGCGTTCCGCTTCGGTCAGATCGCCGGCCGCCAGCGCGGTCACGCCGCGATTGTACGGCTCCAACGCCGCGGCGCGCCGGCGGGCGAGGTCGTACTCCTGCGGCAGGAAATGCAGCAATAGAACCGACCCGGCACCGAGCCTCGTCTCGCTCGTGACGCCGTTGGCGGCCGCGATCGCTTCCGCGCGAGCCGGGTCGCCGTAGTAGAGGTCCGCGATGCGCGACAGCGTTTCGCCCTCGCGGACCGTGTGAGCCAGCGACTGCGGACCGGTCACAGCCGGCGCCGGCGATGCAACCGGCCCCACGACCGTGCGTTTGGCGCAGCCGCTCGCCAGCAGCAGGACCGCGGCGCAGAGCAGCGCGGAGATTCGGATCGTGTTCATGACGCCGGAGCCTCGCCTTCGCCGCCGGCCGGGGCGGCGCTCGCGCGCGGATCGCCCGCCGCCGCCGCCGCGGCCAGAATATCGAGCATAGCAGCCGAGGTCTCCAGCGCCAAGAGACGCTTGCGCAGCCAAGACGCCCCCGGATAACCCCGGAAGCAACGCGCGATGTGCTTGCGCAGCGCCAGGCAACCGTAGCGCTCGCCGCGCTGCGCCACCTCGAGGCGCAGGTGCCGGGAGGTCACGTCGCACATCTGCGCGAACGACGGCGGCTGCCAGGGTTCGCCGAGGTCCGCCGCGCGCATTTCGCCGAAGAGCCACGGATTGCCGATCGCGCCGCGGGCCACCATCGCGGCGTGGCAGCGGGTGTGCGCGCAGAGTGCGCGGTAACTCGCGCCGTCGGTGACATCGCCGTTACCGACGACCGGGATCTCCAAGAGGTCGACCAGGTGGGCGATCGTATCCCAGTCGGCGCGCCCGCCGTATTTCTGGGCGCGGGTCCGACCGTGCAGCGTGACCCAGACACAGCCGAGTTCCTGCAGCATGAGGCCGACCTCGGCGTAATTGACGCTCGCAGCGTCCCAGCCGCTGCGGATCTTGGCCGACACCGGCAGCGGCGCCGCCGCAGCGACCACCTGCCGGGCGACCTCTCCCAAGAGCGGCAAATCTGCCAGCAGCGCGCTGCCGCCGCATTTCCTCACGACTTTCTTGGCCGGGCAGCCGAAGTTGAGGTCCAGCACGTCCAGGCGACGGTCGCGCAAAAGCGCCGCGGCGGCGGCCATGTGTTCGGGATTGCTGCCGAAGATCTGAATGCCGACTGGGCCGTCCTCGCCGTCGGTATCGAGCAGCCGCCAGGTCTGCTCGTTCTGGTAGTAGAGGCCGCTCGCCGAGGTGAACTCGCAGAACCCCATCTCGGCCCCATGCTCGCGACAGATGGTCCGAAAGGGGCGGTCGGTCACCCCGGCCATCGGCGACAGCAGGCGGCGGACCCCGGCGAACCAGGCGATGCGCGGATCCAGGCGAACGGGTTTGCGGTCGAGCAAGATCAACTCCTGAATATGGTTACACTCTACTGCCCGGTACCCCGGATTATTCATGAAGGACCGCCGCGAGAAAGTGGAAAATGCTTGCCAGGACGCGGGCTCGCAAGGATCGGCGCGGGAGGCGTACCCGAGGCGGTACGTTGACCGAGCCGATCCGAGAACGCGCGTCCTGGCAAGCATTTGACCTTTCGCAGCCGGTCCTTCATGAATAATCCGGGGTAAGATAGCGTCGACAGCTCAATAGAAGCCAGCTTGGTGTGATTTCGGTAATTCTATCACAATATCGCGATATTCCTGTTGATCGTAAAATGCGGACTGTGGTACACTGTAGTCGCTCGATGGCAGTGTGCGCAGCACGACTGCCATTCGAAACGCGAATGGGATTCTAAAAAAGGAGATGAAACGATGAAGAAGTTAACGCTGTTACTTGGCGTCTTGGCTCTCATCGCGTTGCCGGCCCTCGCCGCCGACGGCATCGTCGGCAAGAACGGCGAAACAGCTCCCCTCAGTGATATCCCGGCTCAGCCCAGTGAAGGCTCCCGCGATTACACTGTGTTCTACAACACGGGGGGCGCCCTCGACACACCGGCCACCACCGGTGGCTCGGACACCGGCTGGGGTCCCTACTTCATCGCCACCTGGGTGAACGACACCGGCGAGGACATCTTGCTGGTCGAGTTCGGCTGGCCGTGCAACGGCACCGGCGACCAGAAGCACTGGTACTACTGGCTGAGCGAGACCCTGCCTGGCCCGATCTCCACCGCTCATGCCTCCGGCATGTACACCATCGCCGACCCGGTGTATTCGCAGCCTCCCACGGTGTACAGCTACGTTGACGTCGAATCCGTTGGCCTCGTCGTTCCGGCCGGCGCCCGCATCTACTGGGGTTATGAACTGCCGACGCCGGGACTCGGCGGCCAGCTCACCTACAACGGCGTTGTAACCTGGGCCTGGTACGGAGGCACGTGGGATCCCGATGAGGCCTGGGGCCGTACGGCGCTACTGCAGCTCAAGGGCCGCAGTCTCATCATCTCCACGGAGAACAGCACCCTCAGCCAGGTCAAGGGCCTCTTCCGCTAGGTTTTCCTGCGGCTGACGCCATCGGCTGACCACAAGGAGCCCCGCCCACCCGGGCGGGGCTCTCGCGTCTGGTTGCCGATCGATCGCCGTGCCGGGCGTGCTAACCGCCAGCAGTGCCGCGATCTACTTGTAGTGCGCGAACAGCTCGTGCAGATCCTTGTAGCGGCCGACCCGCTGCTCCATGGCGGCGAGCCTCTCGTCCATGGTTTCCCGCCGCTCCTGGTAGACGACGCCGGTCCAGAAGGTCGCGGTATCCAGCGCGATCTCCATACCGCGCAGCCGATTGCTCTTGTCCCAGTCAGCGGGCAAGGGCTTGACGATCTCGCTCATGGTCTTGGCGGTGACTTCGCGGTTCATCGAAACGCACGGCGAGAAGATGTGCAGCACGGAGAAACCCTTATGCTTCAACGCTGCTACGAACATCTCCTTGAGCTCTTTCGGCTTACCGCTGTAACCGCGCGCTACGAAGCTGGCGCCGTAAGCCAGGAGCATGAGCAACGGGTTCACGGGATCCTCGACGTAGGCATAGGGCGCGGTCTTGCTCTTCATGCCCAGCGGCGAGGTCGGCGAACTCTGGCCCTTGGTCAGGCCATAGATCGAGTTGTCGATCAGGATGTAGGTCAGGTCCACGTTCTTGCGGGCCACGTGCGGCAGGTGGCCGCCGCCGATGCCGAGGCCGTCGCCGTCGCCGCCGACGGCGATGACCAGCAGATCGGGCCGGGCGATCTTGACGCCGGCCGCCGTCGGCACGGCGCGGCCGTGCACGCCGTGGAACCCGTACGTGTTGCAGAAGTAGGGGAAGCGGCCGGAACAGCCGATGCCCGAGACGATGACCGTGTCCTTCGGTTGCGCCTGGATCTCCGCCAGGGCCTGGTAGAAGGGGGTGATCACGCCGTAGTCGCCACAACCGGCGCACCAGATGGGCTTGAGGTCGGCTTTATAGTCGGCGACCTTCAGGACCATGTCGCTCATCACAGTTCCTCCTTGATCGCCGCATAAAGCTCCTCGGCGGTAAACGGCACGCCGTGAGCCTTGTGGATCTCGATCGGTTTGATCCCGAACTTGGCCTTCAAGAAGTGGGCGTACTGTCCGGTGTAGTTCTCCTCCGGCACGATCAACTTGCGCAGCGGGCCGAGGAACTGGCGAATGCGCCACTCGTTCAGCGGCGAGAGGATGCGCGGGTGCAGATGGGCCACCCGCAAACCCGTGTCTTCTTCGATCATGTCCAGCGCTTCGGCGATGGCGCCGTAGGTGCTGCCCCAGCCGATGACGCCAACCTCGGCCTCCTCGGGCTCGAACTCCTCGACCTTGGCCTGCTGCACGACGCGGCGGCCGAGGGTCTTGAGCTTGCGGAACCGCTTGTCGGTCATCAGTTCGTGGTTGGCCGGCGTGTAGTTCGGCGCGCCGGTCTCGTTGTGCTCCAGGCCGGTGCTCATGTACGGCAGGTCGTGGATCCCCGGGATCGGCATCGCGCTGATGCCGGTGTCGGTGACCTCGTACCGGCGGAACCCCTCGCGCGGCGTTCCCGGCGGGGGCACCAGGCGTTCGCCCAGCTCGACACCGGTCAGATCCGGCGTCGGGATGTTCTGGCTCGTGTAGGCCAGGGCCTGGTCGGTCAGCAGGATCACCGGCAATTGGTATTTTTCGGCGATGCGCACGGCGCGGATGGTCTGCCAGAAGCAGTCGTAGATGCCCAACGCCGCCATGATGCAGCGCGGCGACTCGCCGCTGGTGCCGTAGATGGCGAACTTGAGATCCGATTGTTCTGTTTTGGTCGGCAAACCGGTGCTCGGCCCGCCGCGCATCACGTTGACGATGGTGATCGGGCACTCGGTCATGGACGCGAGGTTCAACGTCTCGCTCATCAGCGACAGACCGGGCCCGCTAGTGGCGGTCAGGACGCGTTTGCCGGCGAAGCTGGCGCCGATGCCGGCCGCCAGAGTGGCGATCTCGTCTTCGAACTGCACAGCATGACCGCCAAACTTCGGCAGTTCGCGGCACAGGAACTCGAAGACCGGCGTGGCCGGCGTGATCGGATAGCCGGGCACGAAATCGACCTTGGCCGCGATCGCGCCGAGGGCTACCGCTTCGTTGCCGGTCACCAGGATCTGGTCGCGATCCGGTTGGCGCTGGAACGGCTTCTGAATGTCGTGCAGGTTGGCGGCGGCGAACTTGTAGCCGGCCTGGATCGCGCCGATGTTCTTGTTGACGATCTCGTCGCCCTTGCGGCCGAAGAACTCGCGGATCAGTTCCGTGCCGTACTCGACCGGCGTGCCGAAGGCGTAGAGCAGCACGCCGACCGCCACCATGTTCTTGGCGCGCGTCGAGCCGGTGACTTCCGTGGAGATCGCCTCCAGCGGCATCTCGATGCGCCGCCGGCTGCCGAGGCGGTCGTCGAGGTTTACCACGGCCGGATCGTAGAGCAGGACACCGTCCGATTTGATGTTCTGCACGTAGGTGTGGTAGGCGATATGGTTGACCGCACAGAGGATATCGACGGATTGCTTGAGCGAGCGCGCCTCCCCGTCGCTGGCCCGCAGCTGGAACATTGCCAGTCCGCCGCGGATCTCCGCCGGGAAGGTCCGGAACGCGTGGATGTTGAGTCCGCCGCGGACCACGGCTTTCGAGAGAATTTCGCCGCAGGAAATGATGCCTTCCCCGCCCTCGCCGCCGATCCTGACGACCAGATCCTGGGTAGCCAAAATGAACCTCCATGGGCGTGCCAACACGACAAGGGACGTCAACGGCGCTTTCGACCGGCGACCGTGTCTTCCCCTGGCTCTTGAATCGAGCTAAAGTAAGTACACGCCTCCGGCTTTCACAAAGCAAAAAGGGTCGCCGCCGCGCTGATGAACACCAATCACCCGTTCGCCACTCCGCACGTGTGCTTTGTCAACTCCTTGCGCGGCCTGGGCGGCGCCGAACTCTGGTTCCTGGCCGCCTGCCGGAACCTGCTGGCCCGCGGCGTTCAGGCCAGCCTGGTGGCCCAGCCCGGCAGCCGCTTGCTCGCCGGCGCCAGGGCCGAAGGACTACCCGCCGCCGCTATCCCGATCCGCTGCGATGGCGCGTTTTGGACCCTGTACAAGCTCCAGCGCCATTTCCGCCGCACGAAGGTCACGGCGCTGGTGTGCAACCTGACCAAGGACCTCAAGGCGGCGGGCCTGGCGGGCCGCTGGGCCGGCGTTGCGGTGCGCTTGGCGAGCCGCGAGAGCGATTTCCCGCTCAAGGGAAAGGCCTACTACCGGTGGTACTTCCGCCACGCCGCCACCGGCCTGCTGGTCAACAGCGAGGCGACCCGCCGCACGGTCCTCGCCAGCGCTCCCTGGCTGGACCCCGCCCGCGTGCACCTGCTCTACAAGGGGATCGACACCGGGCGGTTTCGCCCGTCCGGCCCGCCGCCGTCGCGACGCCCGCCGGTGGTCGGCTTCGTGGGCCAGCTCATCGCCCGCAAAGGCCTCGACACGTTGATGGCCGCCTGGCAGCAGCTGGACGAAGCAGCGTGGCCGGCAACGCCCCCGCGTTTGCGCCTGGCGGGCGAGGGCCCCTTGCGGGCCGACATCGAACGCTGGCGCGGTCGCCTGCGGCGTCCCGCGTGCGTCGAACTGTGCGGCTTCCTGACCGACGTGCCCGCCTTCTGGGCCGAGTGCCGTTGCGCCGTGCTGCCGTCACGGTCGGAAGGTTTCGGGCTCGCGGCCGCCGAAGCATCCGCTTGCGGCGTTCCCGTGGTCGCGACCGCTGCGAGCAGTCTGCCCGAGATCGTCCATGCCGGGCGAACCGGCTTGCTGGTACCGGTCGACCGCCCGCGGGATCTCGCCGCCGCCTTGGCGCGTTTGCTCAGTGATGGACCGTTGGCCGACCGGTTCGGCGCCGGGGGCCGGCGCCTGATCGTCGCGGCCTTCGACGAACGGCTCTGCTGGCAACGACTGTGGGAACTGACCTGCCCGGAGGTGACACGATGAGTGTGATCCATGCCGCCGTCATCCAAACCGAGCCGGTCTTCGGCGCTTGCGAGACGAACTTGCAGCAGGCGCTGCGCCTGATCCCGGCAAGCTGCGAGCTGGCGGTGCTGCCGGAACTCTGCACGACCGGCTATCAGTTCCGGAGCCGCGACGAACTGCGCGACCTGGCCGAATCGATCCCCGACGGCCGGACTTGCCGCATGCTCCGCGCGCACGCCGCCGCAACCGGCGTGACGCTCGTGGCCGGCCTCGCCGAGCACGACGGCGAGCGTCTCTTCAACAGCGCGGTGCTCGTGCGCCCCGACGGCACGCTCGACCGCTACCGCAAGGTCCATCTGTTCTGGGACGAGAAACTGGTCTTCGACGCCGGCGACCTGGGACTTCCCGTCTTCGTTGCCTGTGGCACCACCATCGGACTGATGATTTGCTTCGACTGGTTCTTCCCCGAGGCGGCCGGCACCCTGGCCCGGCGCGGCGCGCGCGTCATCTGCCATCCGGCCAATTTGGTGCTGCCGCACTGCCCGGACGCGATGCCGGTGCGCGCCCTGGAGAACCGGGTGTTCACCCTCACTGCCAACCGGGTCGGCAGCGAAGAGCGCGCCGGCCGGCGCTTGCGCTTCATCGGCCGCAGCACCATCGCTTCGCCGCGGGGGGAGCGGCTGGCGGCGTTGAGCGCAGACCGCGCCGAAGCAGGCTCGGCCGCGCTCGACCTCGCCCTTTGCGATCCCTGGCTCACTCCCCGCAATCACGTCGTCGAGGACCGGCGGCCCGATGTCTACGACTGAAGTAAACGCCTGCGCGCCGCCGCCCGTCTCTTGCCTCAGAACCCGGAGGAGGTGACGGCGATGGGAACGACGATGCATCAGCAGGACCTGGACCTCGCACGATCGGCCGTCGCAGGCGATGAACGCGCCTGGCGCACCATCTACGAGGACACCTGCCAGCCGCTCTTCAACCTCCTCTGCTTCCAGACCGGTGACCGTGAAACCGCGCGCGATCTGCTCCAGGACACCTACCTCAAGGCGCTCCGCTACCTCGGCGACTTCCGCGGCGAAGGCCCGCTGCTCGCCTGGCTGCGCGGGATCGCCATGCGATTGGCCCTGGACTGGCGGCGCGGGTTGGGCCGGCGTCTGCGGCAGCTCGTCTCGCTGCAGCACGACCTCGGCGACCTGGATCCGGCCGCGCCCGACCAAAGCAACGCTCAGACGGCTGACCTTAGCGTGACAGGACGTACGTTCCAAGCGGCCTTGCGACGCCTGTCGCCGCAGCAACGCGCTTGCCTGGTCCTGCACGAGTTGGAGGATCTGCCGTTCGCCGACGTGGCCCGCGCCGTCGGCTGTGCCGAGGCCACGGCCCGGGTTCACCACCACCGGGCGACGCAGAGGATGCGCGAGATGCTGGCATACCCTGCCGATGCGATGGGAGGTCAGCAGGCATGACGAAGAACGAGTACCGCAAGGCTTTCCGGTTGACCGACCGTGAGAAGGCCCAGACCTGGCAAGAAATCAGTCGACCGTTTCGCCGCCGCCCCGCAAGGCCGCGCCGCTGGCTGCCCGCCCTGGGCGGCACCGCCGCCGTCGTTTGCCTGCTGGCGGTGATTGTCCTGTTGCGCGGCCCCGATGCAGGCCGGGGGCCCGCGCCGGCGCCCACGGACGTTGCCGTCCGCTCCTCCGGGCAGCTGGACGCGGCGCCTCCGGCCGCGCTCCCCCGCGAGACCGCGGCGCTCCGGCGCGACACGTTGCCGACCACGGCGCCGGGCGCCGATTCCGGCCGCGGCGTCCTGCGCGGCCGGGTCTTCGACGCGGCGACGAACGTTCCCCTCGCCTTCGCCAACGTCTTCCTCTTGGACGGCGACGTATCCGCCCTGACCGATTCGCTCGGCTGGTTCGCCTTGGCGGGCCTCGCTCCCGGCGACCATGTCGTCGAGGTGCACTACCTCGGTTACGCGCCGGTCTCGCAGACGCTGGCCGTCGCGGCGAGCACGGTGACCGAAGCGGATTTCGCGCTGCCGGAGACGATCGTCGAAACCGTGGTCGCGTTCGATGTCGACGCCTCCCGCCACATGGTCGAAACCAGGAGCGTCGCGACCGAGCGCGAAACCGGCGCCTCCGCTCCCGCCCGCGAAGACAAGCTCTCCACGCGCGGCGGCCGCTCGGGCGAGGTCGCGACGTGGATTGACGAGGTGGACATTGCGGACACGTTCGTGGAATTCCAACCGGCGTTGCGCGCGGGTTCGGGCGCCGAATCCGGCGGCACGCACAACCCCAACGACCGGCCCTACGACCTGATCTATCACCAGCACCACGGCGTGAACCCGTTCGTCGCCACCGAGGAGGATGCGCTGTCGACGTTCGCGGTCGAGGTCGACGATGCGAGCTGGACCATCGCGCGGCGCTATCTCACCGACGGCCACCTGCCGCCGCCCGAGGCGATCCGCCTCGAGGAAATCGTCAACCGGCTGGCCGCCGGTTTCGTGCATAGCGGCCCCGACGATTTCGCTCTGCACGCCGATGGGATGCCCAGCCGCTACGGCGAGGGATATCACCTGCTGCGCCTGGGCGTACAGGCCCGCGAGGTGCCCGCCGCCGACCGCCTGCCGGCCCACCTGGTGTTCGTGATCGACATCTCGGGCAGCATGAGCCGGGAAGACCGCCTCGAACTGGTGAAGCGAGCGTTGCGGGTGCTGGTCGGCGAGCTCAAGCCCGACGACCGCGTGGGGATCATTACCTTCGGCAGCGAGGCCAGCTTGGTACTGGAGCCGACCAACCTCGACGAACGCGAGGCGATCCTCGCCGCCATCGACGGCCTGCACACGTCCGGGGCGACCAACGCCGAAGCCGGCCTGCGCCTCGGCTACGAACTCGCCCGCCGCCACGCCGTCCCCGGTGCGATCAACCGTTTGATCCTCTGCAGCGACGGCGTTGCCAACATCGGCCGCACCGGCGCCGAGACCATCCTGGCTGCGGTGCGCGCCGAGGCCGATCGCGGCATCAGCCTGACGACCGTGGGCTTCGGCATGGGCAACTACAACGACACGCTCATGGAACAGCTCGCCGACAAGGGCGACGGGACCTATCACTACGTCAACCTGCTGGCCGACGCGGAGCGGGTCTTCCGCCAGAATCTCACCGGCACGCTGCAGACCGTGGGTGGCGAGGTCAAAACGCAGGTCGAGTTCGATCCCGCGGCGGTCGTCCGCTGGCGGCTGCTCGGCTACGAGAACCGCCACGTCGACGACGCCGATTTTCGCAACGACGCCATCGACGCGGGCGAGATCGGCGCCGGCTACACCGCCGTCGCCTTGTACGAAGTGAAGCTCAGCGAAGCGGCTCTTCGCTCGCTGGCGGACGGCGAGCCGCGTGACCTCGGCGCCGTGCGCTTGCGCTGGGCCAAGCCGCGCTTCCACCCCGCGGCCGGCACCGTCACCGAGCGCGAGCGGCGCCTGACCACGGCCGACCTCGCCGCCCCCTGGGAATCCGCGCCGGCGCGACTGCGCGCCGCCGCCGTGGCCGCGGAGTTCGCCGAGATCCTGCGCGAAAGCTACTGGGCGCGCGGCAGCGCGCTGGCCGATCTGATCGCGCCGGTCACCGAGCTGGTCCGCGAACTGCCGGACGACCCCGACGTGATCGAGCTCTCGCAGATGATCTGCCGCGCCGCCGAACTGCAGACGCGGCAGCCCGACCGCGAGGAGTAGGCGACGGCCAGCAGCCTGTGCAGTCTGTGCCGCCTCCGCCGACCATTCCGGTCCAGCGTCTCCGCAGGCTTGGCGAGGACTAGCTGGACCGAGAGGCAGAGGTGAGAGACTTGGTTCCGCTCAACCGACAACGCAGCCAACAGTCTGTGCCGCCTCCGCCAACCATTCCGGTCCAGCGTCTCCGCAGGCTTGGCGAGGACTAGCTGGACCGAGAGGCAGAGGTGAGAGACTTGGTTCCGCTCAACCGACAACGCAGCCAACAGTCTGTGCCGCCTCCGCCAACCATTCCGGTCCAGCGTCTCCGCAGGCTTGGCGAGGACTAGCTGGACCGGAATGGTTGGCGGAGGCTCTAATGGAGGGTCGGCGGGCGGTCGTGGCCGGGCTCGGCGGCGTCGAGGGAATCGTTCTCGCCCCGAAACTCAGGGAACGGTTCGGATTCGGGATCCAACTCCAGGCCGTGCTCCCAAAGCTTGAGCAGACCGTCGAAACTCAGCCGCTGCGCAATCGTCATCACCTCGTCTTCGAGGAACGCCGTCAGAAACTCCGTGCGGCGATCGCGGTCGCGCAAAGCCTCCACGAGCGGCAGATCGCGGCGGCGCTGGTCCGCGGTCACCCGCGTGCCCTGCAGGTAGTCGAGGTACATATCCCAATCGCCGCGGAAATAGCGCAAGCAGATCAAGCTGACCTCGACCTCGCTCTCGCTGAGCGAAGCCGCGTCGGTCTCGACCGCCTTCTGCTCTTGGCGCCCACGGGATTTCTTGCTGTCCGCCATGAGTCCTCCACGAAACTGAACCGCCGGCGACGGCGGCCCCAGGGTGATAATGTCGTTCTTGGGAGGCGCGCGGTCAACCGGCCCCGTGGCCCGACAGATCCATCTCCTTGGGAATAACGACGGTCCCCTTCTGCGTGACGGTGAACAGGCTGCGGTCTTTCTGCAGATCGCGCCCTATCACCATGCCCTCCGGAATCACGACGTCCTTGTCGCAAATGACGCGGTGCAGTTCCGCGTAGCGCCCGACCTGGACGCCATCCATGAGGATGGAGTCGGTCACCTTGGCGTAGGAGTTGACTTTAACGCCGCGATGCAGGATCGAGTGCTCGACCCGAGCGCCGGAAACGATCGAGCCGCCGCCGATGATCGAGTTGGCCAAGATACCCGGCTGCGGCTCGACCTCGTCGAAGCCGTGGACCGACATCGCCGGCGGCACCGGCGGCTGCCAGGCGCGGAACGGCCAGGTGCGGTCATAGAGATCCAGCGACGGCTGGCGCGAGACCAGGTCCATCGCCGCCTGGTAGTAGCTGTCCAGGGTCCCGATATCGCGCCAGTAGAAGGGGGCCAGCGTGTCGGGATTGCGGAACGGGAAAGCGAACACCTCACCCTGCTGCACCAACCGCGGAATGATGTCCTTGCCGAAATCGTGGTGGCTGTCGCCGCGGCGTGAATCGTGGCTGAGCTCTTTGACCAGACACTGGGTCTCGACCAGGTAGATGCCCATGTTGACCAGACAGTGCTGGGGATCGCCGGGAATCGTCTTCGGATTGGACGGCTTTTCCTCGTAGCCGACGACTTGCCAAGAATCGTCCACCTCGAGGATACCGAAATGATGCGCGCCTTCGCGCGGCACCACGGCGGCCGACAACGAGAAGCTGCCCCTGTGATCCAGGTGGAAGCGCATCAGGTCGGCGTAATCCATCTTGTAAACGTGATCGCCCGACAACAGCAGCACGTGGTCGGGCCGGACCTTTTCTAGCAGATAGATATTGTGGTAAACCGCGTCGGCGGTGCCTTCATACCACTTCGTGCCCACACGGTGCTGCGGGGGAATGCGATAGAGAAACTCGTCGGCTTCGTAATTGAAAATATTCCAGCCGCGTTGTAGATGCTTGTCCAGCGAATAGCTCTTGTACTGCGTCAGTACGTACAACCGGCGCAAGCCGCTGTTGAAGCAGTTCGAGAGGGTGAAGTCGATGATGCGGTAGTTGCCGCCGAAGGGCACCGACGGCTTCGAGCGGTCCTTGGTCAGCGGGTAGAGCCGCTCGCCCTGTCCACCGGCCAGGATGATCGTCAACGTCCGGCGCATGCGTTCGAGCATATCCAACGAGTGACGCTCCCCGTGCCCCCGCTGGCTCCACCGCCGGCGCCGCGAGAACCGGGGCTCAGCTCTCTACCATCTTGGCGTCCAGCAGTTCCTTGACCTTCGCGAGCAACTCGTTCGTATCCGACGATTTCGTGATGTACGCGTCAGCCGACCACGTCAGATAGTTCTCCCGGTAGCTCGAGTAGGCTGTATTGAGAATCACTGGTAAGGTATTATCCATATCCAGGATTCTTTGCAAAGCCTCAATTCCATCCATGCCGGCCATGCGGATATCCAGGATCACGAGATCCGGCTGCATGGTCTGCACGTACTCCAGCCCCTGCTCGGCGTTGGTGGCGGTCATCGTCTGATAACCGGCGCGTCGTAGTTCCGTCTCGTAGAGCAGACGCAGGTGGGGTTCGTCGTCGACGATCAGAATTTTCGCCATGGGAAGACCTCCTTTGTCCCCTTTGCCTCTGTCGCCATAGCCAGCCTATCAGAAGCCCGCCCCTGAAGCCAGGAAAACTCTACTCCCCATTCTCGGTTTCAACTTTGGGGCGCGGCAAGATGAAACTGAAGCAGGCGCCGCCCTCGGCGAGGTTTTCACCCCGGAGCACGCCACCGTGGGCTTTGATGATCTGAGCGCAAATGGTCAGCCCGAGACCCGAACCGGCGGATTTCGTGGTATAGAATGGAGAAAACATCTTCTCAGCAACGTCCTTCGGCAGGCCCGGTCCGTGATCGGCCACCTGGATCAAGACACCGCCCTCGAGCGACCGGCTGGACAGGCGAATCCGGCCGCCTTCGGGCTGGGCTTGAATCGCGTTGAGAATCAAGTTCTGGAGCACCTGCTGGATCTCTCCAGGATGGCAATGGACCTCGGCCGTGCTCGCCTGCAGGTCTTGCACCAATTCCACCGCTCCCCGTTCGAGGGCAGGCTGCATCTTTCGTGCCACCTCGACGGCAATCTGGTCGGGCGACACCACCCGGCGCATCATCTTCTGCGGCCTGATGAAATCCAGCAGGTCGTGGATGATCCGCTCGAGCCGGCTGACCTCTTCCGTGATGATCTGGGCGAACTGCCGGTTCGGATCGTCCTGCTCTAGATTGCGCAGCAACGCGCGCGCGAAGCCGCCGATCGCCACCAGCGGATTGCGCAGCTCGTGGGCGACGATGGCCGAAGTCTCGCCCATCACCGATAGGCGTTCCATCCGCAGCAGGGTCTGCTGGTCTTCCTTTTGTTTTTGTTGCGCCTTGCGCAGGTCGAGCACCTTGCGCGCCAACTCTTCGGTCAACCGCGACGACTCGATGGCGTTGGCGGACTGGTTGGCGAACAACTGCAGGAACTCGAGATCCAGGTCCGTGATTTCCAGACCGCTGATGGCATTGTCGGCTATCAGCACTCCGATCGCGCCGCGGCGCGTCGCGAGCGGCGCGACCGCGAAGCGATCGACGCCCAGCCAGCGGCGCACGTCCGCCAGGCCCGGGCTGGTGTCTTTCTCCGTCACGTGCACGACCCGTCGCGAGTACATGGCCTGGATCAACACGTGATCCTCGTCGGCCAGGTCTACCTTCAACCTCCGCACGATGTCGTTGACCGCAACGTCCGTCTCACGCAGCGAGAGATCATAACTGGTCATCATCTCGTAAAGATCGTTGGGTTGATCGGCCAGATCGCGCCAAATGCGCTCGGCCTCTTCGCGGCTGCTCGGGCCGATGGCGATCTCACCGCGCAGCGTGCGGCTGCGCTCGTCCACGAGCAGCAGGAAAGCCCGGTTGAAGCGCAGGCCCTGCCCTGCGGTCATGGCGATCAGAACCGACTCGAGGACTTGCGGCAAACTGAGTTGGGCGCCGTAGAGCGCCTCGCTCACCTGATTGAGCAAGCTGAGCTTGGCGAGACGGGCGGTGCGCAGGGCGTCACGAGCCGCCAGCGCGGCGGCGTCGTGCAGCGTGAGTTTGCGGAAGGAGACACCGGCGGCATCGTTGTACTTCTCGCAGTGCATTTCCACGGCCGCGGTCGCCGCGCCGATCTTCAGGTCGAGCTGCCGGTAACAACCCTCATGCGGGCAACCCGTCGCTCGGCATTCTGCGATGGCGCTGAAATTGTCGATCAAGCTGGTCAGCAGCAAGCCTTCCAGGTTTTCGCGCGAGCGTCGAAACAGTCGCGCCGCGCCGTTACTGGCCAGCATCACCGTCCAGTCGGCGGCCACGATGAACTGGGCCAGATTGCTGGCGGCCAGGCTCTGCCGAGCCAGAGCGTCCAGGTACGCGTTGGTCGGCCGTGTGCTCATCATCGCCTCCGGTCCGCGATCGTCTGCCGTCCCGCGGCCTGGTAGAGCTCGAGATAGCTCGCGGCGGCAGTGTCCCAGCTATAGTCGCAGCCCATCCCACGCCGCTGGAGGCGGCGCCATCGCACAGGATCGGCGAAGACTGTCCGCGCCGTTTCCAAAGCACCCCACAGGGCATCGGCACGGTCCTCTACGAAAACGAAGCCTGTGCCCTCACCGATCTGAACATCGCGCACCGTATCGGCCAGGCCGCCGGTTCGCCGCACGATCGGCGGCGTGCCATAGCGCAGCGCATAGAGCTGGCTGAGTCCGCACGGTTCGAACCGGCTCGGCATCAGGAACAGGTCGCTGCCGGCATAGATCGCGTGCGCTTTGGCCTCGCTGAATTCCGGCCAGAACGCGATGTGGCCTGGATGCCTTCCGGCGGCGTCGCTCAATACAGCATGATACACGGGCGCGCCGGTGCCGAGTACAATCAGGGAAAATCCGCCGGCGACCATGCGATCTAAAAGAGCCGCGACGAGATCAAGGCCCTTCTGGGCGACCAGTCGTCCGACCAGGCCCAGCAGGGGCCGGGGGCTGTCGACAAGCCCGGCCGCCGCGAGCAGACGTGCGCGGCAGACGGCTTTCCCGGCGAGGTCGGCAGCGTTGTACGGCGCGGCGAGATAGGGGTCGTGCGCCGGGTCCCAGACCGAGTAGTCGACACCGTTGAGGATGCCGGAGAACGCATCGGCGCGCTCGGCCAATACGCCTTGCAGGCCGCAGCCCAGTGCTTCAGAGGAGACTACCTCCTGCGCGTAGGTCGGGCTGACGGTGTTGACGAGATCGCTGGCGACGATGCCCGCCTTCAGCAGGTTCAAGTTGCTCCAGAATTCGAACATTTCCGGGTACCGCACCAGCCGCGCCGGCAGCCCGGCCTGGGCGATCGTGTCCGGCGGATGGATCTCCTGGTGCGCCAGATTGTGGATCGTCAGCAGGGTAGCGGCCGGTCCGGGCAGGTCGCGCCCGCGGTACCAGAGGCGGCGATAGACGGGCGCGAGTGCGGTCTGCGCGTCGTGCGCCTGGACGATGTCGACGGGCCATTCCGCCAGGCGCGGTAGCAGCAGCGCCGCCTGGCAGAGACCGCTCGCGCGGGCCACCGCGTCGGGGAAGCCCCGGCCGTCGGGGTCGGCGTAGATCCCCGCGCGGCCGAACAGCGGCGGGCATTCCACCAGATCGACCGTCACGCCGTGCGGGGCGTCCGGCCACTGCCAGAAACGCACGTCGAGCATGGTGTCGCCGACCCGCAGCGGGACCTTTCCCAGGCCGGGCCGCGGCCGCAGGCCCCACGTCTCGCGGTCGATGTCCGCGTACAACGGCAAGACTACCGCGGCCTCGCAGCCGCGCCGCGCCAGGGCCGCGGGCAAGGCGCCGGTCACGTCGGCCAGACCGCCGACCTTCACCAGCGGGTTCATCTCAGCGGCCACCATCAGGACGTTCATCGAGGATCCTCTCGCTGCGCTTGGTGCACGGCGCGGCGCAGCTCAGCCGCGGCGTCCTCGGGCGCGACGGGGTTGATGAAGAACCCCGTGCCGGTCTCGAATCCCGCCAGCGGCGCGAGCCTGGGCAACAGTTCCAGGTGCCAGTGGAAATCCTGGACCGCCGCGGTCGCTGTGTGCAAGACCAGATTGTAGGCCGGCTGCGGCACGACGGCCTGTAAGGCGCGGCAAGCGGTGATCAACAGGCCGCCGACCGCGGCCAATTCCGCCGCACTGGCCGCGCCGAAATCGCCTTGGTGCCGCCGCGGCAGCACGTGCATCTCCCAGGCGAAGCGGCCGGCCCACGGCACATAGAGCAAGGCGTCGGCATCGGCGCCGATCAGCCGTTGTTCATCCGCCGCCGCGGCGCTCGCCGCGCAGATCAGACACGCGGCGTGCTCCTGTCGCCAAGCGGCGAAGGCGGCCAGTTCGGTCCGCAGGACCGCCGGCACGACCCGGGTCGCCAACAACTGACCGTGGGGATGCGACAGGCTAGCGCCCGCCCCCGCGCCGGCGTTGAGGAAGAAACTCACCGCGGCAATCTCCGGATCGCACTGCAGCGCGCGAATCCGCGTCTGGATCGCCGTCAGGATTTCGGCCACTTCCGGCGGCGAACACCGCGCCAGATCTCGATCGTGATCGGGCGTGATCACAACGACTTCATGCCGCCCGTCCGGGCCGGTGAGCGCGGGGAATCGGTTCGGAAAGACCCTCACCCGCCACGGCGGCTGATCCGCGGCAGCCGGCGGCTCGCGGCCGGTGGTGAGGATTTCCGGCGGCGTCTCGTGTTCGTTCCCCGGGCAGAATGGACAGGTCATGCCGGTGTTGCTGACGGTCTGCAGGCGTAGATCGCTGGGACGGCGGCTGCGATCGGGCGCCACGATGACCCAAGTGTCGTGCAGCCGGTCGTACCGCAGTGAGTCCATGGCGCCATCCCTGTCGAAATCCGCCGGGAACATTCTCCGGCGCTCAACGTAGAATAGCGTGTGCCAAGGAGAAAGCGAGTACGATTCCCCCCTCGGTCACCTCCTCTTGGTTCAGGCGAACGCTAGCAACAGGGCCCCGGCAACGGGGCCCTGCGGTCTCTTGCGGCCGGGTTGGTCCGGTTCAATTAGGAATGATCCGGATCAGCGAACCAGGGTCATCTTGCCCAGATGCCGGCCGGCGGCGGTTTCCAGGACGTGGATGAATACCCCCGAAGCGCAGGCACGGCCCTCGGCGTCACAGCCGTCCCAGGCGACCGCCGCGGATCCGGCCCGGTGCCAGCCGTCGACGAGGACGCGGACCTGCCGCCCGCGGACGTCGTAGATCGCAAGCTTGACCGGACCGGCGGCAGGCACCTCGTAAAAGATCGTCGTGCGGGGATTGAACGGGTTCGGCCGGCTGCCGGCCGCAAGTTGCGGCGGGGATTCCGGCACCGCGGTCGTCGGCGAGGCATCGATGCCGAAGGCGGTCAACACCTCGGCCAACAGACGGACGCGCGCCGGCACGCCAGCGTTCTCTCCGCCGGAGACGCGCAACGAACCGATCGAACTGAACGAATACGGCAGGCTGATGATGTCGCGCTGAGGGCTGCCCACGACCAGCCGCGTCGCGGCCGCGTACGGGTAGACACCGCCGGCTCCGTTTGGCGCCGTGTACTCGGCCAACCGTTGGCCCAGGCCGCCGGCGGTGACCAGATCGAGGCGGCGCGGGTCCGGACAACCGCCCAGCACCTGCCAGGCCGTGGTGGTCACGAACACGCCGTTCTCGGGTAAGATCGCGATGCGCGGGGACTGTTGGCCGCCCACAAGCGACCCCCCGTCGGCGGCCTCGAGTTGCACGCCCAGGTAGTCGCTCAGGAAGAGCTGCGCTTCCATGGCGCCTTGGGCGAGATCGCTGGCCAGGTTGTCGCCGGTCAGCAGAGCGCGCTTGTCGCCGAGGGCGAACCACTCCGCCAGCAGTCTGACGTCCTCGGTCGCCGTGACGCCGGCTGCACCGGTGAGCGCGTAGGCCGTCAGATCACCGCTGTCGTAGAGCAGGATGTCGTAGCCCGCGAGCTGGGCGGCGCGCGCGCGGCCGCCCAGTCCGTTCCCGGCGCCGTCCGCCGGCGAACGCGTGCGGAACAGATCGTAGTCGAGACCTCGCTGCAGGCCGAGCATCCGCAGCATGTGATCCCAGTAGTCCACCGCCTCGACCGTCTGCGCGTCGTCGCGCCAGAGCAGGAGGCAAGGCTGGTCGCCGAATTCGTCCGAAAAGACCGTGGGCAAGGCCCGCATCCGCGCGAACTCCGGCCAGACCGAAGTGTCCGAGAAGTCGCCGAAACCGGTGGTGTCGGCCGGCCACGTCACGAGCGTCTGCTGGCCGCGGCCGAACGCGCGCGCCTCCAGGAAGAAGTGCACGACGTCGCCCGGGAAGATCAGGCCGGTATCGGGCAGATCGAAGAACCAGCGGTTCGGAATCGCCGCGCCGACCGCCGTGCGGCAGGAATCGCCGGTTGCAACCAGATCGATGCAGCCATCAGGATCCGGCTGCACGCTGCGCACGAGATCGAAGAGCGGGTTGGCGCGCAGCCTCGCCACCAAACGCGGTGGCTCGGTCAGCTCCTCGCCGTCGCGCAACACATGGACCTCGGCGACGATCGAGTCGCCCGGATCGTTGCGCAAGTGCTCCGGCGGACTGATGTTCAGCGCCATGTCGAAGCGGCACGAGTTGGTTTCCAGATTGCGCAAATCGAGATTGCCGCTTTGCGGGAACGTGTCCTGGGGCAAGTGCGCGTCGGCGACCATGATCCGCGGTCCCGCGCTGGCAAACGCCTTGACGGCCACGTTGTCGAAATACGGCGCGGGCGTGGCGTCGTGACCGTCGAGTTCCCACACCGCCCGAAAATCCATCACCTGCAACTCGACTTGCACCCACCGGCGGCCCGGCACCAACAATTCGCCGCACAATTCATGGTGTCGCCGATACGCCGGACCGCCCGTATAGACGACATCGCGATGGCGCCACGCAGCGTCCTCCAGCGCGGCGGGATCTTCGTCGGCCGTCGAGCGCACGCGCCAGCGGTAGACGATTCCCGGCGATTGCGGCGCGAGCGGTTCGTGGACGTAGACGTCGAACGCGAGCAGCATGTCGTCGGTCCCGTCCGGCCATGCCAGCGGCGGCGAGACGAGCCCGTTGTCGAGGTGATAATCCAGACCGAGCAGACCGCCGTAGCTGTTCACCACGAAGCCGCTCGGGCCGTAGCACCAGCTCAAACAGGGGGAGCCGCCGGTGCCGGGAACGACCAAACCATCGTCGATGAAGACCGCCTGGACCGAGCTGTTACTGCGGCAGGGATCCAGGTCGTTCAAGTTTGCCGCCAGGTGAACGAAGTCGCCGACCCCGTCGAAGAACCGCGGGGTCCAGAACAACTCGGAACCCGGCTCGAAGTTGTCGAAGGTCGCTACAACGCCGTCGATCAACACCTGGATATCGTCGATTTGACAGGCGCCGTCGGTCGGATAAAGGCCGTCCTCGTCAGACCAGGCTTCGTCCGACACGAAGGAGAACCGCAATCTGATCTCGTCGGCCTGCGGCCCGCCGAGGTCCTGCTGCGAGATGTCGACCGAGACATCGACGGCGCGGTTGATGCGCCAGCCGTCCCATTCCGCGACGGTCTGCCAGTCCATGCCGCGCCAGGCCTGCAGGGACACCTTGTCGAAGCCCGGCTCGGTGTCGTGATTCATCCAGGCCTGAACTCTGACGGTCGCCGACGTGAAGGTGTCCGGAACGATGAACGCCCAGCCGAGGCGCTGCCGCCAATTGTTGCCGTAGCCGATCTCGCCGTTGGGAAATTCCGTGCCGCACCACATGGCATGGTTGCCAGTGCCATGACCGCCGAGGGTCTCGGCGTTGAACGTGGATACGGACCAGAAGGTGTCGGCCGCTGCCGTGTAGTCGAGCGTGGTCCAGCCGTGCCAGGCCGGGGCACCGTCGCTATCCTCGAACCGCCCGTCGAGTCGCTCGGGGCCGCCCAAGAGCACCACCGTGTCTGCAGTCGCCGCACCGAGCGGCACCGCCGGGCGCGGTGCGCCGATCAGATACGGCGACCCCGCACCCGTAACCGTCCGCGGCGGTTGCGAACGCGGCAAAGGCCGGCCCGCGGCGGGAAGAACGGACACGAGCAGAAAGGCAAGGATACCCAGGCAGACCGCGGTGCGACGGCAACGCTGCAACGTCATGGTGACCTCGACCGGGACCGGACGACTGTTCTTCGCTAACCGTATGATTGTAACGCAGGAAAGCGTTCCGGGTCAATCCGCTCCCGATTGCCGCCGGGAACGCGCGGCGGCCCGGTCGCTGCCGGGTGCGGCCAACGGCAGCGACCGCCGCGGCAGATTGCCGTCGGCCAGCAGATCGGCCACGTACGCGCCGAGCGTCCGAAACGTCCCGCGCTGCAGTAGATCGGCCAGCTTCGCGGGCATTGTCCCCTGGCCGGCCTGGCTCCGCCAGCGCAAGAGGGCGTTCTGGCGTGTGGCGGGCCGGTAGCGGTCCAGTTCCCAAGGATGCAGGTAGATGACGCAAGGCTGGTCTTGACGCCGCGCGGCGGCGCGGACCGCCCGGTAGGCCCAGCGAGGTAGCAGGCGCATGTAGCCGCCGCCGCTGAAGGGGAGGTTGACGCCGCCGAGCCGCCAGGTCGGCATGGGCACGACGACGAAATCGCCCATCGTGGCGGCGGCGCTGGCTGCCGGCGCCTCAGCCGCGGCCGGCGGTTCCAGGATGAACGGATAGCGCGGCGACCCGGGCTGACCGTACCGCGGGTGGCGGATCGGAAAGAGCGAGCAGTCGTAGGCGAATCCGCGGTTGCGCAGGAGCTCGAGGTAGCCATGGACCGGGGGGGTCATGGTGAAGCTGGGCGCCCGGTACCCGCGCGGACGCACACCGCACGCGGCGAGCGCCGCGAGTGCCTGATCGAGATCGGCCAGGAACTCCTGTTCGGACAGCTCGCTCACCACCGGGTGCGCGAACGAGTGGCAGCCGATCTCGTGGCCCGCGGCCGCGATGCGCCGCACCACGTCGGGGTGTCGGACCGCGGTCCAGCCCAGGACGAAGAACGTGGCGCGCACCCGCTGCCGGTCCAGCAGCTCGAGGACGCGATCGGTGTTGCCCTCGACGCGCGATTGTTGAGCCGCCCACTCGGCGGGCGGCACCTGCCCGAGATAGTTGTGGCCGTGGAACCACTCCTCGACGTCGACGGTCAAGATGTCGGGAACCGTTGTCATGGCGCCGCCGCCTCCGCGGGCACAGCTACGCACGCGAACTGCAGGAAACGCATCTCGCGCAGGCGTCCAAGCACCAACAGGTTACAGAGCCGGTACCGCCAGGCGCGCGTGGGGTTGATCCCGACCTGTTCGACCACACGGTAACCCGCGCGATCGAACAGACCGCGCATGCTGGCGCGCGTGAAGAACCTCAAGTGCGTTCGGTCGCGGATCCCCTCGTCGTGATATTCCCAGTCGCCGCGGACGACGAGGTCCCAGACGTTGTGGAAGTGCCGCACGTTCGGAATGCTGGCCACCAGGCAGGCGCCCGGAGCCAGGACCCGGCGCAGCGACCGCAGCAGGTCCTCCGGCCAGGCCAGATGCTCCAGGACGTCGTTCATGACCACGCAGTCGAAGTAGCCGGCCGGCAGCGCGGCGACGTGCGTTTCGGCCGGACCGGCCAGCACCTGATCCAGCCGCGCGGCCGCGCGCACGGCGACCGCCGGCTCGAGCTCGATCCCCCAGATCTCCAGCGCCTGTCCTCGGGCCAGCCGCTCGGCGCGCAGACCCTCCGCGAAAGCCCCATCGCCGCAGCCGATTTCAAGCAACGTGCGCGCTTTCGCCGGAACGAAAGCGCGCATTGGAGACCGCAGCTGGCTGTGATAGCCGGCGTTGCTCACGACACCTCGCGGATTGCCGCCGCTCGCTCGGGCAGCCAGCGGCGGCGGTGCCAGGCTCAGCCCAGCACCGGATAACGATGGGGGTCGTCGGACATGTCCACCAGGACAGTGCGCTGCGTGAACATGGTCCGGTGATGCACTCCCTTGGGCACGTGATAATGATCGCCCGGCAGGTAGAGATTCGTACGGCCTTCGATATCCATCACCATCTCACCGGAGAGGACGGTGCCGCGCTGCGCACAATGGGAATGGTCGGGGAAAGAGACTCCCTCTTCGAACACAAAAAAGACGACTTGTTTCTCATCATCGCTGAAGGCGAAACCGGTGACGCCGTCGACCGGCATTTCGACCTTGGGCAGGGCGAGAACCTCCTGAGGCAGTAGACCGGAGAACTGATCTGTCCGCGTTGATGCCATGGACGCCCTCCTTGGTTCGCAAGATGGCAGGCCTGCGCGCAGGCCTCGCTGCTCTACATTCTAGCCGAGACTCGCTGGATAACGCAACGTCGGTGGAGACATTCCGGAGCGGTCAGGTCGACCCGCACCATCGGCGCGCCTTTTCAACCCGCCAGCCTGAACTCGGCCATGACCGGGAAATGGTCCGAGGGAGGCGAACCTGCGCGTTCGAGGATCTGGTCGAAGTCGATTTTGGTCACGGCGTGGATCTCTAGCTGCGGCCGAAAGAACACGTAGTCGATCCGCCGGTGGCCCAGAATGAGGTTGCCAATCCGGTCGCGCAGGTCCAGGCCGCGGAACGTGGCGCTCTGACGATCCTCGCCGCCGCCGGCCTCGCTCCAGGCATCGTATAGCGCCGCCCGCCGGCCAGTCTCATGCCCCAGCTCGCGAATTTCGGGCGCGCCGGCGACCGCGTTGAAATCGCCGGTCAGGAACACGGGCATCTCCTGCCCCATTTCCTGCAGCTTGCGGCTGATGAACTCCTGGATCAGGCGAGCGCCATGGCGGCGATGGCCTGATAAAAACGCCTCCAAATGGGTGGTACCGAACAGGAACGGGCGCCGCGTCGGCCGGTGCTCGAAGAGCGACCAAACCGCGATTCGCGGCCGCGAGGCCAGCGCGAAACGGCTGGCGGGTTGCGCGGGGCGCGGCGAAAGCCAGAACGATTCGTCGGCCATCGGCAGCCGGCGAACGGTGTCGCGTTTGTAGAAGATGGCGCTGTACCAGTTGTCCGCGCTGTGCGCGCGCAGCGGGCCCAGATTCCCCTCGCCCGTGAACTCGTAGTCGGGCAGGCGGTCCCGCAGGTCGTTGAGCTGTTTCAGGTTGGCTTCCTGGGTGCCGACCACGTCCGGTTGCAGGGTCGCGAAGACCTCGACGATGCCGTCTCGCCGCTCGGCCCAAGGAAATCGTTTCTGCTTCTTGTTTGCCGACAACAAGTTGAAGGTCATCACCCGCAGGTTGTTCTGGATCAAGATCGCTCCGTGATGCTCGCTGGCTGGTCTATGTGCAAGAGCGACGTGGGCGGGTCGCGCTGCAGCAGGTTAACGGCGATCGGGCAATATCTCAGGTCTTGCTGTGTTGCAGAACCCGATGCATACGCCCAGGTTCCCGCCATTGTTGCAAGGACGATACCCATTCGGTCGTCCGGCAAGATGGATACTAAATCTGTCCGGCGCAAGTCCTGTTTTTAGCAGGCGACCGTCCCCGGCGGCCCTGGCAGGGTCAAGCCGAGTCAGAACATCGCCAATTGCGACGCCCGCGGCGGCAGGTCGAGCGCCGCCAGGACCAGCGGGATCCAGGCCGACCGATCGCCGGCCGGCAGCCGCAAACAATCCAACCGGTACGCGGCCAGCAGTTGATCGATGATGCGATCGATCGCGGTCTGGAATCCCTGGGAAACGTCGCGGGTGCCGTCATAGCTCGGCGGCGCGACGACCGGGACCTTCACCAGCAGGCGATACGTCGCCATCCAGGTGCGTACCAGTTCCTCGAGCGGCGCCTGCCGGCCGGTGGCGTTGACCAGATAAGCGTAGTTGTCAAGCACCGCTCGATCGCAGACGATGATATCGTACGCGGGCTCGAGGGCGATCTCTTCGGCGATCTGAGTGTGTAAGATCCACTGTTGGGCATCCCGGGTCGTGTCCCGGTTGATAGGTAGCGGACAGCGGCGCGCGACCTCCTTGACGAGGTCGACGCTCAGGTCGAGCCGCTTGAGGTTGGCGGCCAACTCGAAACAGAGCGTCGTCTTGCCGACTCCGTGAGAGCCCATGAAGGCGATCTTCATGGCGACGAGGTTAACCTGTCGCCGCAGGTAAGTCCAGCAAGCGAAGTCGGCGTCGCGGCCGCAGCGCGCCGGCCTGCCCGCCAGAGGAGCCGGCCATGGTAACAATCGACAGCCCGCAGACCTGGGGTTACTTGAACGCCGGGCCACGGCCGAGCACCCTGCTCGCCGGCGGCGCCGTTGTGGCAGCACTGGGACCGATTGCGCTGGCATTGCAGTTCGCGACCTTCGCCTGGGTCTGCTGGGCGATCGGGTTGTTGTTGACCGGCGTCGGTCTTCTGCTCAGCGGGTTGCGGCCGTGGTTGACCTCGTTCGCGGTCGTGCCTGCCGGGATGTTCCTGGCGCAGGGCGCGAGTTTGTTGCTGACCGCAAGCGGACTGGCCGCGGCCGCAGCGGGCTACTTCGCGTTGACGCTGCCGAAATGGCTCTCGTTGTTCGTGCTGGCGATCGTCGCCGCGCGGCAGGTCGACCGGCGGCGGCGGCGCTGGCTGGCAGTGGTAGTTGTCTTGAGCAGCCTCAAGTATCTGACGCGGCACCTGGCACAGCCGCCGGCCACCGTGTTGGCGGTTCTGGATATCCTGCTCGCCGTGCTGCTGGCGTCGGCCCTGGTGCAGTGGGCGGTGGTTCTGCGCCGCCTGGAAACGGCGTGGGCGGCTCACCGCTGGCGGGATACGCACGCGCGCTTCGAAGATTTCAATCCGCCGCCGCTGCAGCCCCTCAGTTGACCGATTCGCGGACGGGTTCGCCCGCGAAACTAACGCTCACCACTTTGCGGATCACCGCTTCGAATTCGCAGTAGCGGTCGGGCCGGAAGCCCAGCGGCGCGGCCACGAGCTTGGCGGGATAGGTCTGCAGGCGCGTGTTGAACTCGCGCACGTTGGCGTTGAACAGACGCCGCGCCGCTTGGATGCGGTCCTCGGTCTCAGCCAGTTGCGCCTGCAGATCGGCGAACCCGCGATCGGCCTGCAGCTGCGGGTTCGCTTCAGCGATCGCGAGCAAGGCGCGGGTCGCGGCAACCAGATCTCTTTCCGCCGCCGCTTGCGGATCCGGCCGCTGGGCGATCGCCCTCGCCCGCGCCGCCGTGACCGCCCCGAGCACGCGGCGCTCGTGTGCCGCCGCCGCCTCGACCACGGCAACCAGGTTGGGAATCAGGTCGTGGCGGCGGCGCAGTTCGGTTTCCACGCCCGACCAGCTCTCGCGCACATGCTGGCGCAGACGGACCAGCAGGTTCCAGGTCAGGATCAGCCAGCCGACGAGAACCGCGATACCCACGCAGACGAGACGAATGACCATCACCGTTGCCTCCACTGACCGGCAAACTCCGGTCCCAGCACATCGCGCCGCGCATGCGGGGGGATGCCGGCCAAGAAACCCGTCGCCGTGGCGATCGCCTCGGGAATCTTTTCGGCGGCCAGCCCGCCGGGAACGGCGACAAGACACCACCACCCGCCCAGCTCGAGCCACCAGCGCGGACGGCGCAGCAGGAACTCGATCTGCCGCGGCGGCAGCACGTCGTAGGCCCATTTGCGATCGGGCGAGGATACGTGGAACGCGGCGCTGAACGCCGCCGATTCGAAATCGATGTCGTTGAACCCCAGCGCCGACGCCAACCGGTCGGCGGCTATTTCCGGACGAATACGCAGGGGAATCAGCGGCATATCCGCCTTGACCGCCACGCAGGTGAACAAACCCTGCACGCCGTCCCGGGAACCGGGACGCCGGCGGCGATCGAGATCGAAGACATGGATCTGGCGTCCCTGCCAGAGGCCGCTGGCCAGGTTGGTCGCCTGGACCAGGCCATTGCCGATCAATCCCAGTTCCAGGTAGGTGCGCCCCACCGTGGGATCGGGCCCCGGCGTGAACCGCCAGCCATGGGTTCGGGCCCAGGTTTGCAGCGCGTGGACCCGTCGTAGACTCAGCACGGTCCGCACGATCGTCACGACGATGCCAGCGCTCACAAATAACAAGGCCAGCCAGGGCATGGCTTACCTCCAGGGCAGTCTCCGGTTCTACCGCGGATTATCGGCCGCGAATGCGGCCGCCTTGATCCCAACCCGCATGACGGCCGGCGCCCTTGCCGATGCCGCGCTCGGACTCCTGGCGCCCACCGCATCCGCGGCCGAGCGGCCGACAGCCGAGCGGCAACGAACAGGGCGGGCCCGTCGGGACCCGCCCTCTTCTGTCATCGCTCGCCGGTGCGGAACTAGCAGGCCGTCGCCGCCTCCTGTTTCAAGAGCGCCTCCCACTGCCGGTCCACGTGTTCCTGACAGTGTTCCAGGAGCTTCTCGTTACCGGGCTTGAACAGGTGCCGGAACCGGGCCTGTTGCTTGAGCCACGGCGCGATCGGTTGCCGCTCCTTTGGTTTCTTGTTGATCGTGTACTTACCGTACTCGACCTCGAAGAGCGGCCAGAAATTCGTCTCGACCGCGTCCTTGGCGATCTGCACGCCGAGCTCCATCGGGAAACCCCAGCCCACCGTGCAGGGCATCAGCACGTTCAAGAAGGCCGGACCGTCGCAGCTGAGGGCTTTCTCGACCTTGGTCGCCAGGTCCTTCCAGTGGAACGGCGTGGTCTGCGCTACATAGGGAATATTGTGCGCGACCATGATCCTGGTCAGATCCTTGCGGTCCTGCGGTTTGCCTTGCTTGACCTTGCCGGCCGGCGCGGTCGACGTGTGGGCGCCGAACGGCGTCGCGCTCGAACGCTGGATGCCCGTATTCATGTAGGCTTCGTTGTCATAACACACGTACAGCATGTTATGGCCGCGCTCGAGCGCGCCCGAGAGCGACTGCAGACCGATGTCGTAGGTGCCGCCGTCGCCGCCGAACGCGATGAAGTTCATCCGTTCGGCCTGGGCGGCCGCGTCCGGCAGCTCGCCGCTCTTCTTGAGCGCGCGGTAGGCTGTCTCGACTCCGCTGATCGTCGCCGCCGCGTTCTCGAATGCCGAGTGGACGAACGACGTCTTCCAGGCGGTGTACGGAAAGATCGTGGTGATCACTTCCATGCAACCGGTCGCGCCGGCGACGACCGTGTTCTTACCGGCGACCAGCATGATCTGGCGCAGAATATTGGCGCCCGTGCAGCCGGCACACGCGCGGTGTCCCCCGGTCAAGAGTTCCTCGTTCTGGACGAGTTGCTTCAGGCTGATAGCTTTGGCTTCGCTGGCCATGAGAGGTTCTCCTTCCTAGGCCCGGCAGCCGAGCAAGTTGTGAATGGGTTGCTCGCCGCCGGCGGCGATCTTCTGGAGCGCCTCGATCACCTCGGCCGCGTGGCCGAGCTCGAAGTCGCGGCCGCCGAGGCCGTAGATCCAATTGTGGATCGGCGCCGCGCCGGGTAGTCCGTACGCCGCGCTGCGAATCTCGGTGAACACCGGTCCGCCCCAACCGCCGAAGCTGGCCGAGCGATCCAGCACCGCGATCGCCTTGCGGCCCGCCAGAACCGGTTGGAGCTGCTCGGCCGGGAACGGCCGGAACATGCGCAGCTTCAACAAACCGACCTTGACGCCCTTGTCGCGGTACTCGTCGATGACGTCCTTGGCGGTGCCGGCGCTCGAGCCGAGGACCACCATGACCAGATCGGCGTCGTCGAGCTTGTATTCCTCCCAGAATCCGTAGCGGCGGCCCGTGAGGTCGGCGAACTCGTCGAACACGTCGCGCGCCACGTCGAAGACCCGCGGATAGGTTTCGAGCTGACTCCACTTGTGCTCGAAGTAGTAGTCGGTCAGATCCAGCGGGCCGACGGTGAGCGGACGCGCGGGATCCAGCAGCGTGTACTTGTGCTTGTACGGGCCGACGAAATCATAGGCCGCGTCGTCGTTCAACAAGTAGAGCGCGTCTTCCTTGTGGCTGATGATGAAACCGTCGTAGTTGACCATCGCCGGCAGACGCACGTCCATGTGCTCGCCGATGCGGAAGTTGATGAGGCCGGCGTCGTAGGCTTCCTGCGCGTTCTCGCAGAAGTGATGGATCCAGCCAGCGTCGCGGCCGCCCATCGAATCGCTGTGGTCGCAGTGGATGTTGATGTTGCCCGACAGCGCGCGGTTCACGAGCGCCATCTGGATCGGCAGCCGCAGCGAGGCGGCGATATAGACCACTTCCCACATCAGCGCGAAACCCGCCGAACTGGTGGCGGTGATGGTGCGCGCGCCCGCGGCCGCCGCGCCGACGGCCGCCGACATCGCCGAGTGCTCGCTTTCAACGAGAATCATCTCGGCCGTCGACTCGCCGTTGGCCACGAACTCGGCGAACTTGTGCATCATCTCGGTCTGCGGCGTGATCGGGAACGCGGAAGCGACGTGGGGCCGCGCCTGTTTGAACGCGTAGGCGACAGCCTCGTTGCCGCTGAGCGCCACGAGCTCCTGCTGGAGTACCTTGCTCATGCTCCGGAGCCTCCTTCTTTTATTTCTCTTCGCGGACCATGACCAGCGCGGCCTTGCCCTTGGCGGCAGGCGGGCACTCGTTGGCGCAGATTCCGCAACCCTTGCAGTGATCCAAATCGATGCCCACGACCTGCGGCTTGTCGCCGCTGAGGTCCACCTTGATGGAGGCGTCCGGGCAGTAGATCCAGCAGAACAGGCACTGGATGCAGTTGGCAGGGTAGAACTGGGGCACGAAGGTGCGCCAGTCCCCCGTCTTGAAGGACTCGGCGTTGCCGGCTTCGGTGATGACGCCGGCCTCGGCGAGGTCCTGGGCTTTCTTCAGACTCATGCCGAAACCACCTCGTTATAGGCCTTCTCGACCGCGCGCAGGTTGCCCTCGACCACGGCCTGGGAGAACTTCGTGCTGAACTTCACCTTCATCGCGTCCAGGAACTCCCCGAGATCCATGAACGGCTCGGCCGCGAGCAGCGCGCCAGTCATGGGCATGTTCGGGATGGGCTTGCCGAAATTGTCCAGGGCGATCTTGGTGGCGTCCACCGTGTAGATCTTGGCGCCCGGCACGTTGATCTTGGCCCGGATTTCGTCCGGCGCCAGCGAGGTGTTGATCAGGAAGACCGTGCGCTCGTCGGTGCCGGCGGTCACGCCGGCAGCCGTCGAATCTAGCAGGCTCGGATCCAGCACGACCACGATGTTGGGATTCTCGATCCCGCAGTGGCGGCGGATCGGCGTGTTGGAGATGCGCGTGTAGCCGCGTACGGGAGCGCCGCGGCGCTCCGGTCCGTATTCGGGGAAGCCCTGGCCGAACTTACCCTTGGCCAACACGGCCTGGGCGACGAACGTGGCCGCCGTCTTGGCGCCCTGCCCGCCGCGCGCATGCCAACGGATCTCGACCATCTGAGCAGCCATCTTGTACCTTCCTTGCCGCTGATTGCAGCGCATCCGGGTGACGCAGCGGACGCGCTTGGCTGTGAAGCAACTCCAAGTTAGCCAGTGGCGGCACACCAGACAAGCAAAAGGGGTGCCGCAATACACGACACCCCAGGTACACTTTGCTGGCGCGACGCCCGCGGGCGCCGGCGCTACTTCGCCAACACCGCCTTGACCGCGCGCCGTTCTTGCCCGTCGTCCAGGCGCACGAGGTAGATGCCAGCGGCCGCCGGCCGGCCGTCGCGATCGCCCCCGTCCCAGACCGCGCGATGGCGGCCGGCGGGCAGCGTCCCGCGGTGCAGTGTCGCGACCAGGCGACCCCGCAGATCGAAGATCTGCAAGGAAACCGTCCCGTTGCGGGGCAGATCGAAGGTCACGGTCGTACTGGGATTGAACGGGTTCGGCGCCACACCGGTGATCGCCAGCGAGCTCGGCACCGTGTCGTCGCCGACCGGTGTTTGACCGCCGGCGGTTTCGAAGCGCTCGCTGAAGCCGCCGGCGCGTCCGTCCGCCGCGACCGCGCCGACCACGTAGTACCAATCGCCAGCGGGCGGGATCTCCTGGTAGGTCACCTCTGGCGCCGCCACGGCGGCGCGAGCCAAGTCGGCCGCCGGCATGAAGACCGCCGACGTGTCGCGGTAGACCACGTAGGTGACCGCGCCGGCCACCGGCGACCAGGAAAGGTGCACGGCGCCAGCGACGACCGCGCCGGCAAGGTCGGCCACCGCTGCCGGTCCGGCCGGCGCCGCGACCGCTCCGCCGTGCAGGCCGCGGTCCGCCGCGCTGCCGTCCCAATCCTCGCCCGCGGCTGGACTGCCGGTGTCGATCAGCGGCGAGTGCATCCCGGGCGCGAAATCCCAGGCCGCCGCGTCCGCGTAAGCAGGCGCCAACGCAAGATCGTTCGCCGCCGGCGGTGTCAGAAAGTCGTTGCCGCTGTTGCCGTAGGACAGGTTCCAATCAGCGGCGATTGCCGGCCCGGTGACGAGGTACCCGCCGCCCGAGTTGGCGGAGACCGCGTTGTTGAAGAACTCCAGCGAGCCGACGGCGCCCACGTAAATACCGCCGACATAGAGACCGTCGTTGCCGTGCGCGACGTTGTTGTGCATCACGCCGCCGGCGAGGTCCGTGGCGCAGAGACCACCGCCGATCCCGGGCGCCACGTTGCCGGCGAACGCCGAGTTGCGCAGCTCGAGGTAGCCGCCTTCAGCCAACAGGCCGCCGCCGGGGCCGGTCCAGTTGCGGTTCTCAGTCAGGCGAGCGCGGGCCAGATCGAGCTGCGAAGCCGCGGTGTGGATGCCGCCGCCGCCGTTGCCGGACCGGTTGGCGGCCACAAGCAGATCGACGCCGTGGACAACCGCGCCCGCGGCGACGGCCAGGCCGCCGCCCAGCGCCGCGGCGCCGCCGCGCAGCTCGCAGTCGACCAGGCTCGCGGAGCCGCCATGAACGTACACGGCGCCGCCCGGATTGGTCAGCGTGCTGTCGCTGGTGGTGTTGCCGATGAACACACAATCCTGCAGGACGGCGGCTTGACATTCGTACAAGGCGACCGCGCCGCCATGGCTGCCGATGTTGCCGGTGAACGTGCAACCGCGAATCACCGGCGAACCGCCGTGCGCCAGGATCGCACCGCCCCAGCCGGGCCCCGAGCCGGGGTTGGCGCGGTTGTTCTCGAAGCGGCAGTTCTCGATGACCGGCGACACTGCCATGCTCAAGATGGCGGCTCCGTGCTGGCCGACCACCGGATCCCCCGTGATCGCGGCCTGGCTGTCGTGGAAGATGATGTTCGCCACACCGCAGTTGCCGATAGCGCCGCCGGCGAAACGCATGACGCCCTCGACCCCGCGCAAGCGCGTCGGGTAGAGGTCCGGATCGCAGACCGTGAAATCGGGGCTCCAACCGCCGAAGATGTGGCACTGGCTATTGACCGAGATCCCGCTCTCGAAGTAATCGCCGCCGGCCACCAGCACCGTGTCGCGACCCGCGCCGGCCAGCACGGCGGTGCGGATGCTGTGCGCCGCGGTGGCGGGCGTGTCGAAGGGCGGCGTGTTGCTGCCCGCGGTCGATACGTAACGGGTCTGGTAGCCGAGGATGGTGAACTCTCCGTTGGGAAAGCCGAAGCCGAGGTGCGTCCCCCCACTCGGATAGATCACCAGCGTGGCGCGGCTGGTCGTCACGTTGGGCACCTGCCACTCGAACGCCCCGGTATTCGGTAGATTCTGGGCGATGATCTCTTCCTGGCAGGCCCCGTGCGTCCCGAACCAGATGTCGACGTGGGAGACCGGCGCCAATTGCGTGGCCCACGAGATCGTGGTCGTATCCTCGCCGAAAAAGACATTGCCCTGAGACGGCGCATAAACCAGGACCCGCGAGGGCGGTGGCGTATAGGTCAGCGAGGTCACGCCCGTGCCGATGTTGCAGGCGCCGTAGGCCACGTAGGCGTAGCCGGTGATGCCCCAGCCGGCGCCCCAGGAGTTCTTGATGATCCAAGCGCCGTTGGCGCCGACCCGATCGTCCCAACCGACGATCAACACGAGATGGTTGGTGCCGGCGCCCGGTGCGGTGATGACGCCGCCGGTGTAGCCGTCCCAGGCGCTGTTGGCGTCGACCGACGTACAAACGGGGCCGTTGTTATAGATCGCCGTCTTGATCTGATCGATGTTGTTCGGGAGCGACACCCAGTTGTCGATGCTGGTGAACTTGAGGTAATCGTCCTGCGTGCACGGGACCGCGTCGCTGGCCTGGTACGGCATGCAGTTTTCGAGGATGCCGCCGTAGTACGTGTGCACGTAGTAGGAAGCGCCGGACCAGCCGCCGCCACAGCCCGAGCCGTAAGGGTTGCAGGAGATGACCTGTTGCTCGGACAGATTCAACTCGCGGTAGTAGTAGATTCTGATCTTGCTCTCCATCTCGGCCGTGGCGGCGAACGCCCAGCAAGAGCCGCAGGACCCTTGGTCCTTGACCGCGGTCACGCCGTCGTGCGAACGCCAGTCCCAGGAGCCCGGCAGCGTCTTTTCGACCGGCAACACGACGAGACGTTCCGCCATGATCCGGTCATAGTCGGGCGGCGGCACGAAACCACGGCCGTAGGTCTGCGCCAGGGCCGGGCTGCCCGCAGCGGCGAGCACGAGGAGCCATACGAGAAATCCGCAGGTCTTGACCCGCTTCCGTAACGACGAACCAGTCATGCAACTGCCTCCTGGGGGCTGAAGCCGGCAGGACGACCTTGGGCGGGCAACCTGCAATACCAATCCGGCCGGTTCGGGCAACTGTCTACCGCGCACCGGTTCAAGTATACAATGAAACAATCACAAAACAGATGATCAAGATTTATACCTACACGCGGATTCGGACGCCAGTTCGGGTATTATCGACGAGTGATAAGGTGCGGTTTGGCGCCGCCGTTACCACAAGCCCACCGGGTCGACGTCGACGACAAGGTCCAGACCACGGCGGACATCGGCGAGCGCCCGGCAGCAGTCCGCCAGCCAAGCTTTCTCGCCGCGCGTCAACTCGCCTTTGACCAGGATCTGATACCGAAATCGGCCCTGGAGGCGAGAGAACACTGCCGGTGCCGGCCCCAAGACGACCCGGTCCGCGTCCGGATCGGTCTCGGTGCGCGCCGCTAAAAGCTGGTGGCGCAGGACGTCGGCGAGCGTTGCCGCGGCGCCGGCGGTGTCCTGTTGGCGGACCCCGCTCAGGCCGACTCGCACAAGCCGGGTGAACGGAGGGTAGCCGGCGGCGCGCCGGTGGTGGCTCTCGAGCTCGGCGAAGGCGGCGTAGTCGTGCGCCGCCGCCGCCAGGATGATCGGGTGCTCGGGCTGCCAGGTCTGCAACAGGACGCGGCCCGGCGCCGTGCGGCCGGCGCGGCCGGCGACTTGGGTCAACAACTGGAAGACGCGTTCGGACGCGCGGTAGTCCGGCAACGAGAGGCCGTCGTCGGCGGCCAGGACGCCGACCAGATCCACGCCGGGGAAATGGTGACCCTTGGCCACCATCTGCGTGCCGACCAGGATATCGGCCTCGCGCGCGGCGAAGGCGCCCAGAATATCGGCGTGGCTGCCCCGCCGGCGGGTGGTGTCGTGGTCCAGACGCAGGATCCGCGCCGCGGGAAAGACCGACTGGAGCACCAACTCCGTCTTCTCGGTGCCGCCGCCCGCCGGCAAGAACGCAGGCGACCGGCACGTCGGACACTCCGGCGGCGCATCGCGCCGGAATCCGCAGTAGTGACAGAGCAGGCGCTGCGGGCGCAAATGCACGGTCAGCCCGATGTCGCAGTGCGGGCACATGACGACCGCGCCGCAGTCGCGGCACTGGAGCTGGCGCGCGAAGCCGCGCCGGTTGTGGTACAGGATCGCCTGTTGACCCGCCGCGAGGGTCTCGCCCACCGCGTCGAGCAGGCGCTCGCTGAAGCCGTCCCGCGGCGCGGCGCCGCGCAGATCGATCAGTTCGACCGCGGGCAAGTCGGCGCCCAACCGATCCGGCAGGCGATAAAGCCGGTACCGGCCGCGTTGTGCGTTGTGCCAGCTCGCGAGGTCGGGCGTCGCCGAGCCGAGCAGGACAACGGCCTGTGCTTCGCGGCCGCGCACCAGCGCGGCGTCGCGCGCGTGGTAGCGCGGTTTTTCGTCCTGCTTGTAGCTGGTCTCGTGTTCTTCGTCGACCACCACGACGCCCAGGTCACGCACCGGCACGAAGAGCGCCGAGCGCGGTCCGACCACCACCTTGACCTCGCCGGCGGCGGCGGCCTCGTGCACGCGGCACCGCTCGCCGGCGGACAGTCCGCTGTGGATCGCGGCCGCGGCGTCGCCGAAGCACGCGTTGATCCGGGCCAGCGTTTGCGGCGTGAGTGCGATCTCCGGCAGGAGGTACAGCGCGCCGCGCCCGCAAGCGAGCGCCGCCTCGATCACCCGCAGATAGACCTCGGTCTTGCCGCTGCCCGTCACCCCGTGCAGCAGCAGCGAACCGTAACGGCCGGCGTCCAGCAGCTCCCGCGCCGCGCCGACCGCCGCTTCTTGCGCCGCCGTCAGCGTGACTTGCGGCGCGTCGTGCAAGGGAAAGGTCCGTCCCGGCCCGCGCGCGCAGCGCCCGCGGGTCTGCGGGCGCGGCGGGTGAAACAACGGCACCACCTCGCCGATCGGCAGCGCGTAGTACCCCGCCAGCCAGGCGGCCAGGCGCCAGCGGTCCGGCTGCAGGCGATAGGATTCCGGCAACACCGCACTGAGATCGCGCAGCGGATAGCCGGCGACGGTCGTGGCGGTGCCGGTGGGATCATCGCGCACATCGACGACCAGCCCGATCACCCTGCGGCGGCGCCCGAACGGCGCGCGCACCAGGTCGCCCACCGCCGGCGGCGCGGCCGATATGGCCGCGGTCCAGCGGTAGGTGAACGCGCCGGGCAGCGGCACGGGCAGGGCCACGTCGACCAGCAGCGGCGCCCCGGGCGGCAGCGATACCGGCCGCGCGGCGGGCGCCTTCACAGCAGCGCCCCAGCCGTGCGCCGAACCGCCCCGACCGATCTTCCGGTCCGGCGGGCTCGGTCGCAGGTCTGCAGGCGCAGGAATGGGAGGCAGCGGTCGCAGTCTTGCGGATTCTGGCGCATCGTGGCCACTCGGTGTCGTCGGGGACATCGCCGTTGTTGCCCGAGTCTAACCAGAGACCGCGGCCGCTTCAAAAGGATTTGGTTGTGCCGTCGAGATTGTTGCTGGCCGGCGCCTAACGCAGCACCCGGAGCGGACTTGGCGGGCAGGTTGGTACTCAGCTCGCAAACGCATCGGTAACAGCAGGTT
>Ga0334886_1000476_pt1 | contig 61913 bp, 44 predicted proteins | sample GraSluR1_MG_9_FD_207232 | JGI IMG/M metagenome (GOLD analysis project Ga0334886, IMG submission 207232) | Sludge microbial communities from methane-producing bioreactor in Wageningen University, Netherlands - Granular Sludge_27_06-R1 | ecosystem: Engineered > Bioreactor > Anaerobic >... | reverse complement strand
TAAAAAGACATAATCATATCGATTCTTTGCAATTTGTTTTTAAACGCGAAAAGATACACATTCCCAGCGTTCCATTCTACGGATTGGTTTCAGATAATATTGGCTATATCAGACTTGCTAATTTTACAACTGATTGCAATAAGGAAGTGGAGCGTGCCCTTAAGAATTTGAAATCGAAAGATAAAGCAAAAGGGTTAATCCTTGACTTAAGAGGGAATCCCGGAGGGTTACTATTTGAAGCGGTTAAGATTGTAAATCTTTTTGTTCAAAAAAATGAACTTGTTGTTTACACCAAGGGACAAATCAAAGAGTTTGACCAACAGTATAAAACCCCTTCGCGTCCAGTTGATACTGATATCCCCTTGGTTGTTCTTGTGGACAGGGCTTCTGCATCGGCATCGGAAATTGTGGCTGGTGCTCTTCAGGACTTAGACAGAGCAGTAATCCTTGGCGAGCGAACTTTTGGTAAAGGTTTAGTGCAGGCAACCCGATCATTACCGTATAATACCCAACTAAAAATAACAACAGCAAAATATTACATCCCCAGTGGACGTTGCATTCAAGCAGTTGATTACTCTCAACGCGATGAGAATGGCAGTTTAGGGTTCATCCCCGATTCTCTTGTCTCGGAATTCAAAACTAGAAATGGACGATCAGTTTATGATGGAGGAGGAATAACTCCAGACATTCAGCATCAACTTTCCCTTTATAGCCGAATTTCATCTGTTCTTTACGCAAGGAATATACTATTCGACTATGCCACCTTATACCGGCATTCTAATAAGCAGATTCATTCTCCCGATTCATTTTATTTGACTGATAAGGAGTTTGAAAGTTTTGTGGATTATCTTAATCAAATTGGTTTTGAATATCAAAGTCAAACAGAATATCAACTTAACGAATTAGTAAAAGCATCAAAGCAGGAAGAGTTCATGCCTCTTATACAGGACTTAGTTGATAGCCTTCAATCAATTATCACTAAAAACAGAAAAAAAGAAATTTACGCATACAGTTTTGAAATTAAGAAACTTTTAGAAGAGGAAATTGTAAGCCGTTACTATCTTCAGAATGGAAGGTCAAAATATATAATTAACAACGATAAAGCAATTCCAATCTCTTTAGAGATTTTAAATGACAGCGATCGATACTTAACCATTCTTTCAAAGGCTAGTAAGGATAGTGATCCTTTCGAGACTTTAAACCATGTAGCTCAATAAAAATATTAGAAATCATTCTAAGCAATTAACTTAGAATGAATGTTTTGACAAAACTATATTTTATCAGTGTGTTTTTCTGATAACTATTCGGAGAGAACTTCCTTTATCAACCTCCGAATGATTAACGAAAATCTTCCCGTTGTGATATTCTTCAATTATTCGTTTTGATAATGTTAATCCAAGTCCCCACCCTCTTGTTTTGGTTGTAAAACCTGGTTGGAAAATTGTTTTGTAGTGTGAACGAGGGATGCCTTTACCTGTGTCTGAAATGTCAATGTAAACAACTTGAGTATTATCGGTTATGCTAATTGCAACCTCTCCTTCAATATGAATGGCATCAATTGCATTCTTTGCAATATTTTCTATAACCCACTCAAATAAAGTGTCATTAAGTGGAATAAGCAAGCGATCCTTTTCGTCGTAATTTTTTAAAAAAGTTATCTTACTTGATGTCCTATTCTTCAAATAACTGATCGTATTATTTATTAGCTCTATCAAGTCTGTTGGTTTTAACGCTGGGACTGAACCAATTTTTGAAAAACGGTCAACAACCTTTTCTAGCCTTGCCACATCCTTACTAAACTCCGAAACCAATTCGGTTGAGAGATTCGTTTCTTTAAGTATTTCTATCCATGCCAGAAAGGATGAAGTAGGAGTTCCAAGTTGGTGGGCAGTTTCCTTTGCCATTCCTACCCAAACTCTATTCTGTTCCGATTTTCTTGATTGACTGAATGCATAATATGATGCTAGTATAAATAAAACAATAATTATCAACTGTACATACGGGTAATAAGTAAGTTGAATAAGGGTAGTACTATCCTTATAATAAACATAATTTTTACTTCCATCGAGCAGTATAACTTCAATAGGCTCTTTTGATGCTTTCATGGAAACTATCATCCGGTCAACTTCTTCCTTCGTGTCGAGCTTTTGTGGGGGTATATTAATGTATGACAACATATTATCATTTTCATCTGCAAGAATTACTGGAACAGTTGTATTGTTCTGCAAGACCTCAGAAATAATGGTATAATTTTGGGTAGTATCTTCAAGGTTGGTTAGCTGAGATAACTCTTTTATAGCCTCTGCCCATAAAACAATTTTTTTTCGTTCCTCTTGGGAAAGGTCTTTGACTAATCTGTTGGTAATGAAAAGTGATGCGAATCCAATTAGGACAGCAACAAACAACAGTATTATCTTCCATCGTTTTTTTGTACGGTATACTTCCAAAGCCTTATTACTTATGGTTATTTATTAAAGAAGAAAACGTAAAACTATTCTGATTATTATCGAAAGGAGCTTAATCATCATCCCACTCTATCTGAAAACGAGTTGATTCTTTTTCATCCTTTTTGTTTCGAGATTTACTTTTATTATTCAAAGAATCCTGCCAAATGTTTGTCAAAGTTGAAGTATCAATCTTGTTTAACTCCTCAAATTCCTTTCTTCGTAGAAAACTAAATTCTTCTCGTAGAATGTTTTTAAGGGTTTGCTTTTCGCTTCTAAGGCCTTCTCTAAAAGCATCTCGAGCACTTGCCCGATCATACGAAACTTTAAAATCATTATCATTCCCCTCTAATTTTAAAAAAAGTTTTGTCCTACCGCTGTTATCATCTTCAATTTGGCCAAACTCAATATTTTCAGCCTTATTTTTGGTTGCTTTTTTGAAAAGCACATCTGAAAGCAACACTTCAGTACGATAAATGTAGTTTCCTGAGAAAGAATGTTTTCCAGATAATGATAAATTAATAGCTGACGATTGAATATCCATTCTGGGAATAATTACTTCTTGGTTTTCAACCCTAATATTGTTCTCAATTGTTTCAAAATGTATATCTCTCAATTCTTCAAGTGAAATAAACTTGGATAAATATTCTAATTCTTTTACTCCCCGTAATCTTCCATTGGAGATATTAAAATAACCCTGAGCAGCCATTTCGCTGGTAATAATACGAAAACCCTGAGTGGGAGATGCAAAAAGAATTGTACCATCAAGTTTCCCGGAAATATTTGATGCTTTAACAATTCCTTGTCCAAAGTCGGAAAACGAACTGAAAAGTTGGGTTATGTCTACTCCGTCTATATTAATATCAGCTGAAAAAACCCCTTCTTCAGCAAATAGACCAGTGCTACTTAACTTTCCTGTGAATAACCCACCACAAGAACGAACCATAAAACTATTAGATGATAATTGGTTTTGTGTAAGGTAAAAACTAGCGCTCAAAGGCTGACAAATTAGGTTGTCATGTATAAAATTATCAACGAATAAATCTCCAGTTATTGAGTTTATCCAGTTCATTGCAGAAACTCTATTACTTGTAGATTTTAGCTTTTCATCATCTACAATAAAAATGGATGTGTTTAAGGAATCTATCACAATATTTGTATTTATTGTTGATTTGCCTTCCCCAAATATAAGGGAAGTTGCATTCAAGGCTTTACATTCTATATCAAAACGGGATCCATTAATATACCCTTCTGCATTGGCCTTGGTGATATCCTGATTAAATAGATTTAATCTACCCCTTAATTTTTCAACATTCACTCCTGTGCCCTGAGGAATAAATGAAATATTTTCAAAGTTAACATTGGCATTAAATTTTGATCTGCAAAAATCTGAAACATTCAGGTTCTCTATTCCATTTAGCATTCCAATTGCCTCAAAATCTCCTGAAAGTGTTCCTGTCTCAAGTGGTGAAACATCAATTCCCCATAAGTGTAAGTCGGTTATACTAACTTTTTGGTTCACTTTTAGGTGATACAACGGAGTTAAAATATTCTTTATTTTAAGAGAGCCTTCAATTGTTGATTCGCCAGTACTAATACTAATTCTGTTAACAGAAACTTCTGATGTTTCGGGTTTACTTTGATTTCCGTTTATAAAACTACCTGATATGTTTTTAAGAACCAACATTGGTTTGTCTGGTAATTTCAATTCAAGATTATCAGATTTAAATCCCATTTCTAACTCATAGGGTTTATCTATCTTATTGAAACCACTAAGATTTAATTGAAATTCTATCTGCCCCTTTGTGACTGTTTTTGAGGGGAGAGAGATATTGTATTGCGATAACAACGATATCAGCGTATTGATATCAAGTTTTTTTCCACTAACACCAAAAAAAATTGGCGACCCAATTCCCCTTCCATAACTTCCCTTGGCTTCCATTTGTGCTTTATCAACTCTAATGTTCTTCGTTTCAAAATCGATGGAATTGTCTGTTATAACAAGTATCGTAGTTAAACTAACGTTCTTATTTCGAAGATAGTAGAAACTTCTTTGTTTAAGACCTCCTATTTTGAGTCTTGTCTTAACCTCTATTAAAAATCCCTGAGGTGAAAAATTCCCTCTCAGGGTTGCATGGTCAACAAGTCCCTTAAAAAACCAGCCTGTTTTGGGATCAATATAACTTAACGTTATATTGTCAATTTTTAGCTGCTTTAGATCAAGCAACCAATTGCCTTTCTCTGAACTAGTTTCAGCGAATATTTCAAAATTTCCTTTGCCTTTCTGATCGAAATAAAGGTTAATCCATCCATTCTTTAAGATTAGTTCATCTATTTCATATTCATTTCTTAATATACCTAATATTCCAATTTTCACAGTGATTTCTTCCAAGGAGAGAAGTCCTGATTCAAACTCTGGTGGAGTTTCTAGGCTCCCCTCCGTTATTTCAACCCCTTTCAGAATGATGGATGCATAGGGAAATCCCCTGACTAAAGATACTTTTGCTCCATGAATCTTTATGGTAATATTTAGTTGCTTATTCAATTGCTCAAGGGAAAGCCTAACCATCTTGTCTTCTAAAATTTTTCCGGTTACTCCCAAAACTGAAAGAAACAGCATTACTATTAATAGTGTATAAAGAATAATTTTAATGATTCTTTTCATTAAACTCATTATAAAGAAATCCTTTAGGTTTATTGCCTAGTAAATAAAATCGATTTTTGTATTTGCAATACTAATCTTTATATTTTGGCAAACTTATAACAAAAACCTTTGCTTTGAAAGCTTACATGCGGATATTTTTTTTTGTTGGGTATCTAACAATCTCCTCTTTTCAATTTATTAATCATCCGCACTTTATTTTGTTAAACTTTTGACCCTTAAATTAATCCAACAATTTTTTAAAAAAACTTCACAAATTGTAACTAAAGAGTAAATTTGTAAAAGAATATTTACCTATTCTTTGTTCATTATTTTCAATCATGAGTAGATTTAAACTATTTGCTTTCATTCCTCTGTTTTTAATATCTATTAACATCTCAGCAAATCATAAGCAGCTGGTCGATAGCCTTAAAATTCAATTAGAGAAAAGTGAAGATTCCCTTAAAATACAGATTCTCCTAAGGCTTTGTTGGGAGCATAGAAATTTTAACCCAGAATTAGCAGTACAATATGGTTTGGAAGCAATTGATTTAGCAACTAAATATAACGATTTCAAAAGTATTGCAAATGCTCATAGTTTTGTGGGAGTTGCTTACAGAATTTTGGGAAACTATTCACAATCAATAGATCATTACTTCACTGGCTTAGATGTAGCGACTAGTAGGGGTTTTAGAGAACAGGAAGGTTATGCATTTATTAATATAGCCAATCTTCATATTTACCAAGAACACCAATCAAAGGCAAACGAAAATCTTAGCAAAGCGCTGGCAATTGCCAATGAGATTAATAATCAGTCTATGCTTGCTTATGTTTACATTAATTATGGAAGGGCAAAACAACTTGTTAATGAACTCGACAGTGCTTTATTTTACTTCCATAAAGCTTTAGAAATCCGTAAGGAAATTAATCAAATTCCACAGCAAGCTGTCTGCTATAAGTATATTGGTGATATTTACTTTTTGAAGAAAGAAATTCCTCTTGCCATTGAAAATTACAATAATTCATTAAAAGTTGTTGACAAAGAAACGGATAGAGATTTATATGCAAACATTTTAATAAAATTATCCCAAATCGACTTACAAAATAATTTACTGAATAGTTCCTATGAGCATGCAATAAAAAGCAAGGAAATTGCAAAGGAAATTGGTGCAAGGTTGGTAATTAGAGATGCATCCCAAATACTATCTGAAATATACATGTTGAAAGGCGATTATAAAAAAGCAGCTAATTATTTAAGGTCGTTAATTCAATATAACGACACATTGTTTAGCCAGCAACTATCCGAAAAAATTTTTTTTGTGGAATACCAATTGGAAAAGGAGATAAAGGAAAATAGAATAGACATCCTTAACAAGGATAATACCATCAAAGAGTTAAAATTGGCACGCGCAAAAACCTCCATTATTACTCTTTCAATAATAATTACACTTTTAGGGATTCTTTTTGTTTTTACTCTTTTTTTATTGAACTACAGAAGAACAAGGAATATAATACTTGAAAAGCAAAATATTGAGATTAACAATCAGCGCATAAGCATTGAGCAAAAGAATAGAAATCTCGAAGAGGCTTACCTGGTAATCGAAGGATATATTGGGAAAATTACAGACAGCATACGGTATGCCGAAAAGATACAGGAGGCTATTCTTCCTCCTTTATCCATTTTTAAATTATTCTTTTCCGATGCTTTCTGTTTTTATAAACCTAAAGATTTTGTTAGCGGAGATTTTTACTGGGTCTCCACTCAGGAAAATAATCTTATTATTGCAATTGGCGACTGTACAGGACATGGAGTTCCAGGTGCTTTCATGAGTATTATTGGAATGGATCTGCTAAATCAAGCTGTTAACCAGAAACACCTAAAAGAACCTTCCCAAATACTTGAGTTTCTAAACACAGAACTCCCCCGAAAATTAAAGCGCGAGAATAATGAACTCATTTTAAAAGACAGCATGGATATTGCAATTTGCTCTGTTGATTCTAACAAAAAGAAACTTATTTTTAGTGGTGCACTGATACCTTTCATGTTAATTCGCAATCAAAGCATCATCAGTATTAAATCCGACTATACCTCCATTGGATCATCAACCAAGGTTTTTTCAAAACCCTTCTCTCAACATATAGTTGACCTTAAAACTGGAGATTGGATATACCTTTACTCCGATGGCTACATGGATCAAATTGGTGGTGAGAAAAAGAAGAAATTTATGCGGAATCATTTCCAAAAAACGTTACTCACTCTCAGCCAATTTAACGGTGAAGTTCAGCTCTCTGAATTAGATAATATTTTTACGCATTGGAAAGGCAATAATGAACAGATCGACGATGTTCTTATTCTAGGTCTAAAGGTATAAAGCATTATGCATTTATCGTTTTTTCTATGGTTAATTTTTTTTTCGTTCTCGGTATGTGTTGTGAATTCACAAGTGCTGAAAGTAGAACTCCCTAACAATTTATTTGCATTTTCATTTCAAGAGGATAAAGAAGGAAAGATATGGATTGGACTAAGCGATGGAAACACATCTGGATGTTTAGGGGTTTATCACGAAGATATTTTCTCACTAAAATCAAACAATGATGGTATTCCCACAGGTTCTTATCACACTTCAATCAAACTACCCGATGGTAGCTTAATATTTTCCGGGAATATCCTTAATGAAAAGGGTAGATCACTAATAATATGGATCTCCTCAATGGGAATTGATACAATTCAAATCCCCTTTCTTTTAAAAAATCCACACATAAATTGCATTGAACTTGTTAATCGAAGTGAGATGTGGATTGGGACATCAAGCGGACTAATTACCAATAACAGGGGAGAGTGGAATTGGTTTACTTCCCAACAAGGCTTGCCCAGTAACTTTATTTCTTGTATTTATCAGGATTTTAGGGGTGTCGTTTGGGTGGGCACAGATAATGGTATTGCTTTTTTTATGGATGGAAACCTATTTCTCCCAGAAAAGGGATCAAAAATTATTAGCTCTGCAACAACATTTTTTGGTGATAACCGTGGTTATATTTGGTGTGGAGCAAGATATGCATCCGAGGGTGTTAGTGTTTATAATGGCCAGGTATGGGAAACATTTTCAGGCAGACACGGATTGGTGGATAACTCAGCAACTATATTCCACCAAGATTCACAAGGTAATCTTTGGGTTGGAAGTTGCTATCATAGATCTCGAGGGGGAGTATCCGTTTTCGATGGTAGAAATTGGGTGGGTTACAACTCTCCTGAATACATTGCAAAACCTTGTGTCGATGCTATAGTAACTGATTCTAAAGGGAATATTTGGCTAGGAGGATCATTAACAGCCCGAAAATCAAAAGGCATTACAGTATTCGATGGCAATGAATGGTTCATTACAGGAGGCGATAATAACCTTCCTGCAGAAAGGGTCATAGCATTTTTCATCGATTCAAGGGGAAATCTTTGGGTGTCATCATTTGAAGGGCTATTTATTGTAAGTCCTGATTTCTCAGATTTTAAAAAATTATAAGAAAAAATCAATGGTTAATAAGATAGATTTAATCGGATCAAAAGATACTAATGATAAGGTTATTCCTGAATTAGAAAATACTGATAAAAAAATTTTTTTTTATAGCCTAATTTTACCGTCTCTTTTTGTTGGATTGTTATGGCTTGTTGCACTCATCGAAAGCATTTTGGAAATTAAACTAAACTACTTGGGTGTATTTCCAAGAACCTTAAAAGGCTTACCCGGAATCCTTCTAACCCCTTTCATCCACTCTGATTTTAAACATCTTTTTTCTAATTCTGTTCCTTTATTAGTAATGGGAACTGGTATTCTTTATTTCTATCGATCCATAAGCTACAGGGTATTTCTTATCATTTGGGCAGTTAGTGGTATATGCCTTTGGATAGGTGGCCGCCCTAGCTACCATATCGGGGCAAGTGGAATAGTGTATGGTCTTGCTTCGTTTCTATTTTTCAGCGGAATTATTCGTCGCGATATTAGGTTGGCGGCTATTTCCTTGGTTGTGGTATTTCTTTACGGTGGCATGATATGGGGTGTTTTTCCCATTTGGCCATCAATTTCTTGGGAAGGGCACCTATTTGGTGGAATAGCAGGTTTTGCATGCGCCTTAGCCTATAGGAATCAAGGTCCAAAACGAAAGATATACAATTGGGATGATGAAGAGGAAGAAGAAAAAAATGCCCATGTTGAGAAACCAGATTATCATTCAACAGTTTCATAATGAAATATAAGGTTGACTAATTGCGTTATAAATTCAAAAAATTGATTCTTAAGGGTAATCTGTTAATTTGATTTTCTATTTTTGTGAATTAAAATAAACCGATTATTCAACCATTCAAAATATTAAAGAGATGGCAAAGTATAACGAAACAGAAACCACTTCAAACAATATTAATCTTATAGGATTTGGAACAGAAATCCATGGTGATATTAATTGTAATGGAGACCTTAGAATTGATGGAACTCTTATCGGTAATATTACTGCAAAAGGCAAAGTTGTTGTTGGCGAAACTGGAAAAATTAAAGGTGAGGTTACTTCGAAAAATACAGATGTTTCTGGTTTTATTGATGGTAAAATTGTGGTAAGCGAACTCCTATCACTTAAATCAACAGCTAAAGTAATTGGTGACATGTCAACCAATAGGCTTGCCATTGAACCAGGAAGCCAATTCACTGGGTATTGTGATATGACCAATGGAAGTGCAAAAAAAAGCACAGTTTCAATAATTGAGAACACAGATACACCAAATAATAAGTAACAAGTTGTCCTTTTATGTGTCTGATAATGATAAGATATGTTTGAAAAGCAATTACTAAAACAATTCCTAAAAAGATCAATTATTCTATTCCTTTTACTAGGAATTCTATGTAGTTTTATCTTTATTTGGATTATACCTCATCTCTACTTTTCAATTATCCCTATTATTTTTGTCTATTTTTTTTTATTAAATATATTTACTTTCAGATTTTTAATTAAAATTCAAAGTTTATCCACTCATAAGTTTACCAAACAGTTTATGATATTTACATTTATTAAATTTTTTGGTTCACTTATTTTCGCTTTTCTTTTCCTCTACTTTGACCCAAATCACAAAATTCCATTTTTGGTGATTTTTATCACCCTGTATTTTTCTACTCTAATTCAAGGAGTTCACGATTTTTTAAAAGTATTAAATCAAAGAAATCCAAAATAATAATTCTTTTCATAAAAAAGTATATATTTTTGGAATAAGTGTAAAAGAAAAGACCGTGAAAAAGCTTTTTTTCCCATTGGTTTTATATTACTTAACTGCTCTTTCTTCAAATGATGTAAAGAGTAATGACCATAATTATGATAATTTCTCTGAAAATATTTCTTCCGAAGAAGGGATAGCACACACCTCTAAAGAGTTTAATCCTGGTGATTTTATTTTCGATCATATTGGTGATGCCCACGATTGGCATTTATTTACAATTGGTGACCAACATATCTCTATTCCTTTACCAATTGTCCTTTATAGCCATACACAGAACAAACTCTACGTTTTCTTTTCCAACAAATTTCATCATGGACATTCAACTTACAAGGGCTTTAAACTAATTACTTATGGAGAATTAAAGGGAAAAATTGTTGAAGTTGATATTTCTGGTCAGATTTTAAAAAATACCCCTTTACCATTGGACTTTTCAATCAAAAAAAATGTTGTTGGCATTTGGTTCTCAATTGCCCTTCTGCTTCTAATATTCATCTCTGTTGCCAAGAGATATCAAGTATCACCAGCTTCTGCTCCTAAAGGAACGCAGAGTCTTATGGAAACCTTGATACTATTTGTTCGCGATGATATTGCTCGGCCATCAATAGGAGAAAAAAATTATAATCGTTTTATGCCATTTCTGCTAACAATTTTCTTTTTTATCTGGATTAACAATATGCTTGGGCTAATCCCAATTTTTCCAGCAGGAGCAAATGTTACTGGCAACATTGCTGTTACAATGGCTTTAGCTTTATTTACCTTGTTAATGATTTTAATCAATGGAAACAAGCACTTTTGGAAAGATATATTCAATTCTCCTGGGGTTCCTGTTTTTCTTAAGTTACCTATTCCAATAATGCCTATTGTAGAATTGGCAAGTTGGCTAATTAAACCAGGGGTATTAATGATTCGACTTTTTGCAAATATTTTAGCTGGTCATATTATTGCAATGGTTCTTTTTGGGTTAATTTTTATTTTTGGTGCTGTAAATATATATTATGGCTATGGTATAAGTTTCGTTACAATTTTTTTAACTGTTTTTATGTCGATATTGGAAATACTTGTTGCTTTTATTCAAGCATTTGTTTTTACCATGCTAAGTGCTCTTTTTCTTGGTATGGCCACAACCGAACATCATTAGTTACTAACCTTAATAATTACTTGATATGACAACACTTCTCGTTCTTTTAGAAATTACTGGCGTATCTATTGCCAAAACTGGTGCTGCTTTTGCAGCAGCAATTATTGTATTAGCGGCCTCTTGGGGTATTAGTAAAATTGGCGCAACTGCTCTTGAATCCATAGCGCGTCAACCAGAAGCAGCGGGGGACATTCGGGGTAGCATGGTTGTTGCCGCAGCACTTATTGAAGGTGTTTCTTTCTTTGCCATCATTATTTGTACACTAGTTATTCTTCTTTAATCTAAGAAATCCTTAAGATTATGGGCTTAATCACACCCGATTATGGCTTGCTTTTCTGGATGCTGGTTTCATTTGGCATTTTAATGTTTCTTCTCAAAAAGTTTGCATGGAAACCAATCCTCCATGGAATTAAAAGCCGTGAAGAAATGATATCAAAGGCATTGCATGACGCTGATATGGCAAGATACGAAATTTCCAAATTAGAAGAACGTGGCGCGCAAATAATAAATAAAGCCCAGTCTGAAGGTGAAGCCATCATTCTGGATGCAAAAAAAGCGAGAGTAAGGATTATTGAAGAGGCAAACCTCAAGGCTCAGCAAGATGCTCAAAAGTTTCTTGATCAGGCAAGAGATATTATAAAACGTGAAAAAGATGTTGCTCAACTTGAGATAAAAGCGTATGCTTCTAAAATCATTCTTGATGCTACTGAACGTATCCTTCGCAGAGAACTTCAAGACAAAAATAAATACGAAGAGCAGATAAATTTGGTAATTCAAGAACTCTCAGCAAAAAATTAGAATGGACCAAGGAAGAGTGTGTATGAGTTATGCAAGGGCATTGCTTGATTGGGCGGAAGAGTCCGGTCTTGCAAAGAATATTTATATTGAATCAGCACATCTTATACAGCTAATTGAGGAAAACCCTTCTTTTTACTATTTGCTCCATACACCTATGGTATCCCTAACAAAAAAAACTAAGGCTGTTACAACTATTTTACTTAATTATGCCCCTAATTTAACTAACATTGTGTGCCTTACAATAAAGAATCGTAGAGAAAAGCAATTGAAGCATATTCTTTATTGTTTCCAAAAGCTTTTTAGGGATAAAAACGGAATTATAAAAACGCATGTTGAGGTTGCTACCGAAATTGGTAAAAACACCCAAGTGATCATTAAAGAATACATCGCAAAAACCTTAAAAAAGAATGTAGAAATAGATTTCAGCGTTAATCCAATGATCATTGGGGGTTTTAATCTTGTAATTGAAGATCGTCTTTTAGATAAGAGCGTTAGGGGTGAATTGGAGTTGTTACGAAAACGTTTAAACTAGTTATTAGAAAAAAGACTGTTACAAATATGGCAGAAATAAAAGCATCTGAAGTATCCGAAGTTTTAAAAAAGGAACTTGCGGGACTTGACCTTAAATCAGGGTTTGAGGAAATCGGCACCGTTTTACAGGTCGGTGATGGAATTGCTCGAATATTTGGTTTGTCCAACGTGTGCTCAAACGAAATAGTTGAATTTCAATCTGGTATTAAAGGCATTGTCCTCAATCTGGAAGAGGACAATGTAGGTGTAGTATTGCTTGGCTCTTCTGAACAGGTTAAAGAAGGACATCAGGTGAAAAGAACCAATAGGATCGCATCTATAAAGGTTAGTGACTCTCTCCTTGGTAGAGTAATCAACACTCTTGGAGAGCCAATTGATGGAAAAGGTCCCATTAGCGGGGAAGCCTATGAGATGCCCTTAGAGCGAAAAGCTCCAAGTGTAATATTTAGGCAGCCTGTAAACGAACCCCTACAAACAGGAATTAAAGCAATCGATGCCATGATTCCAATTGGACGAGGACAAAGGGAACTAATAATTGGCGATAGACAAACAGGAAAAACAGTTATTGCCATTGATACAATAATCAACCAGCGAAGCAACTTCGAAAAGGGTGATCCTGTGTATTGTATATATGTTGCTATAGGGCAGAAAGGATCTACTGTTGCTTCAATTGCCAAAACCCTAGAAGAAAAGGGTGCAATGGAATATACTGTTATCGTTTCGGCCAATGCATCCGACCCTGCTGCACAGCAATTTTATGCTCCTTTTGCAGGAACTGCAATTGGTGAATTTTTCCGAGATACTGGGCGTCACGCACTTGTTATATTCGATGACCTTTCAAAGCAAGCTGTATCATATAGAGAAGTTTCTCTACTTCTAAGAAGACCCCCCGGGAGAGAAGCCTACCCTGGTGATGTTTTTTACCTACATAGCAGGTTGTTGGAAAGAGCTGCAAAAATAATTAAATCTGATGAAATAGCGAGTCAAATGAACGATCTTCCAGGATCAATTAAGCATTTGGTGAAAGGAAATGGATCGTTAACAGCCCTTCCAATTATTGAAACTCAAGCTGGCGATGTTTCGGCGTACATACCCACCAATGTTATTTCCATTACTGATGGTCAAATATTTCTTGAATCTAACCTTTTCCACAGTGGGGTTAGACCTGCAATAAATGTTGGCATTTCGGTTTCAAGGGTTGGTGGTAAAGCTCAAATTAAATCAATGAAGAAAGTTGCTGGCACTTTAAAACTGGATCAGGCACAATATCGTGAACTTGAGGCTTTCGCAAAATTTGGATCCGATTTGGATGCTGCAACTCTAAACGTGCTTGATAAAGGTAAAAAAAATGTTGAAATCCTTAAGCAAGGGTTGCACTCCCCTCTGCCAATTGCTGAACAAATTTCAATTATTTTTTGTGGTACAGCTGGTCTCTTAAAATCAATACCTGTAGAAAAAATTAAGTCTTTTGAATTTGATTTTCTTGATGATGTTCGACTAAATCAAGCAGATATACTTAAATCAATTGCTGACGGAGTTTTTAATGATGAGATTGCAGACATACTTACACAGACTGCAAAAAAAATATCAGCAAAATACATAAGTTAAAGCATGTCTGGTTTAAAAGAAATACGAACTCGCTTAACATCCATTACTTCTACAAGGAAGATTACTAGTGCAATGAAAATGGTTTCTGCTGCTAAGTTTCATAAAGCACAGGAATCAATATATCGTTTCGAACCATACTACAACAAAACCATTAGCGTACTTTCTCAAGTTCTTCCCAGTGTTGCTGAAGTAGGCATGGAGAAGTGGTTTAATCCTCCTGCAGGCAAAAAGAATATAGCACTGGTTATTATCACATCTAATTCAAGCATGTGTGGTGGATTTAATCAAAATTTAATAAAGAAAATACTTGAAGAAATTCCTACACTCTTTCCTGATTATCCAAGAGTAACCAATCTTTCGCTTTTTTGCTTAGGGAAAAAAGGATGCGATTTTTTTCTTAAAAAGAAATTTAATGTGCATTCTGCATCAGATAACCTTATTGTTAATAGCCCAACCTATAACACAACATCGACTTTTGCAAATTATTTAATTGAGGAGTTCGTTAAAGGAATATACGACATGGTTTACATCGCCTATAACGAATATAAAAATCCTGCTGTTCAGACACCTTCAATCATACAATATCTACCAATTCTTTTCCCGGCTGGTTTCTCAAAAACTCCAATTAATCCTAACATTATTTTTGAACCTAATCAAGAGCATATTTTAAGGTTAATTATTCCCAAGACAATGAAAATTTTTTTCCATAAAATAATCTTAGAAAATGCAGTTGGAGAACATGGAGCTAGGATGACTGCCATGCATCAAGCCACTGACAATGCATCTGAACTATTAAAGGAGTTAAAACTTCAATACAATAAAGCTCGTCAAGCTGCTATTACAAAAGAAATCCTTGAAATCGTATCAGGTGCTGAAGCTCTTAAAGGGAAATCAAATTAGCTAAACCTTTTGCAATACAGCTTTCTTAATGGGTTTGTTAATCTCTGCTATATCTTCTGATACGTTTATTATATAATCCGCCAATTTTTCTGCCTCAGAAAACAAATCATTATAAATAACACCAGCTTGATACTTGTATTTTTCTTCCTCAACATTCTTTAAATGTTGTTTTCTTAGCTTATTTCGAAATTGATTGATTTTTTCCTCAGCTTCGTATGCTGGACCCAGATTAATTTTAGTATGGTCCTCTTCCAAATTGTGTAACAAAACAAGAAATGCTTCATCTACTAATTCAAACATGTAATTGAGATTATCGCGTATTTCTTGATTAAACCAGATGTTTGCTTTTCTTTTACGGCGCATAGTTTTAGCTAAAGTGTAATTACTATCAGATATACTCTCAATGTCGCTAATAATTTTGAACATTGCCTGCATGCGTCTTGAACTCTCTTCGCTTAAATCATTAGTAGAAACTTTTGTTAAGTATGTGGCAATTTCAACCTCTACCCTATCGCTAATATCTTCGTACTTTTCAATCCTATCAAAAGAATCCTTAAATTTTTTATCATTCGTTTCAGCAAAAAGCTCTCTAAAAAAACTGTACATTTTATATGTACGTTTAGCATAAGTAACTATCTCCTTGTAAGCTTGAAGTAACGATAGTTCGGCTGTTGATAGTAACCCTATTCCAATATGTTGTAATCTGAACTCTTCATCTTCTTCTTTTCTTTGAGGGACTAAGCGAGTTACAACTTTCACAATAACGGGCGTGAATAAGACCAACGCTAAAGTATTAATTATATTAAAAGAAGAATGGAAAACCGATAGTGCTATGGGAACACTCTCAGGGTTATCAAATGGAGATGCGCCTCCCATATCAATTATAATGTTTCCGATTGTTCGAATGAAAAACGGAAAAACAAACAACATCCAGAAAACACCGATTAAATTGAAAATTAGGTGCGCTCGTGCTGTTCTTTTAGCAGAAACATTAGCCACTGCCGCTGCAATATTTGCAGTTATTGTGGTTCCAATATTCTCCCCCAAAACCATCGCTGCAGCTAAATCAAATCCAATCCATCCATTATTGCACATTACCAATGTTAAGGCCATTGTTGCGCTGGATGATTGAATTACAACTGTAAGTAAAGTGCCAATAGCCACAAAAATTAAAAGGGAGAAAAAACCATGATTTGTATAATACTGTAAAAACTCTAAAATTTCAGGTTGTTCACTAATGTTTGGAACAGAATTTTTCAAGAAATCAAGCCCCAGAAAGAGAAGTGCAAAACCGACTGCCAGTTCTCCCCATGATTTCCTTGTTACGCTTTTGCTAAATACTAAAGGAAATCCTATTCCTATCAGTGGAAGAGATATTGCGCTTATTGAAAACTTAAAACCCAAAAGGGATATCATCCAAGCAGTAAAAGTGGTCCCAATATTTGCTCCCATGATAACTCCAATGGATTGTACGAGTGACAAAAGACCAGCGTTTACAAAACTAACAACCATAACTGTAGTTGCTGAACTTGACTGAACCACCATGGTAACCAATAATCCGGTTAGAATGCCTTTTAACCGGTTTGATGTCATAGCAGCCAATATATTGCGCATCTTATCTCCTGCTACTTTTTGGAGGGATTCACTAAGCATTTTCATCCCAAAAAGGAAGAGCCCCAAAGAACCAATTAGGCTAAGAAACTGGAGAATTCCGTAATTCATAATTCAATTAAATTAAAAAAGGAATCAAAATTACTTACAAATAACTATTACTTTGTTATTTCCAATGTTATTTTAAAGTTAATTTTTGATTGAACTGATATCAAAAAATTCTTTTTGACTTTTAAAATATTAAAATGCCTAATATTGAGCAAAGAATTGCAATGCTATTGCTGATTTTTTCTACTTTTGTCAATATTTTTTTATGAGTTTGTATGAGTTTTCAATTCATTGCCCGTTTTATTCTTCGTAACAGGTTGACTATTCTTATATCTGTTGGGGTCATAACATTATTTATGATGTTTATGATCACTAAGTTAACGTTTTACTATGAGCCAACACCTTTATTACCCAAAACTGATAGTCTTCTGGTTCAATACCGAGAACTATCAAAAATTTTTGGGAAGGGTGAAAATATTATGGTCATTGGAGTTGAAGACCCTGATTTTTTTATTGTAGAAAACTTTAATCATTGGAGGAACCTTGAAATAGAATTGCAAAAAATTGATGGGGTCGAGCATGTTCTTTCTATTTCAGATTTTTTTACCCTTGAAAAAGACCCTGAAAAAAAAGTTTTTAATTTTAGTAAGGTTTTCCCTTCCGAAATTACCTCCCAAGAAGAGTTGGATTCGTTAAAATGTATTGCTCTTTCAATGCCTTTTTACGAAGATATTCTCTATAATAAAGAGCTAAACATCTATTTAATGATGGTAACGCTCAAATATGAGATGATTAGCACAACTGCCCGAATTAATTTTATGGAAAGCATTATTGAAACATGCAATGTTTATTCACAAAACCGAGAAAAACCTTTGCGATTCTCTGGGCTACCTTATATTAGGATTACAGTTGGTGAAATGATTCGCGGAGAGATGTATATGTTTATACTTCTAGCTGCTTTTATTACGGCATTATTGCTTTATATTCTTTTTAGGTCTATTCGCATTGTTTTCTTTTCCATGCTGGTTGTTACAGTTTCTGTAAGTTGGGGGTTGGGATTCATGGCTCTATTAGGCTATGAAATAACGCTGTTAACTGCTGTTATAGCTCCCTTAATCATTGTTATTGGTGTTCCTAACTGTGTTTTTCTGCTTAATAAGTATCATCACGAATATAGTTTGCATGGCAACAAGGTAAAAGCATTACAGCGTGTAATTCAAAAAATTGGAAGTGCGACCTTTCTAACAAACCTCACTACAGCAGCTGGTTTTGGTACTTTTACATTTACCAGTATAAGAATTTTAAAGGAGTTTGGACTTGTTGCTGCAATCGGTATTATGGGCGTTTTTATAATTTCTCTTTTGCTCATTCCCTCTATTTTCAGCTTTTTACCTCCACCCGAACCCCGACATTTACAGCATCTGGGTAATCGTCGTATTAAAAAGATAATAACAAATGTAATTTCTGCAGGCTTGTATCGAAAAAAATGGGTTTTTGCCATAACTGTAGTTTTTCTATCTATTGGTGTATGGGGGCTTTCTCGCGTTAAAAGTAATGGATTTATGGTTGATGATATACCAAAAAGTCACCCAGTATATATTGACCTTAAGTACTTCGAAAATAGTTTCTCTGGTGTTATGCCAATGGAAATAGTTATTGACACCAAAACTCCTCGTGGCGTAATTCAAGAAAAGACTCTAAGTAGAATTAATAAACTGCAAAACGTTCTGGAAAAGAATCCTAACCTTTCGAAACCCCTTTCCATTGCTGAAGCCGCGAAATTCGTTCGCCAAGGTTATTACAATGGCAACCCATTACAATACAAATTACCCTCAGGGCCAGAAAGAGCGTTTATCATGTCCTACTTGCCCAAAAACATGGCCAATAATGAATTATTAACCCGCTTTGCTGATTCCACTGGGCAGATTACTAGGGTTTTATATAATGTGGCAGATATTGGAAGTACTAAAATTAAAGACCTTAAAAAACAAGTACAACAAAATGTTGACTCAATATTCTTAACTGATTCTCATCAGGTAACAATTACTGGAGGAAGCATAATTGCAGCAAATGGTAACGATTATTTGGTTCGTAGCTTATTTATTAGCTTGCTCGCGGCAATTGGCATTATCTCAATCTTGATGGCCTGGATGTTCCGTCAGCCCAAAATGGTACTTCTTTCTGTTTTGCCAAATCTGGTTCCTTTACTTTTAACTGCTGCAGCAATGGGTTTTATTGGGATTTCTCTTAAACCCAGTACCGTTATCGTCTTTAGCATTGCCTTTGGTATTTCTGTTGATAACTCCATTCATTTTCTGGCCAAATACCGACAGGAACTTAAACGTACCCGAAATAATATAAAAACTTCTGTTGTTTGTGCAATAAAGGAAACAGGAGTTAGCATGATTTATACTTTCATCGTACTGTTCTTTGGGTTTGGGATTTTTGTTGCATCGAAGTTTGGTGGTACTGTTTCGTTGGGAATTTTAGTATCCCTTACTTTGCTTATTGCATTATTTTGTAACCTAGTTTTACTTCCAACAATTCTTCTTTCTTTGGAAAAGGTTAAAGACATTGACAATAAGGAATGCTGCCCTAGTTCATAGATATCAGATTTCTCTTTCACTTTTAATAAAATCTGCTAATTTAGCGCTTAATAACTAAAGCGATGTATAACATAATCGAATTAACTGAACTGGTTGATCGAGGAATTAAAAATCTTTCAATTCCCGAAGAACCTTCGCTGCTTTACACACCAATTCGGTATACCTTGGCTTCGGGAGGTAAAAGAATACGACCAGTTCTTGTTTTGGTTTCTTGTAATGTATACTCCGAATCGGTTGACGATGCTATTTTTCCTGCTTTAGCAGTTGAGTTGTTTCATAATTTCACTCTTATCCATGATGATATAATGGATAATGCACCACTCCGACGAAATCAGCCAACTGTTCATAAAAAATGGGGTCCGAATGTCGCCATCCTTTCAGGTGATGCTTTGTATGTAATGGCATATCAATTATTATCCAAAACGGAGAAATCAAAACTTGGAAAAGTTCTTTCTGTTTTTAACGATATAGCCTTAGGTGTTTGTGAGGGACAGCAAATGGATATGGATTTTGAAACAACTCCGTTCGTATCACAAGAAGAGTATCTTCAAATGATTGAACTAAAAACCTCTGTTCTAATTAAGGGTGCGCTTCAAATAGGTGGAATTATTGGTGGTGCTCCCGAAGCTGATATTATAAAACTTGGTGAGTTTGGTCTAAATTTGGGAATCGCTTTTCAGTTACAGGATGATCTTCTTGACTCTTACGGTGATCCAAACATTTTTGGCAAGAAAATAGGTGGTGATATTGCAGCAAATAAAAAAACCTTTCTAACAATTAAAGCATTTTCATTAGCGAAGGGAAATTCTCTTGATTTACTAAACAGTTACTTTAAGGCAGAAAACATTGATCCCGGGAAAAAAATAAGCGGAGTAAAGACAATTTATGATGAATTAGGCATTAAAAAGATTACCGAAGAAAAGATTCAAGAATTTTATCAAAAGGCTCTAATTGCTTATGAAAAATTAAGCGGAGATTTTAACAGAAAAAGCGTTTTACTCTCACTGGCTGAAAATATTATGGGAAGAATAAGTTAACTTTTTGCTCGTCTTTTTTTCTCATTCCCCTGGCAATTATTTGTTTTTCAAATTTTAAACAGGGTCGTTTTTATTGTTATTACACAAGTTAACAAAACATCTCTCAAGGTTTCAAAAAATTCATTTCATTTATGCTAATTTTGTACCCTTTCAATAACATCTTTTACTATAAAATTATCTCATTATGAGTTATGTGTCAAAAGAGAAGTTGTTCTCTAAAAAATGGTTTAAAGCATGGAGTTTAATTGTGCTTGGTGCATTTATCCTTGCTTCTGGGTTTGTGCTTTTTATTGATCCTCATCGAATTGCTCCTGGGGGTGTATATGGCATTGGGATAATTGTTCATTACCTAACCAAGGGCCTTTTCTCTTGGGCTCCTGAAGGTTTGCCTATTGGGACTGTCGGGCTTGTGCTAAATATACCCTTAACCATTATTGGAATAAAACTTTTAGGTCCACGTTTTGGAATAAAAACAGTTGTTGGATTTATTTTAACTTCAATTTTTATTGATTTGCAGCACTTCTTTTTTGGTTACAACCCACTTGTTGACGATGCTTTGCTTTCTTCCGTTTTTGGTGGAGTTCTTATTGGTTTTGGTTTAGGTTTAATTTTTAAATCCAAAGCAACAAGTGGAGGGTCTGATATTATTGCCATGATAATTGCCAAGTATACCCGTTTACCATTAGGGCAATTAATGATTTATGTAGACTCTGCCATCGTTTTAATAGCCCTTGCTGCCTTTCAGGACTGGAAAATTCCCCTTTATTCATGGATAGTAATATACATTACCGGAAAAGTGATTGATGTCACCATTCAAGGCGTGAGCTATGATAAAACGCTTTTCATTATTTCTGACAAATATGAAGATATTAGGGACAAACTAATTAATGATATTGATCGAGGAGGAACAATTCTAAACGGCATAGGAATGTATAAGGGTCAAGAAAAAAAGGTCATTTTTACTAATGTCAGCCGAAGAGAGGTTCATATTCTCAGAGACTTTATTGAAGAAATTGATTCAAATGCATTTATTACAGTAATTGATGCCAATGAAATTTTAGGAAACGGATTTAAACCATTGAAGGAAGAATAATAGTTTTGGTTAATTGATTATGCCTAATGTACCGTTAGTCTTACTACTTAAATTTTAAATCAAACTAAAAATAATTTAATGCAAGGAAGGGTATTGAAATCGACTGGAAGTTGGTATACCATTTTAAGCAACGATGGATTCGCTTATAGATGTAAAATTCGGGGAAAACTTAGACTTAAGTCCACAAAAACAACCAACCCAATTACTGTGGGCGATATTGTTGATTTTGATATTGAAAAAGATGGAAAAACGGGTAATATTAATGGGATTCATCCTAGAAAAAATTACATAATTCGTAAGTCTTCAAACCTTTCTAGAGAGGCACATGTTATTGCTGCTAATATCGATCAAGCCATTTTAGTGGTAACTGTTGATTTTCCCGAAACAAAATTTGAATTTATTGACAGATTCCTTTCTACAGCAGAAGCATATCAAATACCTGCATTTTTAATTTTCAACAAATCTGATCTTTACCATGATGAATTGAATGAAAAATTTAAATATTATCTGTCAATTTACAAGCCAATTTATCCCTGTTATATCTCATCGGCTGAAAGTGGAGAGGGGCTGGGAGAAATTAAATCCTTGTTAACTGATAAAATTAGTTTAATTTCAGGAAATTCAGGGGTGGGCAAAACTACATTAATAAATACAATTGAACCTAACCTTAACTTAAAAACAGCGAATATCTCTCATTATCACTTAACAGGTAAGCATACAACAACTTTTAGCGAAATGTTTCCCCTTTCTTTCGGAGGTTTTGTAATTGATACTCCTGGCATTAAAGGTTTCGGACTTGTAGATATGGATAAACGAGAATTATTTCACTTTTTTCCTGAAATATTTCAGGTTTCCGCCCAATGTCAATACAATAACTGCACACATAGGGATGAACCTGGTTGTGCAGTTAAACATTCAGTAGAAAAGAATATTATTAATCCCTCTCGGTATTTAAGTTATCTGAGTATAATGAATGATAACGATGAAAAGTACAGGACATAAAATTAAAGCCTTAATTCAATTCCTAATTTTAAACCATAGCAGGATTAATGCACATTACAGCAATTTTTGCGTTATTCGCAATAACGTACTGCTCCTGTGCTCCAAACATATAGTCAGTAAAATCAAGGTTAGGTGTTGTCATAATCAGTATTAAATCTGCCTCAATATCCACAGCAAGTTTAATAATGCTGTCTGAAAAACTTCCTCCCTTTCCAGCGCTATGAACCTCGTACTTTATATCATGAGTATCGAGGTGCTTTTTGGCAAATGATAAATTATAGTTCACTTTCTTTTGAATGCCAGAGTCGCCAGCATGAGGAATGATCATATGTATTCTAGAATTAAACTCAGTGGCTGTTTTAATTGCCCAGCGTAAACGTTCCTTTTCATTGATTCTATAGTCTAAAGGAAAGATAACATTCTCAAAAATTTTATCCCCTTTTGGCTCATCCTGAACCACTAAAAAAGGAACATTTGAGCCTGCAATGACTTTAAGCGCCCAGCTTCCTGTTAGTTTCTGAACACCTTTGATTCCATGAGTGCCCATTATCACAAGATCCGCTTCAATGTCAAAAGCATATTCACTTATGGTGTGAAATATACTACCTTCCTGCACAAAAGGCTTTACTTCAACACCATAGGTTTCCTTAATTCTAGTAACATCTGCTTTTAGTTTTTCCGTTGCTTCATTTTCGTTTAGCTTACCTTTCGAAAAAATCCCACCCGACTCTACAACATGGATAAGATCTATGGAAAACTGCTGAGCAAATGCTCCTATTTTTAGCGCATACTTAAGCGCATTCTCAGTGACTTGACTGAAATCCCAAGGGACAATCAGCCTTTGCAACCTATCTTCCATAATATAAGCACATTAAGAGATTACCAATTGTTTTTAGAATATAAATTTATAAAAAAGATTCTGATATAATAACAACTGTTTAATAAATAATTAGAAAGCATGTATTATGGCACTTTTTTATATTTCCATTTTTTAAAACTAAACGCCTGATAATCTATTTCTTAAACTTGTTATCTTATGACTGTAAAATAAAATCAAACGAAGACGAATTTTAAACTTATTTTAATATTATCTTATAAATACAATGTGTCGCTAAAAAAATGCTGTTATATTTTTCAATTTTTATTATAACATAAAAAATCTATAACTTTTGATGTAATAAGGCTAGGCTCAATAAAACTTAAGCAAGCATAATCACTACGATGGCACGGTTTGTTTCCAAATACTGAGCAGGGACGGCAGTCTAACTCAACTTGAATAGCATTTTCGGGGGATTGATTCCAGCCGTAAAAACCCGCAAAAGGATGTGTTGCACCCCATATGCTAATCACTGGAACTCCAACTAGTGAAGCAAAATGCATATTAGCAGAATCCATTGAAAGCATAAGATTTAGATTGGAAATTATTTCCAATTCTTGATCTATAGTAAATTCACCAGCTAAGTTAATTACATTTAAATACTTGCTGGAAATACTATCAAGGTAATACCTTTCGTCTCCTTTTGCACCAAATAACAATATTTTAAACGTAGGAACTCTTGCTAAATCTTCTATTACAATATTAATTCCTTCCAAAGGGTATGCTTTCCCTTTATGCTTTGCAAATGGGGCAATACCTATCCATTTCCCCTCTCTTTTTCCGGTAATTTTCAAAACGTTTTCGTTAAGTGGAATAGGTGTGTTGGTTAAACTCTTAAAATCAAGTTTAACAACCAACCCCAACCCAAGTTTCTGAAAAACTTCAGAGTATCTTATTACTGTGTGTTTTAGAGGAACTATGAACTTATTGTTTTTCCTTGTAAGTTTTCTTTTTTCTTTTCTTCCTTTGTCAATAATTGCCACCCTAGTACCTCTCGTCCAAAAAAAGAAACGCAGAATCTTTGTGCGAAGCACATCATGGAGGTCTGCAATTCCATCCCAACCTCCTTTGATATTTAGTTCTCTGAAAAGTCTGAATATGCCATATAACCCTTTGTGTTTATCCTTAGGATCAAATTCGATAAATTCAACCGAAGGCAAATCTTTCAATAATCCTCGGGCAAAACTACGCGAAACAAAAGTTATTTCAATATTAGGAAATTGCTTTGTTAACGACCACAAAACAGGAATTGTCATTGCAACATCTCCAATGGCACTAAATCTAAATACAAGCAACCGAAATGGTTGGAGTGCACTCATTGGTTATTTTTTTCTGTAAAGAATCGGGTTAAGTGAGGGGTCGTTGTACATCTTCATTTGACGATACACTTTCATGTATTTCTTCCCTTGATTTATATCGCTTAATAGTTGGTCTATTGCAGTACTTAAATCAACTTTTTGTTCAAGTAAAATGTCTAGCTTTTTTTGACATTCTTTTTGATGCTCAACCGAAACATCCTTTCTTATTACCTCCTGTTCCATGTGAAATACCTTAAGGGCAAGAATAGAAAGCCGGTCTATTGCCCATGCAGGACTTTCGGTGTTAAAGGTAGCATTGGGATTGGGTTGCACATTACTATATTTTTCGAGGAAATAGCTATCAATCATTTCCACCAAATCAGTTCTATCTTGATTTGATTTATCGATTCTTCTTTTAATCTCTAAAGCTAAGGTAGGATTGATGTTTGGATCACGGATTATATCTTCAAGGTGCCATTGTACTGCATCTATCCAATTTTTTGTAAATAGAGAGAATTCAATCGTTCCCTCTTTAAATGGAATAACAGGTTTTGCATCTACATTATCCATGGTATGGTAATAGATAGTGCATTCGGAAAAAATTTTGTTGCAAAGATTACTAAAGGACATTTTATGAAATTTTGATTTAGTGCAAAGATGAAAAAGTTTTTCAGAAGTTAAAAATATACTATTTCATCTGTAATTTTATTTAAAGCCATTTTAAAAAATCAAACTTCAATCAATCTATAAAGCTTATCATTACGTCTAACCAACCGAGGCACCTTAATAGAACAAACGGATCCCTTTGGGCAAGATTCTATTGACTTATCCTCTGCTCTAATTTCTTCAACATTTAATTCAACTACTCCTGTTGTAGGCCCAATAATCAACGCTTTATCACTAGCATTTAAATCACATGCCTCAACTTTTAATTCAGCAACTCCCAGCTTCGAAAAGTAATTTGTTATTTTACCAACATAAATCTTTCGCTCTGTGGCAACGCTTCCATAATGGTAACTCCATTCTCCTAATTTTTGTCCGAGATAGTATCCATCCCAGAAACCTCGATTGAAAACTTTAGTAAGCTGTTGTTTCCAGCAATCAATTTTACTAGCACTGTATGTCCCATTTTTTATTGATTCTATAGCCTCGCTATAGCATCTGGTTACCGTTTTTACATATTCAGGACTTCTTGCTCGACCCTCAAGCTTTAATACAGTAACCCCTGCATCGATTATCTTATTTAAAAAGCCAATTGTGCAAAGATCCTTGGGGGACATAATGTATTCATTATCTATTTCAAGTTCTTCACCCGTTTCATTATCAATAACAGAATAGGAACGCCTACATATCTGAAGACAAGCACCTCGATTTGCAGAATGATTTGCTTGATGAAGGCTCAAATAGCATTTCCCAGAAATGGCCATACAAAGAGCACCATGAGCAAAAATTTCTAATTTAACTTTTTTACCAGAGGGCCCTGTTATATTGTTATCATCAATATTCTTTGCTATTTGCTGGACTTGATCAAGGTTGAGTTCTCTGGCTAAAACAACTACATCAGCCCACTGAGAGTAAAATTTTAATGCTTCGAAATTGCTGATATTAAGCTGTGTCGATAAATGAACCTCAACGTTTTGCTTCCTGGCATATAGAATTGCCGCCTGGTCACTCGCAATTATTGCACTAATACCTGCCTTTTTTGCCGCATCAATGGTTTCTTCCATTGGCCTAATGTCTTGATCATAAAGTACAGTATTAATGGTTAAGTACGTTTTTACTTTTTGCTTTTGGCAAATATCAACAACTTCGGCTAAATCTTTCAAAGTAAAATTTACGGTTGAATTGGCACGCATATTAAGCTTACCCACTCCAAAATAAACAGAGTTAGCACCACCCTGTATGGCAGCCATAAGAGATTCAAAATTTCCAGCGGGAGACATTATTTCAATATCGTTTACGTCACTCCTCATTCTAAATTTTGTTTATTCAAAGTTTTGAAAAAGACATAAAGTATTCTTTTCTAGGCAAAATGAAATTTTTCAAGAAGTAAATAAAGGAAATTAGTATTCAAGTCTAAATACAATCAAAAAACCTATTGAGTTAATTCGCTGAAGAATTGTGTCAATGCCATCCAATACTCTTTATGATTTGGATTACTCTCCCATAGTGCACGTGAACCATGAATACCTTCGCCCAGCGAAGGTTTAAAAAGGGTCAAATGCTTTTGGGGTATGTGATCAAGTAATTCCTGCATCAAAGGAAACTCTTTGAGGCTACTTAAGGCGAGTATGGGCAAATGTATCCTCTCAATGGTTTCTTTAACTGATAATTCTTGGCCAAAGTATTCTCCTGGAGAAAAAACCACAACAGTCTTTACCTTAAAGTTTTCTGTTGCTTCTATTAAAGCAAGGGATGCAGAATATGAACTACCTAAAAGGGTTATGGGTTTTTTGGATCGCTGAAAAACAAAATCGATTGCTGCCGTAATATCTGGACGTGTATCAAGGTAACCTGTTGTCATTCCCTTGTTAATTGCATCAAGGGCAGTTAGATTTTTAATAAAATTTACTTCGTTTCCTGAACGAAGATCCACGGCAAGACAATTAAATCCTAAATTAACTAATTTGGGAGCAGTTTCTCTATACTCTCCACGACTATATCCGGCTTGATGTAATAGTATTATATATGGATTCTGAGTAGATGAAACATAATGATCAGCAGTTACGGTTACTCCATCGGCAGAAATAAATGTAACCGTTTGCTGTCCAAGGGTTGGAATTACCATTAGATAAAAAATAACTATAATCAGATAATACTTTACTTTCATTGCTTTTGAATAATTTTAATTAAATCTTCTATTTATGTAAATTTCTTTTATGCTATTTATTACAATGACTTAACAATATTATCGTACAAATAATGGGAAGGTTTCTTTAACTCTTTCGGCAAGGATAATTATTTTATTTTCATGTTGCTCAACAACTGCAGGGTCTTGCATTTCAAAATAACGTTCATTCATCTCGTGAATAATCTTAATTAAGCCTGGTTCAAGGGTTGATATTATGGGAGCATGATTATGCTTAATAGCAAAACTTCCCTTTGTTCCCGGGACTCTTACCGATTCTACATTGCCTCTAAAAAAGACCTTCTCGGGTGTTATGATTTCGAGTAACATTTTTGTTATCTTTTAGATTCTTCCAACATTTTTTCACCTTTCTCAATGGCTTGCTCAATGGTTCCCACAAGGTTAAAAGCAGCTTCGGGATACTTATCAACGGCTCCGTCCATTATCATCTTGAACCCTTTTATTGTATCGGCAATGTCAACAAAAACACCCTTTAAACCAGTAAATGCTTCAGCCACATGGAATGGTTGCGAAAGGAAACGCTGTACTCTACGAGCACGATGAACAACAAGTTTGTCGTCTTCGCTTAGTTCGTCCATCCCAAGTATGGCAATAATATCCTGCAATTCCTTATACCGTTGAAGAAGTTCTTTAACTCTTTGAGCTGTATTATAATGATCTTCTCCCACTATTTCTGGGGCAAGAATTCTTGATGTGGAATCAAGAGGATCAACCGCTGGATAAATGCCTAACTCAGAAATTTTACGGCTAAGCACAGTTGTAGCATCAAGGTGCGAAAAAGTTGTTGCCGGGGCAGGGTCAGTAAGGTCATCTGCAGGTACATAAACAGCTTGAACCGATGTAATAGACCCTGTTCGTGTAGAGGTAATTCTTTCTTGCATTAGGCCCATCTCTGTTGCCAGTGTGGGTTGGTAACCTACTGCCGAAGGCATCCTTCCTAGCAAGGCCGAAACTTCACTTCCTGCTTGAGTAAACCTAAATATATTATCAATAAAGAAAAGTATATCATTCCCTTTATCGCCTTCGCTTATATCACGAAAGGCTTCAGCAACTGTTAATCCAGAAAGAGCTACAGTGGCACGTGCTCCAGGGGGTTCATTCATTTGTCCAAAAACTAGGGTTGCCTGCGATTTTTCTAATTCTTCGTAATCAACCAATGAAAGATCCCATCCCCCTTTCTCCATATTATCCTTAAACACTTTTCCATACCTGATGACATCTGACTCTATCATTTCGCGAAGCAACTCATTTCCCTCTCTGGTTCGTTCCCCGACACCTGCAAAAACCGACATTCCTTCATAATTCTTTGCTATATTGTTGATTAACTCCATGATGATAACAGTTTTACCCACTCCGGCACCCCCAAATAGTCCGATTTTACCACCCTTAGAGTAGGGTTCAAGTAGATCTATAACCTTAATGCCAGTGTAAAAAACTTCGGTATCAGTGCTTAAGTCTTCATAAAGAGGTGGTTTGTTGTGAATTTGGTATGTATTATCACTGCCCAGAGCTTTAAGTCCATCAATAGGTTCACCTATAACGTTCATTAATCGTCCCTTGATCTGTTTTCCTATTGGCATTGTGATTGATTTGCCTGTTGCTTCAACCTTCATGCCCCTATGCAATCCATCGGTAGAATCCATTGCAATGGTTCTTACAGTGCTTTCGCCAATATGTTGCTGACACTCTACAACTAGTTTTGTTCCATCATCACGAATTATTACTAGCGCATCATGGATGTTGGGAAGGTTTTCTTCTGATCCAGAAAAAGTAACATCAACTACTGGTCCAATAACCTGAATGATTTCACCGAATACATTTCCCATGGTGATATATTTTTCTAATTGTTAGTATTTACAAAAATAAACTACTTAAAATAAAATTGACCATGTTTTGGAATTTTTTTAAATGATATATGTTACTCTTCAAAAACCTAGAAGGGGTTATCAATACTCCCCTTGTTTTGTTCTGAAATAAACAAATATATCTTCTATCGCTGAAAATAACGTCCTATATAGCCATTCAATTCTGGTTCAAACTTTTCTCGAATCTCTTGTTGTCCATATCTCTCGGCAGTTGATACCAACTCCTGAAGGATTTGAAGATTAAGTTCCTTGTCATAGGAAACAATGTCAGAAAACCTTCGCTCTAAGCTAAAATAATAGTCAAGATTTTCTATGGTGCTGAATGCATAACGATTAAGCAATTCGTTTGCTTTTTCAGTTTCATTGGCTTTATAATATGTCTCGATCAACCCTATCATAAAAAAATCGAAGGGAAATTTCTCGTGTGGCATAAGATCAACAATCCTATCAACAACCATTACTGCCGAATCTCTTTTCCCCATATCAAGAAGTTCGTTGGCAAGCCTGCTGAAATTATTTCTAAGTCTAAGCACCATGGCCGTTCTTTGTATGTTGTGATCTATAAAAACATCCGCTTCATTCATCCTTCCCCACCTGAATTTCTCCATGTAATTATCAAAAAGCTTATCGATATTAAACCTTGATACTGAAAGAAAATCCTTCGGCTTTGTTTTAATTGGAACCAAACGGTAGGCAAAACCCTCGAGTTGAAGATAGTCAGATAATCCCACATCCGAATCTCCTCCGGTAGAAACGAAATATATTGGTCTTTCCCAATTGTTGTTGGCAATTATCTCCAACATCATCATTTCGGGTTTCTGAATATAATCCTTATTTATAGTCCACTCCATTAAATCTTCAATAAGGTGGGCATCTTCTGGCTTTACTGTGCCATTACTAATCACCTTTTCTTTATCAACGGTTAACTTTACTTGCCTTGTGGGTAAATAATCTATGAAATCGCCACTTGGAGTTCGATGACGTGTTTCGGCTCGATCGCTTCCAATAAAATCCATGATTTGCTTTAATTCGACTGGTTTATCTATCCTTTCCATTATGTAAACAATGTCTCTTGTTCCTTGAACAAACTTGTCGAAAGTCATGGTGATTGGCAACGGTTTGGATTCATATGTTTGCCATTTCATCTGCTCACAGTACCAATCTGTTCCCAATAAACTAAGATTAACTACTCTCACATCGGTTCTTATACCCTCAACTTCCTGTGCATACCACAAAGGAAATGTGTCGTTATCACCATTGGTGAAAATTATGGCATTGGGTTCGCAAGTGTTCAGGTAGTTGTATGCAAAATCGCGAGCAACATACCGGCCTGAACGATCATGATCATCCCAATTTTCAGATGCCAAAATAGCAGGAACAGAAAATGAAAGAAGAATAGCCAGAATAGATGCAGTAATTTCTTTGGAGTATTTACTAAAAGTTTCATATAGACCCAAAACACCAATCCCAATCCATATAGAAAAGGCATAAAATGATCCGACATAAGAGTAATCTCGCTCACGGGGTTGGAGCGGGTATTGGTTAAGATAAACAACTATGGCCATTCCTGTTAGCACAAACAGCAAGGTTACAACCCAAAAGTTTTTCTGATCTCGAAAAAACTGAAATGCCAGTCCAATCAATCCGAGCAGCAAGGGTAAAAGATAGTAGGTATTTCGTGCTGGGTGGTTTATCATTTCTGTTGTTAGTTTTTCCTGATTCCCGAGCCTCATTGTATCAAAACCCTTAATTCCCGTTAACCAATTGCCGCTCATTAAGTCGCCATGACCTTGAACATCATTCTGTCTTCCCACAAAATTCCACATAAAGTACCGCCAATACATATGGCCAATCTGATAACTAAAAAAGAACCTAAGATTTTCGCTAAAAGTTGGAACATACCTAATTTCTTGTTCGCCCATTCCTGTTGACACTCTAACTGGCTGTCCTTTAATGTTTCCCCATTTCTTGTACTGTTCAACATGATCTTCTCTCCAACTCCACATCCTGGGAAAAATGGTTTGAAACCTTTCATCAAATTCGTATTTAGTTTTTAAATATGATTCTTCATATTTCCCATTCTTTTTAATGTACGTATTTAAATCTTTACTACCTACAACTGGTGCGTTGTAGTGCTGCCCTTTAACTAACGGTCTGTCGCCATACTGTTCGCGGTTTAAATAGCTTAGAAGAGCAAATACAGTTGATGGATTGTTCTGATTCATGGGTGTATTTGCCTGTGCTCTAATAACTAAAAGGGCATAGGAAAAGTATCCTATCATAATTACAGCCGTACCAAGGATAATGGTATGGGCAAGGACCTTCTTATTTCTTATGGTATACCATAAGCTGTATGCAACAATAGCAATTAAAAGAAATATGAATACAATTACCCCAGCATTATAGGGTAACCTCATTCCATTTACGAACAATAGCTCAAACTTTGACGCAAGAGTAACAATACCCGGAATAACCACATACATTATTGTTCCTAACAATGCAACAGCTACCCCAAGGGCTACAATTATACCCCATCTACTTACTTCATGCTTTCGAAAGTAGTATACAAAAACTATGGCTGGAATTGTCAACAAGTTCAATAGATGTACACCTATTGAAAGGCCCATGATATAAGCAATTAGGATTAACCATCGGTTGGCATTGGGTTGATCTGCCACATCTTCCCACTTTAAAATTGCCCAAAAAACCAAGGCTGTAAACATTGATGAAGTGGCATAAGCTTCTGCCTCAACGGCAACAAACCAAAAACTATCCGTAAAAGTGTAGGCTAAGGCACCAATGGCTCCACTGCCCAATATTGCCACTATTTGTCCCAAGGATGGCTCTTTTCCGTTCTTCAGTAAAAGTCTCCGCGATAGGTGAGTAATTGTCCAAAACAAAAAAAGTATAGTAAACGCAGCGGCCAAGGCAGACATGGAGTTAACCATAACAGAAACTAATTGAAGGTTTCCTCCTGCGAAAGTGGTAAAGAAGTTCCCCATCAGCATAAAGAAAGGGGCTCCTGGTGGGTGTGGTACTTCAAGCTTGTATGCAGCAACTATTCGTTCGCTGCAATCCCAAAAACTTGCCGACGATTCGATTGTTAAAAGGTAAACTGTGGCTGCTATGGTAAATATTAACCAGCCAACTAAGTTGTTATACTTCGAGAATCTTTCCATAATGTAAGGTTAATTGTCAAAATAATATGTCTTCTTTTTTGATCGTGCTAAATTAGGGTTTTTTGTTCTATGAGCGTTTACTTGTGAATTATTTTAACTCATTGAAATTACTTTTAGGTTCTTTCTGTGATTTAACATGAAGAGGTTGGAGATATCTTAAAACCTATAAATAAGATTTATCTGTATCTTTGAGAAAATTTTCACTCATGTTTTCACAAGACTGGAAGGATAAATTAAGCTTCGTTTATTCGACAAATCCTGATTTTAATCTTGATAATAATTCTGATGATAAGCAGGAAACCCCTCCTCCAACAAAACAAGACCTGAGAATTCTCCTCGACAAAAAAAACAGGGGCGGAAAGGTTGTCACAATTATCACTGGATTCATTGGCTCAATGGAAGATCTTAAGGATCTCGGTAAAATCCTAAAAAGTCGTTGCGGAGTTGGAGGGAGTGTTAAGGATGGAATGATCCTTATACAGGGTGACTTCCGCGATAGGATTATGAACCTTTTACAGGAAATGGGGTATAAAGTTAAAAAATCAGGAGGATAGTACAATCTTCAACAATTTTCCCTTAGATCATTTTAGACAATGATGCAATCATGAAAAAATTCTTTTTTCTTTTTTCTCTTTTTGTCTTCTCTAGGATTCTTTTTGCTGGAGATACAATAAGGGTTATGCAATACAATTTACTTTATTACGATAAAAATACGGGGTGGTGTAACTCAACTAACAATAATGTCGAATTGAAAGATGGTTATTTAAGAGATATTACTGGCTACTATAAACCTGACGTTTTTACGGTAAACGAAATGAACGGAAGCCCAACAAGTGTTCAACGTCTTTTGGATAATGTTTTTAATATCAATGAAAATAATAATTATTTAAAGGCAAATTATACTGGTTCATACTTGGTTAACATGCTCTACTATAACTCAAAAAAATTAGCACTTAAATCTCAGCTTTATATAATGACATCGCCAAGGATTACTGACGTTTATCAACTTTACTACAAATCTAACGATCTTGCTTATGGTGATACCATTTTTTTAACATGCATTGTGACCCACTTAAAGGCAGGCAATACCAGCAGCGATCAGCAAGAAAGGGCTGTGGCGGCTCAACAAATAATGTCTTTTATAAACAACCAAAATCTTAAGGGAAACATTCTTTTAATGGGCGATTTTAATGTTTATTATGCTAGCGAAACTGCATTCCAAACATTTATTACTGAAACAACAACAGGTGTTCGTTTCTTTGATCCAGTAAATGCAATAGGAAATTGGCAGAACAACCCATCATTTGCACCCTACCATACTCAATCTACCCACATAAATGATGATAATGCTTGCACCTCGGGTGGAGGAATGGATGATCGTTTTGATTTTATTCTTACAACAGAATCTGTAATTGATGGCTCTCTGGGTCTTCGTTATATTGACAATACATACTGGGCTTTCGGTCAGGATGGCAATAGGTTTAATCAGTCTTTGATTTCTCCTCCAAATTACAGCTTACCAGCTAATATTATCAACTCTCTCTACAATATGTCTGACCATTTACCTGTTGTGCTTAAACTTTATATAGACACTGAGCTATCGAGCAATACTAATTACTATGCTTCAAACTTGTATAAAGTAACTAATCCCTTTAACGAAACTTTAGGTATTTGGAAAAAAGGACAAATTTCTGAAAAGGTTACTATTCAAATTATAAACATTTTGGGAACTACAGTTTACGAAGATACCATTGTTCTTTATCCAGGAGAAAGACACAGCATACCATCCAATAACTTGAAACCGGGAATATATCTTCTTGTAATTAAAGGTCTTAAAACAAAAGAAGTGAAAAGAATTGTTAAACAGTAAGCCATGCGTTATCTGTTACTTTCCATATTTTTTCTTTTATTTATCAGTCCTCTTACTGCGCAGTACTACATTGCCGGACAAGAACCTGATACAGTAAAGTGGTATCAGCAAAAAACTCCATATGGAAAGGTTATATTTCCTTCACAATCTGACACAATTGCTCTTTACTTCAATAATTACATGATGTATGCATGGGACAAAGTTCCCTCTTCCTTAGATCATTACCCCAAGCCCTTTCCCCTTGTTATTCATCCAAATAGCATTCTATCAAATGGATTTGTAACCTGGGCTCCAAAAAGAATGGAGATTATTTCTCAACATGACTTAAATGCTTCTCCCGAACCTTGGCTTTTAACTCTTTCGCTCCACGAAACTCGTCATATTGTTCAGGTTGACAAATTGAACAAAGGTGTTTTTCGTGTTGGAACCTTTATCTTTGGAGAACAAGGCATAGCTCCTGCTGTTGCATTGGTTCCGCTTTGGTTCCTTGAAGGGGATGCCGTTTACACAGAAACAGAGCTTTCGTTCGGAGGTCGAGGCAGACAAGCTTCTTTTTACCAACACTTTAGAACCCATTTACTGCATTATGGTCGTAGTAATTATTCATACGATAAATGGTTAATGGGTTCCTATAAAAATCATATTCCAAATCATTATCAGTTTGGATATCTGATGGTAGGATATGGTAACTTAAAGTTTGAGTCAAATATTTGGGCAAAATCACTAGATCATGTTACTAAACGCCCATACTCATTTTTTCCTTTTTACTTTAGCATAAAAAAAGAAACTGGTTTGTCGAGGAAAAAGTTCTTTTTTGAAGCATTAAACTACCTTGATTCTACCTGGAGAAATAATGTACTAAATGCAGAAATTGATTCTCTAAATCATATAATTATTTGCAACAAAAACTACAATGAGTACAGGTATCCAAGCATGGTAAACGACTCAATTTTGATTGCTCTAAAACACACCCTGACTAAACCTAATGCTATTGTTGCTTATCACATGAAGAACGAGCAAGAAAAAGTTTTGCACACTCCTGGTTTGATTATCGATAGAGTATCATATAGCAATGGTTCCTTGTATTGGTCTGAATTTCGTTCCCATTTTCGCTGGGAATACCTAAACTATTCTGAAATATGGCGTTATAGCTTAGACTCAAAAAAGGCGACCAGAATAACCAAACAATCAAGGTTTTTTAATCCAGTTGCCATGGATAACGGAACTATTCTTGCCATTGAATACAATTTAAATGGTAAATCTAGTATTGTTGCGTTATCGCCTTTTGGGTATCCTGTTGCTAATTATATCTTTCAAACAACATTGGAGCCTAAAGAAATAACGGTTGGATCAGAAACTGAATTTTTTGTTCGGGCATCTTCACCTAACGGTACAATAATTTTAAAATTCGTTTCAATTGATAGCCCACCAGACACAATAATGGGACCTATTTTTCGAGATATTTCAAATATATACTTTTATAATGATCGTATTGTCTTCACAATGACCAATAATGGTAAAGAAGATATCTTTTTATATGATATAAATGCAAAAAAATATAGTCTGATTGGCAATTCTATGTTTGGGCTTACTAATCCTTCAATATATAATGATCGAATAATTGCCTCATATTGGGACGAAACAGGATTATACCCAGCTTCTTTCCCCCAAAAAAAGGCTAACGATGAATTTGAGAAAGAAAACTCATCAAAAGGGCTTTTCAACGAGGGATCTGACATTGGCTTATCTTCTCTTGCGGTAAGGAATTTTGATAATTATATTCAACAAAATCAGCCAAAAAGGTACTCAAAAGCAAAGAATATTCTTAGATTTCACAGTTGGGCTCCATTCTACTTTAACCCATTCAGTGCTATGGATGGCGATTTTAATGCTTATCCAGGAGTTTCTGTCTTTTCACAGAACCTAACAAGCACTCTTGCCACATCTTTAGGATGCTCCTACAACGAAACTCATGGCGGTCACGCTAACATTCATTGGATGGGCTGGTTTCCAATAATCACTTTGAGCATGGATTTTGGTAATGTGTATCCAAGAATTATTCAAGGACCTTTGGCAGAAGAATATGAAAATCCCAGAAATGACCATAATCTTGAAACTAGTTTAAATGTTAGGTTTCCTTTCCGATTATCATCAGGGAGATTCTTTTCTCAGTTTAGTCCAGGTATAAAGTATCTATTAAATAACACATGGCTATGGGACTATAAAAGAAATTATTATGAGAAATATTATGATAATTTGGAAATATACTTATCCTATTACAGTTTAAGTCGCATGGCTCACAGAGACATTAGGCCCAGATTGGGCTTTTCACTTTATTCAGGACTCTCATATTCCCCCTTAATAAAACATTTAAAGGGTAATAATTTTGTTGCAAGAGGGCGTTTATATTTACCTGGTATAGGAGTAAACCATAGTGTTCTAATAACAGGACAAGCGGAGAAGGAATGGGTAACCGGTTATATCTTTCCATCACGATTAATGTTTCCAAGAGGCCATGAGGCTGCTATAAACAAAGGCCTTAATTCAATAAGCATTGACTATTCCTTGCCCTTATTATATCCCGATTTTCCCTTGGGTCCAATCGTTTATTTCAAGAGATTTTTTGCAAATATGTTTTTTGATTATGCCGACATTGATGGATACATAAAGACTGACGGAAATCTTTCTGCCCATAAATATTCTTTGAAATCTACCGGAGTTGAAATATATTCAGATGCTAATTTCTTTCGCACTCGTTACGAATTACGATTTGGCTATAGGCTCGGAGTCACCATTCCTCACAATGCCTTTTTTCACGAATTTTTAATTTCCATCAGCCCTAGTTCTCTTTTTGGACACATTCCAAAAATTGACTATGTATTATTTAAATAATTAATTGAGATAATCATTCTATTAATTTAATTACTATGAATATAGACTCTTCATACATCAATGAACAAAAAAAACAAATCCGAAAAACAGTAAAAGAACATAAATCGAAATTTGACATTAATCTTTCTGAAATAGCCTCAAATAAGATATTTGGGGAATTAGAAAAATTGCCCGAATTCTTTAATGCCAAGACCGTACTGGCCTATTGGTCTCTTGCAGATGAAGTAAACACCCACACTTTTATTAATAATTGGTATAAAACAAAACGGTTCTTGCTACCTTTGGTAATTGGCTCTGAATTGGAACTTAGGGTTTTTAGTGGCATTCAATCAATGAGCAAAGGACCTTCGTTTGGTATCATGGAACCAATAAATGGTGATGTTGTCAGTATAGAAGAGGTGGATTTTGCCATTATTCCTGGGGTTGCTTACGACCTCCGTGGAAATAGGCTAGGACGTGGCAAGGGTTATTATGACAAGTTACTAAGCAATAAGAGTATATTCAAGATAGGCATTTGTTTTGCGTTTCAAGTTTTCCCTCAAATACCTGTTGACCGGTTTGATATTCCTGTGGACAAAGTTATTTTTGCTTAAATAGCTTAATATGAAAAGATTTTGTTTAATAATTACAATTAATATTGCATACCTATTGGGGGGATTCTCACAACCACCATTTGGTTACTACTCTGGAACTGAAGACTTAATTGGCGAAGAACTATTAGTTGAACTTCATAATATTATCAAGGATCACACACAAATATCCTACACTGATTTATGGGATGCGTTTTTTTATACTGATCAAAGAGATGATGGAAAGGTATGGGATATGTACTCATCGTGTAATTTCATTTTCTTTGAAGATCAGGATACCGGAACAGGAGGCACTTCTGAATGTGATGTTTATAATAGGGAGCACTCGTTCCCCCGGAGCTGGTTTGGAGGTGCAATCGCACCCATGAACTCTGACCTCTTTCATATATATCCTACAGATAAAAAGGTAAATGCTGTTAGGGATAACTACCCTTATGGTAACGTGGGTAGCGCATCTTACACTTCAAGCAATGGGAGTAAACTGGGAACATCTTCTATGCCTGGGTTTTCGGGAATTGTATTTGAACCAATAGATGAATATAAAGGTGATTTTGCTCGCTCATACTTCTATATGGCCACGCGTTACTACAATCAAATCCACACATGGAGTTCAGAAATGCTAAACGGAACACAATATCCTGCATTTACCGACTGGGCCATAAATGTGCTTCTTGAGTGGCATCAATTGGACCCTGTTAGTTCAAAAGAAATTGATAGGAACAACACCATTTATGAAGAATACCAATTCAATAGAAACCCATTTATTGATAATCCAACATTTGCCAATTTAATTTGGGCTGATGAACCTACTCCGGTAATAATTACTAGCACTCCCGATACTCAAGTAGATGTTTATGAATACTATACTTATTCTATTGTTGCAACGGGTGGAATAAATAACATATCTTTTATCTGTAACCAAAAGCCTGAATGGCTTGATTTTCAACAAACAGGTAATGGGTTGGCTCTCTTGTCAGGGACTCCCTTAATTGACGATATTGGCGATCATGTCGTTTCCATTCTTGCAACCGATGGTACGACTTCAGATATTCAGGAGTTTGTTGTTAATGTGTTGGGCAATACAACTCCTGTTGTTTTTACAAGCAATCCAATAACAACAATAACTGCATACGAAAACTATACCTACAATATTTTGGCCATTGGCCACAACTTGGCAACAATTACAATTACTTGTTCTGAAAAACCCGAATGGATGACTTTTGAGCAAACGGGCAATGGAATAGCACAACTAATGGGATTCCCCACATCCTCAGATATCGGCAATCATTCTGTTTCTCTTTTGGCAACTGATGGTTTATCTTTTGATCATCAAGAATTTGAGGTGTTGGTTGCTGAACCCAATATCTCCTTTTTAACCATACCGGAAACATTTGCCAAAGTAGGAGAGCCTTATGAGTATTTTATTTCTGTAGAAATTGTAGAAAATCCTTCTGCACAGGTATCGATTAGCTGTAACGAAAAACCTGATTGGCTAACTTTTTCTTCGGTAGAATTCAACGAAGCTATGCTTTTGGGAACCCCTAGTTTACAAGATATTGGAAATCATTATGTAGAATTAGCAGCAATATTTGAAGATTTTGTTGAAGTTCAATCGTTTAACATTTTTGTTTTTGAACATGGAACCATGCTTGACTACGTCGAAACCTTTGAAAACATACCCGAAAGTAGTCCAGAATATGAGTCTCAATATTGGGTTGGAGATAATGATTTTGAATGGTTTGCCACAAGTGCACGTACAGATCAATCTCTTGACGGAAGAGCAATCTGTTTAGAAGATCAAGGAGAGCCATTTATTGAATCTCAATTACTCACAGGAGGTTGCAACAAGATATCATATATCTTTCAACAAAAATTTGATGGAAGCGATGGGGCTATCTCCCTATTTATTAACGATCTTCAAATCGGGAATCCAGTTGTTGCTTCCCCAGAAATATTTGTTGCAGAATTTGATAATATTGGGGTTACTGGTAGTTTCACCATAAAATTATTAAGTAACGGTAGCACAGCAATTGCAATTGACAACTTATCCTGGGAGTCTTTCTCATCGTCAGTTCCACCAGAAATCATTAACGTTTCTCACTCTCCTCAAAACCCATCAAGCGGAGATGAAGTTATTATTATGGCAGAGGTAATATCGGATAATGAAATAGAGTCGGTTTCAATTATATGGGGAACATTAAGTGAATACCTTACAGAAAATCAACCGATGCTTTATTCTGATGGTTTCTATACGGGGAACATAATTATTCCTGACAATGCTATTCAAATATATTATCAAATAAAAGCTATTGATAATTTGGGGTTATTAACTTTATCAGAAGTTTTTGAGATAAGCATATACCAAAATCAACCTCCAGTTATTGGCAATGTTGAATTTTTCCCCATTAATCCAAATGAAAATCAAGGTGTTTCTGTACGGGCAATGGTCTATGACCCCGAACTCGATCCTTTTATTGTTTACTTAAAATGGCAAATCAATGATCAGGCTGTTGAAGATAGCATACAAATGGCTGATCAATCTGGTTATTATGTATGTACAATTCCCTCTAATCCTGCTGGATCTGTAATTGATTTTCAGGTTTTTGCAAAAGACGACAAGGGAGCCATTGGCACATCTTCTATTTATTCCTATACCGTTTCCCCTGATACTAAAGTTGATGGTTTTTATGAAAAGAGATTATTATTATTTCCAAATCCTACTCAAGGGAAAATCTATATAACAGCCGAATTTAATGACCCTCTAGCAATTGATATCTATAGTATTACAGGGAATTCATTAATATCTTTAAAACACAATGAACAATTAGGGTTAATTGAAGTTGATCTTGGATCCTTGGCTAAAGGCTTCTATATCGTAAAAATTTCTTTAAACGGTAATTTTAAAATATACAAGGTTGTTAAAGAATAACAACATCTTATTTGCAATATAATCTTTGTAAAACAATAAAAGCCCAGAAAAACTGGGCTTTTATTGTTTTTGTCTTTATCATTGTTTATTTACAGCCATCATAAGCCCATTTCACCAAGGATGCTCCCCAGGTAAAACCTGCACCAAAGGTTGCAATAATTACATTATCTCCTTTCTTCAATTTTGATTCCCATTCCCATAAACACAAAGGAATTGTTGCGCTTGTCGTGTTACCAAAGCGTTCAATATTAATCATTACTTGCTCTTTCTTAATCCCCATACGTTTAGCAGTTGCTTCAATGATCCTCATGTTAGCTTGATGGGGTACCAACCAAGCTAATTCCTTGGGAGAAATATTATTGCGGTGCATCATTTCAACAGCAGTATCAGCCATATTTGAAACTGCAGCTTTAAAAACGGGTTGACCTTCTTGGTATATAAAATGTTGACGCTTTGCTACAGTTTCAAATGAGGCAGGGTACATCGAACCTCCGGCAATCTGATGCAAATGTTTCCTTCCCGAACCATCAACTTTCATGATTGAATCTACAACACCCAACCCTTCATAATTTGGTTCCAACATAACTGCACCCGATCCATCACCAAATATTGGGCAGGTTGCTCTATCTGTATAGTCTGTAATTGAAGACATCTTATCAGCACCAACAACAATCACCTTTTTATGACTACCAGACTCAACAAATTTTGAACCTGTAACCAATGCATATAGAAAACTTGAACATCCAGCATTCATATCATATCCAAATGCATTGGTAATTCCGCATTTATCGCTAATAATATTGGCTGTTGCCGGAAACTGCATGTCGGGCGTAACCACACCACAAATCAACATATCAACCTCTTCTGGCCGTGTGTTGGTTTTGCGTAACAAATCGTTAACAGCATGCATTGCCATGTCGCTGGTGCCCTTTCCTTCTCCCTTTAATATTCTTCGCTCCTTGATTCCAATTCTTGTCATGATCCACTCATCAGTGGTATCAACCATTTTGCTCAATTCATCGTTGGTAAGAATATAATCAGGAACGTATCCTGCAATGCCAGTAATAGCAGCTGTAAGCTTTCCCATTAGTTAAAGGCTTCTTTAAATTTTTCGCAAAGATTTGAACTAATCACAATTCTTGTTTGCAGTATCATGTTCATTATTGCTCTGGCATTTGAAATACCATGCCCAATTACTACGGGGGCATTAACCCCTAAGATGGGTGTTCCTCCGTAATTTTCAAAGTTGAATTGCTCGAAAAAGGGATCGGATATATTTCGTTTCCTAAGAAGATGATAAAATGCTTCAGCCTCTTTAAGGATAACATTTCCTACAAAACCATCACATACAATCACATCAGCCTTAGTGTCAGAAAATAAGTCGTTCCCTTCAACATTTCCAGCAAAAACAAATTCTGTTGCCTCCTTCATAAGTTCGAAGGTACTTTTGGTTACCAGATTTCCCTTTTCTTCTTCTTCACCAATATTTAGCAAACCAACTCTTGGTTTCTCTACACCAAAAATAAATTTTGAATATAAAGACCCAAGAATTGCATATTGATAAAGAACATCTGGTCTGCAATCTGGATTAATGCCTACATCGAGAATAAGGTTAAACTTATCTTCCGATACAGGAATATAGCTGGCAATGGCAGGACGAATTATGCCAGGGACTGATTTTATTGTATACATTGTTCCCACTAGCATTGCCCCCGTGTTTCCTGCACTGGCAAAGCCGTCAATTTTTTTCTCTGCAAGATACTTAAACCCAACAGAAATGCTTGAATTTGGTTTTTTTGAAAAGGTTTTGGCTGGGTTATCACCCATTCCGATCACTTCTGTACAATTCACAATTTTAAAATCAGAAGCATTCGCTTCCTCTTTTTTTAACAATTTTATGATCGCCTTTTCATCCCCAAATAGAATTATCTTTTCCGAGGGTTTAAGTTGCTTTTGGGCAAGAATCACTCCTGCAATAACTGCATCTGGGGCAAAGTCTCCCCCCATTACATCTACGCCAATATTCATAACAAAATTTTTGGTTTGTTATTTCGGCTAAATAAAAAAACTAGGCTGTTACTGCTTTTTCTACAGCTAGTTTACCGCGATAATATCCACATTCGGGGCAAACACGATGATACTGAGCGGTTGCACCACAGTTTGAACATTTTGTTAGGGTTGGTTCCTCTGCTTTGTAGTGTGTCCGGCGCTTGTTTTTTCTTTGCTTAGAAATCCTACTCTTTGGATGTGCCATTGTCTAAATCAATTTATTAATTTGTGTTATTGTTGTCTATTTGCAAGTCTTTTAACTTTTCCCACCTTGGGTCAATTCCATTGGAAGAACTATTATTAATTGTATTGTTTTTTGTTAATTTAAGTCTATTCAGCATTATGGGGTCACAATCGGATTCATTTGTACCCGATATGCCATGGTAACGCTTAAGGGGAAGGCTTAGGTTGATGCTTTCATAAATATATTGAGCCAGATTCACTTGGTGTTCATTGTTGCTAATAAACCATATTTCATCATCATTCACATTTTCGTTTTCGGTGATTTTTACGAATAAATCTCCTTTAAATGAAATGGGTAGCATGAAGGGATCCAAACATCTGTCACATTCTACTTCAACTAATCCTTTTATATTAAATCGAAACTCTAGCATTAGATTATGTCGTTCCAGCTCTACAGAAACATTTATTTTACCTTTTTTTATCTCTCCCTCATCGAATTGCTCAAAAAACGAATCATCCACCTCAAAATCGAAATGGTGTCTTCCAATTTTAAGTCCTTTATAATGAACTGTATACTGGTCGATTGTTCTGTTCACTTTTCTCAAAAAAATATCGGGCAAAGGTAGCTATTATTACGAAACAAAAAAAAATTCACAAAAAGGATTTTTTAATTTTTATTTTTTTGTAGTTCCTATTTTAAAAAGGTTTTCAACTAAACGTTTGTTAAATATTCAATTTGTTTTTGCTGAATTCCTACTGCTTTATCAACCTTTTTCTGTCGTGTTCATTTAACAATATTTTTCTTATTCGCATAGAATTTGGAGTTATCTCAACGTATTCATCCTTTTGTATGTATTCAAGGGCTTCTTCTAAACTAAATTTAATTGGAGGTGGTAAAAAAACTTTTTCATCGGCGCCCGAAGCACGCATATTTGTAAGTTTTTTTGGTTTGGTAACATTTACTACTATATCCCCCATTCGATTGTTTTCTCCAACCACTTGTCCCGCATAAACTTGTTCGTGTGAATCAACAAAAAATCTTCCCCTGTCCTGAAGTTTGCCAAGTGAATAAGCATAAACTACTCCATTCTCCAATGCTATTAATGAGCCATTTTGTCTGGACACGATTTCGCCCCTGTAAGGTTCAAAACCTTTAAATCTGTGTGCTATAACAGCCTCTCCTGCCGTTGCTGTTAGTAAAACATTTCGCAAGCCAATGATACCTCGAGCAGGAATTTCAAATTCAAGGTGAATTCTTTCTCCCCTTCTTTCCATTATTAACAGATTTCCTCTTCTTTGAGTAACTTGCTCAATAGCTTTACCAGATAAATCGTGTGGTAGATCTATGGTTAGTATTTCGATTGGCTCACACCGTTCCCCACCAATCATCTTAATAACCACTTGGGGTTGTCCTACCTGTAGTTCATATCCTTCACGTCGCATTGTTTCAATCAAAACTGAAAGATGCAAAACTCCTCTTCCATAAACAGTAAAGGATTCTGATATATCATTTGGTTCAACTCGTAAGGCAAGGTTTTTTTCCATTTCTCGGTCTAACCTTTCCTTAAGGTGGCGAGAAGTAACAAATTTCCCTTCTTTCCCAAAAAAAGGAGAATCGTTAATTGTAAAAATCATGCTCATTGTTGGCTCATCTACAGCAATAGATGGCAAGGGTTCAGGGTTGTCAATGTCAGTAATTGTATTACTTATTTCAAAATTTTCGATACCCACAAGCGCGCAAATATCTCCCGCTTCAACTCGTTGAACCTTTTTCTTTTGTAAACCCTCGAAGAGTAATAATTCTTTAATCTTTGTACGAGTAATCGAGCCATTCTGCTTTATTAGCGCCACGCTTTGTCCTTGAGATAATTCTCCTCGATGAAGTTTACCAATTGCAATTCGTCCAACATATGATGAGTAATCGAGCGAAGTAATAAGCAATTGTGGTATCCCTTTATGTGCTTTTGGTTCTGGAATATGTTCAATTATACAATCGAGCAAAGGTGTTATGTCTTTGGTTGGAGCCTTCCAACCAGAAGACATCCATCCCTCTTTTGCGCTTCCAAATATTGTAGGAAAATTTAGCTGATCTTCAGAAGCATTTAGGTTGAACATTAGGTCAAACACCTGCTCCTGAACCTCCTCGGGACGACAATTGGGCTTATCAACCTTGTTAATAACAACTATTGGCTTCAATCCCAGCGATAATGCTTTCTGAAGAACAAATCGGGTTTGTGGCATTGTTCCCTCAAAAGCATCGACTAATAGTAAAACTCCATCAGCCATATTAAGAACCCGTTCAACCTCGCCTCCAAAATCAGCGTGGCCGGGTGTATCGATAATATTAATTTTTATCCCTTTGTAGGTTACAGACACATTTTTGGCTAGTATCGTTATCCCCCTTTCTCTTTCAAGGTCATTGCTATCAAGGATTAATTCTCCTGGATTTTCATGATCTTTAAATACTTTTCCCTGTATAATCAACTTGTCAACCAAGGTAGTTTTTCCATGATCTACGTGTGCAATAATTGCTATATTTCGAATTTTGGGCATTAAAATAAATTTGGGCTGCAAAGGTAATGCTAATATTGATTTTAAAGCGATATTGTTCATCTATTTTACTAAATAAGAGGATTATCATAATACGACTTTATGCTTTAAACAAGTTAATCTGCTTATTCCATCCGCTTAATTCATTTTAGCAAAATATTTTCCTGTCAAATTATATCTTAAATAACGCCCCCAATACCTAATATTATATAGTTACTCAAACCTGACAATACAACTATTTTTTGACATACTACTTTCTTTCAATAAACAAAATCTCAAAATTGGCGATGTTAAAATCATCTGTGCTGAAAGTCGTTAAAGAAAATCTTTGGTGTGGAATTGGCATTGAAAGTCCACAGAGTGGTTTAAATAAAAAATCCTAGTCCAACTTCTTGACAAGAAACATGAACCCTTTGAGTTTTATTAAAACTTAAGAATTGCTTAGTATTCTAACCTTAAGGAAACTCGTATTTGGGAAACGGTTTCACAGCATAAGCTTTTAATAATTAAATTGACCTTTTGTTGGAGTAATTTTTATTGAAAAGGAAGATGGAGAAAATAAACTATTTCCATTGTTTTCAAACTATCCTTAAAGACCTATCTTTTAAAAGTTTTGCTTTTATTGGTAAATCTTCATTCGAATAGAAAGTCTAAATCATCGCCTGGCTTAACTTCCCATGGCATAGAACCATATTTAAAAATTTTTGCGGGTTTATTTCCTAGCAAATTTATTGCTCCTCCTTCCATCAACAACATCGATCCTTCTCTCAGCCCAACAACGTAAGAATAAGGATCCATAAAAATAAATTCTTCTATTCTTTCGTCACGAGTTTCTCCTGCATGATTCTCGGGGTTTACATCAATGTAATGAGGATTTATTTGAAAACGAACAAGGTTAATTGCATTAAAGTTTTCTGGCTCTACGATAGGCATATCATTAGTAGTACAAATGGTTGGACAGGCCACATTTGCACCAGCACTCCAGCCAACATAGGGTGTCCCATCGAGAACACGGTATCTTAATGCCTCAATGATATCAAGTTGTTGAATCATTTTTAGCAAACGAAATGTATTTCCCCCTCCTACTACTATTCCTTGTGCTTCTCTAACTCTTTTTTTTACATCGCGATGATGATGCAATGAGTCCACTTCAATTCCAATTTCACTAAATTTTTTCTGTACTTTCTTTTCGTAATCATTAAATGTATTGGTAACTGAAGCGTAAGGAATGAAAAGGACCTTGTCTGTTCCCCTTAAAAATGTCTCAATCTGCCCTTTTGCATGGTGAAGATAAGGTTCTCCTGCATTAGTGGAATTGCTGATAAGTAATAATCTCATAGCCTGCTTATTTAATGATTGTTGCCAAATTATTCTCATTAAATATACAAAAACTTCTTTGCATTCAAGGTTGAAATAAAAAACAAATTTTTAATCAATATATTATTAAACGCAAATGATAAGAATAGAAAAGTGATTGTCAATTTGATAAGAACTATTCCAAAAATCTACTGTGCTTTTTAATACAACCCTTTGATCTTCATAAGAAGAAGTGTATAACTTCTTAAGAGTTTTTTCAAGAAGTGAGGCTATGTCTTGATTTGAATTGAATATTTTTTCATCCAACGAGGATTTAGCTAAATAATAAATATAATCTCCATTATTGAGAACAAATCCATTTTCTTCTTCTGTATTTATTTCCGATTTTATTCTGTTAATAGCTTGTTCTCTTTTATTAGCGTGCCAAATACAACTTTGCCCAATAAAACTTACCCTTTTAAGAGAATTATTATAAAGCATACTCTTAATAATTAAACTTTGGGATGAAATATTGCTTTGTGAACTGCTTTCTTCTAATTTTGAGTAGATATAATCTGTTATTTGTTTGGGCGTTATTGAATCCGATTGGTCTAACATTTCATTTAGCCAACCAAAACATTGTAATTTAATGAGATCGAGGTTATCAAAATATTTTTGACAATTAATTTCTAAGAGAACTGTTAGTTCTTTCTTTGAAACTGAAAGAAGAAAAAAGGGTGAGCCAACATGATACAAATCAGGGATTAATATGTGCTCTTTAAAATGCTTTTTCAAGCCATATAAATGGGAACCAGAATCCCTTAAAATGGACTTTATTGAATTCTTAAACAGGATATTCTGTTTTTTAAATATACTAAGACCTTTCTTTTTCTGAATATTTTCTTTGACAACCATTATTGAAAGAAAAAGAAAAACAAATCCAATGGAACTTACTATTATACCCATGCGTTTTTGTTGGTCGTATTTATTCTTTATCATTACCAATTCTCTCGATTTCTTATCCGACTCATACTGAAGTTCCAAGTTTGATAGTTTTTCTGCTGTTTCAATGTTTAACAGGGAATCTTTTATTTGTACGTATAACTTATATGTTTCAAGTGCATTATTGTATTGGTTTAAGGTTTCGTATATATTGCTCATATTGAAGTAAACTTCTTTTAATATTTCCCTTTGATTAAGGTCTTCTGCTATTTTCTTGCTATCCAATAAATATTTAAGGGCTTCTGCATATTCATTTTGCTTAAAGAATGCATATCCAATATTCTTTTTCACATAACTAATCCTTGGTTTACTATTTAATTCGTTAAATAAATTAAGTGCAATAAAATGGTGATCAACAGCATCGTTATACATTTCTTTCTTTGAAAAAAGGGAACCAATATTGTCATTTATAATTGCAACCCCAAGTTTAACTTCTAAAGAATCATATAAATTCAATGCTTTCATAAAGAATTCTAAAGAAAGATCATAATCCCCCATTTCCATATAAGCACTTGCAATGTTGTTTAATGCACCTGCAACTGAACGATAGGTTTTAGACTGTTGATTAATTATTAAATAGTTGTTGAAATACTCTATTGCTTTTGAGTAATTCTCATTATAATAATAAATTTGACCGATGTTATTTGCTACCATAGCAGAGCCCGCTGCAAAATTGACTTTTTCAAAAAGAGGCAATGCAGTTAAAAAACATTCTAATGCCTGCTCGTATTTTCCCCATGATTTATAAATAAGACCCATATCATTATAAACCTCTGCAATGCAGGTTAAATTTCCATTCTGCTCATAAAATATCAATGCGTTCTTTAATTCCTGAAGTGCCTCAGGAAATTCTCCCTTTCGGTGTAGCATATAGCCAATTTGATGGTAAACATCTCCAAGCCATTGCTTATTGCGTTTTCGCTTGGCCAAATCCAATGCTTCTTCCCAAAATGTAATGCTTATGTCATAAGATGAATCAGAGTATGCTATGGCTAGTTTTCTTAAAGCGTCGTATCGAAGAGAGTCGTTGCTATTTCTTTTTTTTTCTGTTTTTAGGCTGTCAATGTATGGATTTGAGGCATAAACAAAAAAAGTAGCCATTAGGAAAAAAAGAAAAAGAAAATGTTCTTTTTTCATTTCATTGACGCTTGGTTTACAAAGCAAAAATAGCAAAAAAACCAAATGAATTTTGAGAAAATAACAAAAGCGAGCAATCTGTTGATTGCTCGCCCAGAACACTATAAACCTTTGTTCTAATTAAAACTCAGCAAAATCAAACCAACTGAAAAGGGGTACAGTTCAGGACCCTTATCCTTTTCAAATAGAGGAGTGGGATAATAATTGGCAAAAAGTTTTAACCCTCGATATCCAATTCTTGCAGTTATTCCATATCGGAAAGGCGATAGGTTGAAATCATTTTTAACCTTATCTTCTCCTTTACTTGTTCCTTCAAATTCAACCTTTGTGCTTGATCCTATTCTAACACTACCTATTACTCCTGTTGAAAAGAAAATGCGATGCTTGTCGTTCGATGTTGGAATTTGAAATTCGAACAGCAAGGGTAGGGTTAGGTGAGTTGTTGAGAGTTTACTTTTAATCACATTCTTATCTGAATCAAAAATATAGGTGCTATCAACTCCGGTAACAGCAGTTCCTCTTGTAAGTGTTGTTTGATTTCGAAAATGGTAGTTATTAAATTCGAAACCAAGTCCTGTTACCAATCCTACTTTGTCGGTTTTAAAACCAAAACTATACTGCGAAAAATTTAAGTTAAAATTCCATGATCTTCCTTGTTTTAACTCAAGATAGCGCAATTCATCCTTCATATTTATTGAGTAATTCGGGTCCATGTAACCATTGAATCCCCACTCAAAACCAGCCCAATGCCCTTTAAACTTTTTGGCTTTCTTCTTCCTAGGGCCTTCTTCTTCGTCTTCAAAATACTTCCGCTCAGGTATTTCAATGGCAGTAGCCCCATCTTTTTCAATTATTACAATATTTCGCTTACCAAAACGGATTTTTGTTGTATCTGTATCAACTTTCATTATCTCATTTCCCATCTCGATTTGATTTGAATCATTGGTTGCATAACCTAATGTATCAATTTCAACTTGTTTTAGGGTATCGTTTCCCTCCAGGGTTTTTAGCATGTCTTCAGGTTTTTCCTGTGCTATTGAAGCTATGCTAATGGCAATAATAATTGCAATAGTTGTAATTCGTTTCATGGTTTATTGAATTAAATGAACACTAAAAACTTTTTTGATTCTAGGACGATTGAGGTGCAAGAAAAGTTACAGGGATGATTAATGATTTTTTTTAACCGAAGTTGAAAAAGCAAAAAGATTAGATTCAAATCGTATACTCTTTACCTCTCCACCTTGATCTTTTTGTGCACTAAGCTCTATTGGGCGACCCGTAAAATCTGCTAATTTCTGAACTCCTAGTTGTGCAAGATCAAATGCGTTAAAGGTACGAGATGTACCCTTTGGTAGATTGTTGAACAATACCTCTTCAGCATAAGACTCATTAATAATAGTTTCATTTAACCTTGCAAAATAAAATGTTTGGTGTTCGATTGTGGTCCGAGAGAAACTAATTTGGTTTAATCTTTTAGGTTCAAGATAAGAGCATGCAATAAATTGTTTCTCTTCTTCCTTGCCCTCAATTAAGAATTTTAGTTCTTCATCTTCTACAAGTTTTTTTTGTTGCACTTCGTTTTGCCTATTTAGATTTTCTGGGGTAACAATATTTTCTTCAGTATATGTAGTTTCTTCTTCAATAATAGAATGAATTTGTTCTGTCTCTATAGTGGTTAATACTAGTTGATTATCATCAATTTTCTCCAATGAAAACAAAGAGTATATTCCAAGTAGTAAAACAAAACCAGCCGCAATACTCATTGAATTTCTTAAGGTTGATTGTTTTATCTTTATAATAGGATTTCGCTTAAGGCTCAATTTTCTATTGAAAATAATTTGAAAATCAGGTATAAGCTTAATTTTTGAATAAAGTGATTGTAGTTTTTTATTGGTGGGATCTTCACTTAATAAGTCGTCGAATCGTTTTTTTTCTTCGAGAGAAATATCCCCCTCTAAATTTGCTATACACAGATAATCGAGCTCATTATGATTGCCAGTATTGCTTAAAATTGTTTTTTTTAATTCTTCCTTATTTGAATATCTTTCGTTAATGGGTTCGAGGATACAAACTTTCATCCCCTCTAATTCTTCTGCAAGATCAGGGTTTTGCTCCAAAAAGACAAGTAGTTTATCCATGTCACCTGGTGACAATTTGCCATCCATGTAATCAATGAAGAAAACTTCGTAATTATCCCTCGTGATTTGCATTCTATAAAACCATTTCAATTTGTCCAATATACTCTTTAAGCGCTATTCGTGCTCGATATATGTAAACCTTAACTTGTGATTCGTTTAACCCTGTTATCTCTTCTATCTCTTGATAGCTATATCCTTCGTAATCTCTAAGCAGTAAAACTGAGCGTTGAATTTCTGGTAGTACTTTAATTGCTTCATGCAATATTTCTTGAATATCACTGTAATGACTTTCTGTTGAATAGTTTATTTCCTTAACTTCTTCAATTCTTCCTTTTCGTTTTTCACTCCTTATCAAATCAATGCATGCATGATATGCTGTAGTAAATAAATACGATTTTGATTTACTGTTATCAACTGCTTCATGCTTTAACCACAAACGTTCGAAAGAATCTTGAACAACATCGTGAGCTTTATCCTCATTGCCCAAAGTTTTTAGGGCAAAGCGGTACAAACCGTCTGCATGAGCATCCACGCAATGATTGAATTCTTTAATTGTCATTTTAATTTTGACACTTTCGCAAGTATGACGAACTACTTAATAAAAAGTTACAGCATTATTGAAGTGCATTACAAAATATGACCAATATAAATATTAAAATTAAATCTTTTTCTTTTCTTTGCTTTACTCTGTTATTTGAATACTAATAAAACTGCTATATATTATGAAAAGAATAACTCTTATTTTATTCGCCCTGTTAACAATAGGTTGTAATCAAAATTCTCATAACGATTTTTATAATTATAAAATTGAACAAGAGCACTTGGTTACAGCAACTATTTGGTATCAGCATTCACCTGAAGCTAAGGCTCTATATTATCAAGGATTTAATATAGCGAAAGAAAGAGTTTTAAAGTATAAAAACAAGCACGGAGAAAAACCAAAAGCCATTATCGTGGATCTTGATGAAACTATGATTGACAATAGTCCTTTTCAGGGAAGAATTATTGAAACAGGCATTGAATATTCCCCTGAAACATGGAAAGAATGGACTAATCGTGCTATGGCAAAAGCATTACCTGGTGCAGTGGAATTCACTAAATTTTGTGACTCTGTTGGCGTTGAAGTTTTTTATTTAAGTAATAGAACTTTAAAAGAACTTGAGTCGACAATGCAAAACCTAAACTTATTAGGTTTTGCATTCGTTAAACCTGAAAATATGTTTTTTAAAGATAGTATTAGTGGAAAAGAACCTAGAAGAAAAAGAGTTTCATTAAATTATGATGTCATCCTTCTTCTTGGTGACAATTTAAATGATTTTTCTGATGTTTTTGAAAGCAGAGGTGATGATTGGGGTGTATCAATCGTTGATAAATATAAAGAAGAATTTGGACGCAGGTTTATTGTTTTCCCAAACCCAATGTATGGTGAGTGGGAAAAAAATGTTTTCGATTATCAAAAAAACTTGAATAACCTAAATAAACTTAAAAAACGAAGAGAAAAAGTGGTTAGTTATAAATAAAAAAGGCGGGTTTTCCCGCCTTTTTTATTTTTTCTATTGCTTAATCATTTTCTTGGTTACCCGTTCACCGTTGCCGGCCATGAAGGTTACCAGGTATACGCCCCTGCTGAGGCCTTCCGTTGATATGCTTACCGCTGATGCGTTCACGGTCCTGTCCATGACCACCTCACCAAGGATGTTGCTGATTACCACCCGGGTCACCATTTCGGCGTTGGATACGGTGATCTGACCGCTGAAGGGGTTCGGGTAAACCGCCAGGTTCACCAGCACGCTGGTGCCCACGTTCGGCTTGATGCCCCAGTTGTCCTCCACAACCATGTCCTCGCTCACCGTAACCGTGCGGTTAGGGTCACCATCCCACTCGCCTCCGTCCCAGCCATCATTCAGGAAGTACTTGTACTGGTAGTCTCCCGCCGCCAGCTGGTGCGTGATGCTCCAGGTCATCGTGCCCTCCTCGCGCGTCATCGCCTGAACCTCCGCCATCGTGCCCGGTTCTGCCCAATCCACCATCGATCCCGTCAGGTAGACCACGTCCTCCGACGGGTCAAAGCCCTCCGCGTTGGTCATGTTCACGGTGAAGGTCACCGTGTAAACCTCGCTCACGATCACCGTGTAGGTGTTCACCGTCAACTCGTCCTCAGAGGTGACTACAAACGTAACCGGTTCCGTGAAGTCCATGGCTTCTCCGCCCATGGGCGAAACGGTGGCGCCGTACGATACCGTGATCGTCGGCGTCAGGCTGCTCACGTCCGTGCCCGCGGATACCCCCACCAGGATCGTGGCCGCGTTTTCCTCCACCGCAGAGATGGTCACGTACTCCACCACGTCCTCCTCGAAGCCGAAGGTCAGGATCTCAGCCTCATCCCCGATCAGGAACGGCAGCACGATCTGCAGCTCGGCCTCTCCGTCTGCCACCTCCAGCAACCCCGACTGGGGTATGTAGCCCTCCTTGCTCGCCGTCCACGGGTAGCTTCCGGTGGGCAGCTCCAGCGACTGCTGGCCTGCCTCGTCGGTGACCAGCCCCAGGGACCCGATCACCACCACGGCATCGGGTACCGCCACCTGGTAGATGTCCTCCACGGAGACCATCACCGGGTAGAAGTCCGCGTAGTCCGCGTCGAACGCCAGGTAGAGGTTCGGCCGCTTGTTGGTCACCCCGCTGTAGTTGGGGATCGCCTGCGTATCGCTGTAGCCGTAGGCCACGCTGTTCCCCGTGGTGGAGGTGCAGCTCACCCGGTAGCGCGTGCTGGTCCACTCCGCGTTGATCCCGAAGGTCACCTCCACCAGGAGGTTGTGCTCGCCGCTGTACTCGAAGTCATCGATGTCGAACACCAGCCAACCCACCGCAGAGGGCATCGTGTAGCTCGTCGCGCTGAACACCGTGGTCGCCCCTGTGGTCGATACGTAAGCGCTCGGCATGACCGTCAGGTCCGTCTCCATCAGCTTGATGGTCAAATTCACGTACGGGTTCACCGTCCCGATCGACTTGATGTAGAAGCCCAGCTCCTTGATCGTCTGGGGGGCCAGCGATACCTCCGAGGCCAGGTACAGCATCTGTGACTTGTTCGCCTTGTAGTAGTTGTCCAGCGGGTAGTAGGACTGCGTGTCCTCGTTGCCCTCACCGATCGTGCTCTCCGGCTTGGGGCCCACCGTGATGGCCTCGGAGCCCTCGGCCGTGTAGACGCCCAAACCCGCCCCGTAAACGATCAGCACCTCGTGCCCATCCGGGGTGGACGCGTTGGCCTCCACCGGGAAGCTCACCTGAACCTCGCCCTCGGCCTCCACGTCTACCGTGGCCTCTCCCTCCAGGATGTTGAAGAAGGGCGAGGCAGCGGTGATCCAGGCGCTAACGCCCTGCGCTGCGGCCTTGCCCGTGTTGGTCAACGTCAGCACCACCTGTGCGCTCTCCCCGGGCTCCAAATAGTTGGGGACGCCCTCGCCCCCGTCGTCGATCGTTAGGTTACCGATGCCCAGAACAGGTGCGTTGGCTTTAATAACAAAATTCTGTGCCCATTGATAATCATCTCCATCATATTCTCCTGTAATCGTTATTATAAATATCATAGGATTCTGGTTTGGAACATTATCAGCTATCTCAATTGAAAATGCACCATTAAGAGTAGCTATTTCACCAGGTATAATCGTTCCTGCCAAAACAGAATTATCAATAATATTAACATATTCGTTAACCGAGGTTATCGTTGCCTCTACGGCTGAAGCCGTATAAGGATCTTCTGAAATATTTTCAAGAATAACATTAATGCCCACTACTTGACCAAAATCAGGGCTTACAGTTGTTTCAAAAGATTTTAGAATAACATAAGGTTCATCAGCGGGTACTGCAGAAACAGTTCCAAGATATGTTACCTTGTTGAATGCGGTAATTGCAATAACAAGATCTACGGGTTCGGTAATGGGTTCTTCAAACTCAACTAGAGCAGAACCATCCTGAACAATAGCAGATGCAAGTAGATGTACTTCACCCTCGTCATCCTCATATGACACCGCCACAATAGCATCATCAGTGTCGCATGAAACTGTAAAGGTAGTCGAACCAAGGAAAAGAGTTGGATTGTGAGAGACTATCATATCCATAGGGATATCAGTACGAACCATTAAAGTTGGGTCACCAAATAACACCCATGTATCATGTGTTTGTTTACCACTTGTTCCATGTACATCAAGCATTTTCATACTCCCATTTATTGATGTTCCTCCAAAAGTACGCTTGATATTATTTGGAAAACCTTCGGCCAAAATGCCAACCATTTCGTCTTGACCTGTCATTGGTGGTTGCCAGGGTTGATTTATTGTTGACATCATTGTACCAATGGCTCCGGTAGGTTCGCCATTGTGAGTTGCACGCAACCATGCTTCTGCAAAACAGAAATTGGTTACAAAGTTACCATTAACACAGGCTACTGACCAAATAAAGGGTAACTTACCAACATTTGTCAGGGCATTAACGTGGGTAATGCTATAGTTTGCAACGCTCCAACCTGTTTCACTACCATGATTGCAAAAGTTAATTATACTTACACCATTGTTTATTCCATTAGATATCTGTGCGGCAGTAGTATTAGTAACCCCGGGTACATTACCATCGTATTCGCGGTAAACAGTTTCGTATGTAAAGTTAAGCAGAGTATCGCGGATAAAATCCATATGAACGTAATCGTTTTCACCATTATGTCCACTTCCGGTTCCCTCGTTACGGGCTATTCCCATTCCAATATTTAACCATGCATCATCGGTGGTTATATCACGCTCATACTCAATCATTCTTTGCACTTGAGTTTCAACATGGGCTACGGTCTCAGCAGAAAAACGACCTACAAATAGCTCGTTATAGGAATCGTTTCCAGTAATGTATCCATAAAAGTTGTCGGAATCGCCAGAACCAGAGATAACTCCTGCTGGAATTTGGGGAGCATCACCCACCAAAAGCAAGTGGGTTAAGTTATTTTCAGGATCGTTATAAAAATCGACAACGAAACTTTTTATCGCTGCGCTTGTTGAACCTGCCTCTGATTTTGGTACAATTGTGGTTTTACGTCCAATGGTCCTTTTCCAATTAACAAATGGCTGCATTGCGTCCATAAAGCTATCAAAACAGATAATAAGAAGATCGCCCTCTTCCTCAAGTATTGGGTATCTACTTTTATTATAATTAAGGAACATTCGCTTATAGATATCTGAAAATTCCCTATCAACCCGAGATATCTGTCGGTTTGATTGCATTTCATTTACGCCTGGTTTTCCGCTTGGTTTAACTATAACGGTTAAATTGGAATAAACCCTAAGTGTTTTTGAAACAGGATTGTACTGTACAGGAAAGACATCAATAGATTGACCCCGAAAATCTCTTAATATATAGGGATCGCGCAAGGAGGCTAGTTCGCCGGGATAAAAAGCATTTTCTTGGTAAACCTTTCCCTTTAAGTAAGGTACATCTTCTGGATTTAGATCACGCGTTAAAACCCCTTTTGATGGGGCTATTTCAATATTGAAAAATTCTTCGAATTCTCCAGGAATAACTTCAATATCCATACTACCTCTTTCTGGAATAATTATAGAACCTGTAAGGTAGATCAAATCGGGTGATCCCAATTCAAGAATATTGGGTGCTTTAGGTGTATTTACAACGTAAGCTACTCCGTAATCTGTTTTTACTTCATTAAAATTTAATTCACTAAGTGTAAATTTTAATGAAATCATGTTAGAAGATTCAGAAATAACTTTGGCTGTGAAACCATTCTCATTGCTACTTCCAAAAATCAATTGCTGATTTTGGGCAAAAGTTGTATTTGCCAATAAAGTTAGGCCGATGGCAATGATACATAAAAAATTTAGTCGGCGATTTTTCATTTTAAATAATTTAAATTACAGATTAAAATTAAAAATTTGGTGGCAAGTTATGAAAATCAATTAGAATTTGGTTTTCTGATACCGAAAAATTAACAATAAAAAGAGGATGGATTAAACCACCCTCTTTTTTTAATGTATTACAATTCGATGATATGAAATATAACCATCTGAATATTTCAAACTAATAATGTAAATGCCAGTTGCTATTTGGTTAACTGTAAGAAAAATATTGTTTGACTTTTCATTTTTCTTAAGTACAGATTTTCCGTATAAATCATATATAACAATTTGTACGATATCTTTCTCAGGGGAAACTATATATACCAAATCCGAAGCTGGATTGGGATAAATTGAGACTTTGTTCAACCCGTTAATTTCAGAAAAAAGTGGCCATGTAGTAAATGCAAGTATATCGCCAAAACCAATTCCCTCAGAATTAATCGCATAGGTTCTAAAATAATATGTTGTTTCGGGTATAAGGTTCTCAATAATCAAGTTAAAATCATCTCCTTGTTGTATGTTATTATCAAAGGTTGAAAAAGTCTGAACCTCAGGAGTTTCATGATTGAAATCAGAAAGATTATGAAGTAAAAAGCCAATATCTTCCATCGGATCGTTCCATGAAGAAATCAAACGACCATTAAGGTTTACTTTGCCAGAATCAAATAAAATTGGATCAAGAGTAATGATGCTAGGAACTTCTAAATACGTTGCAAACTCTAATTCATTACTATAAGTAATTCCATATTCATTTTCAAGATAAATCCTTGCGTAATATTGGGTATTTGGGATTAATTCTTCAACCATAATAGTAAAATCTCCCTCTACTCCGTCAATTTCATAAAACATATCTTCAGTTGTAGGGTTATGATTTTGACCGATGCAAATTCCACTGGTTAAAATATCGCTTCCTCCATCTGATAAAATTGAACCATAAAAAGATGCATCTCTGCTTGACCAAAAATCTAAAAATAATTCTCCGGAAACGGGTTTATCATTTAATGTTCCAAAACTTAATGACTCGCCATAAGTTGTACCAGCAATACTTGTTGCCTTTACTCTATAAATGTATTCCTTTCCTGGTAATAAATTATCTACACTAAATGAAATATACTGATCTTCCTGTCCTGAAATAATTTGAGAGTACTGAAAAATGTTATCGGTAACATTTGCTATACCCCATTCAAAAAATACATTAGTATTCAGATTCTTTGGATTAATTAAAGCATTAAATGTGGCATAATTTGGTCCAATATTATCAGGATCTAATGTAATTGCAAGTGGAGGATCTCCGGCAGGAACACCAGTAATAACAATATCATCAACACACCAATAGTATGAATATGCGCCAATATAATTCCACTTAAAAAGAATTTCGGTATTTGCTTCAGAGTTATCAATTTCATATTCAAAAAAAGTTGGATTTGATGTTGTTGTTGTCCAGCTTTGAATTTCTATCCAGTAATTTCCCCCATCAATACTATAAAATACTTTTGCTGTTGATGTTGATAAATATTGTCTAAAGTAATGTTTAAATTCAAGTGTTATATTTGAATATCCCTCAATCGTTATTGGGGGTGATATCAAATCAGAATTTTGATTATTTCCAGAGCCATAGGCATCGCTATTTAAATATGCATAACTAGTCGAACCTGATAATCCACTCGAGAAAGAACCAAATTGCCAAACTTGACCTGCTGTTCCTCCATTATTTGTTACGTCCCAGCACAATGGTATGTTTGATGTAAGAAAAGATTGATTATATGGTAAATAGATTGTTCCGCATAATGTGGTTAACTGCTTCTGAGAACCGTAACTTGTTGCAACATTATTGGTTGCAAATGCTCTGTAGTAGTAAGTAGAAGCAGCATTAAGATTTTGTATCAAAACAGAAAACACCCCTTCGTTTACTAAAGGATTGGTATAAATAACAGTTGTATTATCATTGCCTATCTGGGGATTAGGGCTTGAACTATAAACAAACCCTGATGCAGAAATAGGTTCATCTCCTTGATCGTTAATTTCTCCCCATAATTCGGCTGTAAATTCGGAAACATTTTGGGGATCTAAACTTGTAACCAATGGGGCTCCTGTTGGCATGCCCTCTATCTCAATATCGTCAATATACCAATAATCGAACTGGTAATGATTCCCTGTTATTGAAAATGCAATATAAGTATTAGGGCTATTAAGGTTTTCATATAGTTCAAGTTCTACCAATTGAGGGCCTATGTTTCCGCTTCCAGAGTTAAAACTCCATTCTGAGTTGGTCCAGTCCTCTCCGTTTGAGGATGTTTGTACGCGAAATGTTAAACCAGATGAGTAATCGTCGTAGAAATGTCTAAAACGAAGTGTAATTTGTGCAATACCAGTCGTATTAATGGTAGGGGTAATTAACCTAGAAGTAGCCGTCCCAGAAACATAACGAGCACGAAATTCTCCAGTTGTTCCGCCAGCATGGTTTGTATTTGAAATTGTCCATATATTCTGACTTCCTGAGCCTTGCCAAGCAGTACTCCAACAAAGTGGAAAAGTTGTATTGCTAATACTTTCATTAAAAGGCAATTCAAAGTTCGAGCATAAGGTTGTTGCGGATGCTCCTCTTCCTGTTGATATTTCTCCTACATCGTTAAATGACCATATCCTATAGAAATAAGGCGTAACAGAATTTAAATCATTATGATAAAACAGAGTATCTTCTCCAACATAAAGGATGAAACCGCCCCCCTCAAGTTCTTCTCCAGGAAGCACAGGGGAACTAGGTGTTCCAAAAATTGGATTGATGTTATAGGCTAAAATAATTGGATTTAAATTTTCATTCCGAGTCCACGAAATATCTATTTCATCGGAAGCCACGGCTACGGCAATAAAGTCTTTAGGATTTCTAAGGCCTGTTAATAATCCCTCTGCTTCACCTAATGCATTAGCAGCATTAAGCCTTCCTGTTCCCAATAAACCATTAAATGAAGGGTTTTGGGCATAATGATTATCTGTGGTTTCTTTAAGAATTTCCTTTAACTCTTGAGGGGTTAGCTCACCAGGTGCGTGTGATAAAACCAATGCAGCTACCCCTGTAACATGCGGACACGCCATTGATGTTCCCTGATAATATGCATAGCTATTGCCAGTAATTGTGCTGAGTACGCCTCTTTCAGTAACGGTGTTTGTTTCTCCTCCTGGAGCGGAAATCTCTACCCATGTGTCATAATTAGAATACCAAGATTTCTGATCCTGGTTATTTGTGGCAGCAACAGCCATTGCGCCAGAATAACAACCTGGATACCATTGTCCTGAGGAATTTCCATTACCTGCTGCAAAAATGGTAATTCCACCCGACATTGGGCTACCTGGTTCGCTCCCTGCATTTTGATTAAAATAGTCGATTGCATCAAGAACCGATTGCTCATAATATCCTGCTGATGTATATCCCCAACTATTCTGTGAAATTACGGCTCCGTTGTCGGCAGCCCAAACCGGTGCAACTTCAAAACCTCCATTACTTGTAGCCGTAAAAACCTGACAAGACATTAAACTCACTCCATTTCCGCCTCCGTTTCCACCTGCTATTCCTGAAACTCCAATACCGTTATTATTTACTGCTGAGATTGTTCCTGCAACATGAGTTCCATGGTTATGAGGTTGAATTGTTGGAGAATTTGTGACAAAATTATAACCAATGCCACTCCAAATATTAGCCTGAAGATCAACATGATTGTATTCAATACCACCATCAATAATTGCGATAATCACATCAGGATTTCCCTTCTGGATTTCCCATGCACTCACTAAATCAATATCAACACCTGGCGTTCCTCCTTGCTGACCGGTATTATTGTAATGCCATTGTTCATTAAATCGTGGATCGTTGGGAACCCATTTACCATCAGAAATCAAAAGATCATTAGTTATCTCGTCAATTTCAATTGAATAAAAACCATTCGGATTATAATCAATTAACTGTTTTTTATAAACTGGTTCGGCAATTTCTACTTCTTTTAGATCAATGTATTGCCCAACAAGGTCTTTTATGTTCTGTTCTTCTTTGAATTCAATTTCGTACCACAAATGAAACCCCCATGCTCTATGCCTTTCCTCATATTTATTATTAAGGGCAATACTACCAAATGTTTTTTTTATGTCCTGAACATTAAACTTACTCGAAAGTATATCAATAACTTCGAGTCCAATCAAAATAATGCCTTCATCATTTGTCTGGGGGTTTTCTTTAAGCATTCTCTGAAAATCTTGGTTAATCTTAATCCTTATTCTATTAGAATAATAACTATCCTCTGGTATCCTTTCAAGGTTTATTTCGGGTCGCTCTCCTCTCTTTATTTCCCATTTATCTTGGGCAAATAGAGTATTAAAACTTATAAATGATATAAGTAAAAACAATTTTAAGGTTTTATACATTATTTTGTTGTTTAATGGATTTTTATTAAATATAACTTAAATACAACATAAACGATAAGGCGGAAAAATCCGCCTTATCGTATTTATGGATAATTAAAAGAATTATTGCTTAATCATTTTCTTGGTTACCCGTTCACCGTTGCCGGCCATGAAGGTTACCAGGTATACGCCCCTGCTGAG